>ENA-OQAZ01000142-OQAZ01000142.1-human-gut-metagenome-genome-assembly--contig:-NODE-142-length-38028-cov-4.512256_pt1 | contig 38028 bp, 46 predicted proteins | sample MGYA00242737_ERZ504531 | MGnify/ENA primary metagenome ERZ504531 (study PRJEB26092, sample SAMD00036244) | human gut metagenome | host: Homo sapiens | study: EMG produced TPA metagenomics assembly of... | reverse complement strand
CCATCAAAGGAAGCAATCGCATCCACAACTCTCTTCGCATCCTCCATATCCAGATTATAGAACATGGGCAGTCGCATAAGACGCTCGCTTTCTTTTGTAGTTATAAACATCTTCTCCGGAAAATCTTCCGAATTTTTTTCCTGCCGGTGCGGAATGAAGGGGTACATAATGGAACACACTGCAGATATCCTTTTCGCGGAGATATTTCAGAAGCCTTGTGCGTACCTGGATATCATGTACCTTAATGTAGTACATATGTGCATTATGTGTGCATTCTTCCGGTACATAAGGCTGCTGAATCTTTCCTCCTTCGCCAGAAACCTGAGGTTCTCATTGTAAAAATCATAGATCTGCATCCGCTTATCGCTGATCTTCTTATGCTGCTCCAGCTGGGCATAAAGATATGCCGCATTCAATTCGCTCGGAAGATAGGATGATCCATAATCCATCCAGCGGTATTTATCTACCTGACCACGGAAAAACTTACTGCGGTCCGTTCCTTTTTCTCTCAGGATTTCTGCCTTCTCCAAGTACTGCTCCCCGTTGAACAGGATCGCACCGCCCTCTCCCATGGTATAGTTCTTAGTCTCATGGAAGCTGTAGCAGCCAAAATCTCCGATGGTACCAAGGCTTTTCCCTTATAGTAGGCATCCACACCCTGGGCCGCGTCTTCCACTACCTTCAGATCATGCCTTCTGGCAATCTCCATGATCGTGTCCATCTCGCAGGCTACTCCTGCATAATGGACCGGAACGATCGCACGGGTCTTATCTGTGATCGCCTGTTCGATCAGCCTCTCGTCAATATTCATGGTATCCGGTCTGATATCCACAAATACGATCCTTGCACCGCGAAGCACAAATGCATCTGCCGTTGATACAAAAGTATAAGACGGCATGATCACCTCATCGCCAGGCTGGATATCTGCCAGAAAAGCAGCCATCTCCAGTGCATGGGTACAGGAGGTTGTCAGCATCACATGGCCCACATGAAAGCGCTCTTCCATCCATGCAGAACATTTCTTCGTGTAGATCCCGTCGCCGCAGAGCATTCCCCGTTCTACTGCGTCACGGATGTACTCAAATTCCTTACCTGTAAACGCAGGTCTGTTAAAATCAATCATGTATTTCCTCTTTATTTCTCATTCTTCATGGTTTTTCTACATTAACTGTACATTCCATTTTCTCACACTCATGTTGTAAATTCAATGCCTATTTTTCTGCCGGTGCATAATCCGGGATCTGATTATGGTATGCCACCTCCTGGCCGTTGGGGTCCAGAATATGCATTTTCTCATAAAATCCCTCTGTGAGAAGATCCATTTCCTTACGATTCTCTGTTTTTACATAATATAATGCCAGATACGGATTAGGACCATGCTCAATGACCTTCTCTCCTTCCTGATAAAAGATCCAGGGCTTTTCCACCTGTTCTTTCTCTCCCAACCGAACTGCCGCAGACTGATCTCCGATGGTAAGAAGCCTTCCCTGAAAATAAATGACAGCTCCACAACACTGTGGTTTATGAACATCGTGTTCTGCAAGCATTTTTTCCAGTTTATCCGGATCATAGAGAGATGCAAGAAGAAGCTCTTCCATATTAAATCCATAGACCATATCGGTCAGTTCATGCTCATATCCGAAAAATCGTGCGGCGATCTCGCAGACCTGGATACCTTCTCCCGGCTTCCAGAAAAACTGCATGGAAAGGGCTCCGTCTTTCTGGCCGGTTCTGTCCGCATATGCCTGAAGAAGTTCTGTGGCAGGCTTTTCAACTTTTGACAATAATCTGGAAGGATACACATTTCTTGTGCTGATGGGGATCTCACCTTTGGCAACAAATGTCTTTTCACGGTCTGCAATACTGATCACATGGACTTTTCCATGCCGCACCCAGGTCATCATATTGAATTCATAACCATCATTATATTCTTCCACCAAAATCTCCGGCATATCAGAAAATCCTGCTGTTTTTTCTGCCCCGTTTATCAGCTCCTCCAGATCTTCGGATATATAGATCCCGCGGGAGCCATATTTATCCAGTGGCTTGCTGACCACCGGGTAGCGAAGTCCCTCAAGCAGCTCTTTCAGCTGAGTTTTTTTGGACCTGTCTTTAAAGTATGCGATCGGGATTTTTCGAAAGCCCGGAGTGGGAAGTCCCAGTTCGGTAAGCAGTGCTCTGGTCGCTGATTTATCACGATACCAGGGAAGCTGCTCCGGTTTCAGATAACAGGGGATTCCTGCCCGGTCCGCGATCTTTACCATACATTCCAGAAGAAGGTCGGAAAAGGATGTGATGATCCCATCAATCTCTTTTTCCCGGCAGAGACAGGCGATCTGTTCCGTATCTGTTACCGGAATCTGAAATGCCTCATCTGCAAATTCTCTTGCCGGACCATCCGGATATCCGTCGCAGACAATGGTGTAGTATCCTTTTTCGCGGGCCTTCTGCACCAGCTGCACAAATTCTCCCAGTGTTCCCAGTATCAGCAATCTGTGTTTCATGATTCCGTTTCCTCCCATTCTCTTATGGAATCCGCGATATACTGCATTTCTTCTGCCCCGTATCTCTGATCACAGGGAAGCGGCAGCACATTGGCAGCCCAGTCATATTCCATGGTATCCCTGTCAAATTCTTCCAGGATATTGCGCCAGTTTGTTGGCACAAAAATCTTCCGGCCTGCCAGCCAGTGTCGAAGCTCCAATCCGTTCTTATGATAATACGGATAGGCAAACGGTCCCTCCGGCACCTCACCTGTAAAAGCATTCCTTGAAGGAAGAAGCTGCGCCAGCAGACGGTAGTTCTTTTCTCTTCTTGTTTTGATACCGGAATAATCCATAGTCCTGAGGAGGTTTCCGGTCAGACGGGACATTCGGCGGATCTCCATCTCATGATAATTTGCTGCATTATCCAGCATTTTCTGATAGAAGGTTCCGGCATCATATTCATAACGTCCCAGAATATGCTCCATTCTTCTCATGGAATGGTCAAGAGGCTTCTTTTCCGGTTCCAGCTCCGCATCGGTAGACAGATATGCTCCGTCACTGACTCCGAGAAATTTTCTGCAGGAATACAGAGTGTCCACGCCAGGCAGCGGTTTCTGAAAAAACGCATGCGTATGATCCACAATGATATTTCCATAGATTTTTTTATATTTCCGGATCTTATCATCGGTAAGCTGGCCATAATAGTTTACCAGGTACAGATATTCTCCTTCCGAAAGTGTTCTCTCCTCAAGGACCGGATGCAGACCTTCATCCATATGATAAAATTCGATTTCTGCCCCGGATCTCTCACAGGCACCGGTTACGGAATCACAGAGAAAAAATGGCAGGTAGATCTTTCTGCACTTACGTGCTTCCATCAGCACAGAAGCGCTGTTCTTCCGAGATTCACGCCGCAGAGATCAGGATAGTATTCCTGTCCCGCCGGTTCTTCCAGTTCCAGATAGCCGCCGATCTCTTTTTTCATCAGTCTGTCTCCTCCTGACGGATCACATAGTGCGGCATCTTTTTGGCCTCATTGAGAATATTCATGAGATAAATACCGATGATCCGATTGAAAGCAATGTCAGTCCGAAAAATGCCAGCATCACAAGCATCAGGGATGTCCAGCCTTCCACTGAGATCCCACACAGAAAATATCTCACCAGATAATAGATCCCCAGTAAAAAGCTTACCAGAAAACTGGCAATGCCGATGTTTCGCACCATAAGCAGCGGAAATGCCGTATGGGCAGTAATATCATAGATGAGATCCTTCACAAGGCGGCGAAAAGAATATCCGCTCTTTCCATATGCACGCGCTGCATGCTGCACCGGAACATTGATGATACGGTTGGAGCTTAAAACCAGAAGATTTCCGATCTGCGGAAGATATGTATTGGTTTTCAGCATGGCTTCCACCAGAAACCGACGTATCAGTCGATAACTGGTGATCTGAAGGTTCGGATCCTTGCCGAGCATTTTGGAAGTTGCCCATACAGACAGCTTTGTGCCCAGCTTCCGGATCAGATTATGCTTACGTCCTTCATAACTTGCGATGATCACATCCACATCGTCACGTTCCTTCATTACATTGATCATTTTGGGGAGCTCCTCGGGCTGATGCTGAAGGTCATCATCCATAGTTACTATGAACTCTCCCTTTGTGTGGGCAAATCCGCACAGAAGCGCAGGATGCTGTCCGAAATTCCTTGCCATCTGGATGATCTTGACACGGGAATCTTTTTCCCGGAGTTCTTGCATAACCGCAAAAGACCGGTCTTTGGACCCGTCATCTACAAGGATCAGTTCAAATTCTTCTTTTATCGTTTCCCGGAATACTTTTTCCAGACGAGTGTACAGTTCCTGCAGCGTATGTTCTGAATTGTATACAGGAACAACCACTGAATATAAACACATATCGTTTTTCCTCTCTTTTGTATCAATTGACACTTATCGTTTAATCTTATCATTTTCATTTCCTGTTGTAAACCGTTACATTGTTCAAACATTTTCTTGCATAAACCTGCCGGATGATATATATTGATTATCAGTCTATGATAATCACATTTATGATATGGAGGAAACATGACAAAAATCAAAGATTATATTCAGCTTCATCTGAATATCCTGCTGTTTTCTCTTACCAGCGTTTTTTCCAAGCTTGCATCGGTTTATTATAATAAAGAAGGGCTTCATAGTCCTCTTCTCTATGTATTTCTTTTTCTTATGATCGCAAACTGTGGGATCTACGCCATTGCATGGCAGCAGGTGATCAAAAAATTTTCTCTTTCCACGGCCTACGCCAACAAAAGCGTCTATCTTCTGTGGTCCCAGGTATGGGCTGTGATCATTTTTCACGAAAATCTTTCGCTTCAGAACATCATCGGCATCCTGATCGTTCTGATCGGAGTCTGGATGGTGCAGAGATATGAATAGAACATTTATGCTGATCATGCTGGCCGGAACCTTTTTTTCGGCAATTTCCCAGGTACTTCTGAAGCAGAGTGCCAATATGGAATACAAAAATCCCCTCCGGGAATATCTGAACTGGCGGGTGATCCTGGCCTATGGTATCTTTTTCGGAGTGCTGCTCCTGAATACCTGGTGCTACACCAAAGTGGATATGAAATTCGGGCCGGTGATCGATACTGCCGCCTATGTTTTTGTCCTGCTGTTTTCCTGGCAGATCCTGAAAGAAAAAATTTCCCGCGGAAAGATCATCGGAAATCTAATCATCATCCTGGGAATCCTTGTTTATACCTTATGAACATAAAAATGCCGGCAGCTTTACGTTCGCTGCCGGCATTTTTTTATTTTTTCTTATTTGCTGCGGATACAGTTGTGTATACACCATCTTCATCAAATGTATAGCTCTTTCCGTTTTTCTTAATTGTACAGTTTTTGTACATGATTCCTGTTTCCGGATCAAAATAATATCTCTTTCCGTCCAGTTTGATCCAGCCTCTCTGCATCTTTCCATTGGAGCCAAAATAATAGGTATGGCTTTCATCGTTTCCGCTCCATGTATAGAATACATTTTTGACCATAACGCCGTCACCGCCAAAATAATATACATCATTCCTGCTGTTCATATACCGCACGTGTCTCATCATGTATCCATATTTGGCCTGAAAATAATAATAGTTCTTTCCCACCTTTTTCATGCCCTTTAATGCATGTCCGTTTTTGTCAAAATAATATTTTTTCTCCTTATAGGTGATCCAGGTATTTTTCACAAGAACTCCATTTTTGTCTACATATCTGGAAATGTTCTTGGAGTCCCTGATCAGCTTTGAACGGCACATTCCTGCAGTCTTATGGATATAATATTTCTTATTTTTCACCTGAACCCAGCCGTATTTTTTGACACCATTGACATAATAAAATTTCTTTCCGTTCTCTGTTGCCCAGCCGGTTTTTCCTTTATAGTTACTGGTATCCGGTCTGGTGGATGCTTTGTATCCGGTCTGTGCATGCCATCTGGGTGTGATGATCTTGGTATAATCAACATAACCGAAATCAATATCTACAGTAGAATAAGACGGAATTCCCGCAACCAGACCCTTGGTGGTATTCAGATATCCGCCACCGTCACCGTCGGTGGACTGCCATATGGTATATTTGTACTTTTTCTTGTCAGGAGCCGGGATCGTATCACCATACCGCGCAAGCCATACATCATAACCTGTCATCTTACTCCAGTCAAGCTTGTTGTCATACCAGTCTGTATTGCAGTAGATCATTGGATGATATCCGGCTTTTTTTATCTCATTGCAGAAAGTCTTTGCCAGATCTGCGATCTGTGATGAGGAAAGATTGCGCATCTGATCATATTCAATATCATAAACCACCGGATAGGATACTTTGTATCCATCCATTTTACGGATGGCGAGCTGCGCTTCCTTCAGTGCCTGCTGTGTGTTCAGTGCAAGGCTGTACACATAGGTTCCTGTCGGAACCCCTGCCTTCTCAGCCTGCTTCATGTTGTAATCATATGTCTTATCCAGATGGTTCAGGCCATAGGAGATCCTGACAAAGGCAAAATCTACATTGGACTTTTTGACCTGGCCCCAGTTGATAGTATCCTGCCACTCGGAAACATCGATTCCACGTGTGACAGCACCTTCCAGCTTCTGGCCGCTTCCGTTATAGCAGACACCATTGATCTTCTTCCAGGCATTTGAACTTACCCTGGAATTCTGTGTTGCCTTCCCGCTGGGGACTTTTTCTTCCTCAGCAACTGCCTCGCTTCGGTCTACACCTCCGCCGCCCATGGCCATCGCTGTAGTTCCCATTGTTCCGATTCCCAGCAGTGCTGCCATACAGCCTGCCATCAGCCATTTCTTCCAGTTTTTCATTTTAGTTTCCTTCCATAAAGTATGTTGTTTATTTTTGCACAACTTTTATTATACATATGGAAAAATGGAAAGTAAAGCCATATATGGAAAAAGACCGATGTCAGCTACATACAGCTGAACATCGGTCTTCTGTTATTCTATATATTTCTTTCTGGTACTGTTCGGTAAAGATCACGGAACTTCCGGGTCTGTAGGATCAAAGTTTCCGGCTCCACGGAAAGTTGCCAGCGGTCTGCGGCCTAATGGTCCCTTGAAGGATTCATTATTAACGTAATTTCCGCTGCTGTAAATGTGGATCGTAGAACCGTTACAGTTCTCATATACCACTTCGCATCAGCCACACAGGTACGGATGCATCCGTGAGATGCAGGCTGACCAAGCTTCAGGTACTCACCTGCCGGAAGATTGTAAACACTCCTGGTCGATCCGGCTACGGAATGGATAAAGATTCCTCCTGTCCGCATCCGTCAACATGTGTTCCGTACTGTCCCCAGGACGGTCCCATCAGTGGCTGCCATCTCAGACTGCGGCTCAGTCTGTATGTACCATCCCATGTAGGTGTTCCGGAAAGACCTACAGAAACACGGATTGTCTTAACCGGAATCGTCTTGCTGCTGTTTGTGTATACAGTCATAACACCGTTGGTCTTATCAACCTCCAGGTAATATGGTCCTCCGTAAATATTTGAAACATCATTGCGGCGGTAACCGTTCTTATCAAAGTAATACAGTTTTCCATTGATCCATCTGCTTGTATTGGTCAGATACTTGGAACCGCTGTTCGGATCGATATATTTGACCTGATCATAGTAATCGCTGACGATCACCCAGCCGGTGGAAAAACGTCCCTGGCTGTCCAGATAACCATTTACGGAACCACGCTTCATGGATTTATTTGTCACAACGGTATAGTTCTGCAGATAGTACCAGTATTTACCGACCTTCTGCCAGCCTGATTTTTTCAGAACGCCGTTGCCGCCTGCATAATACCACTTATTCTGGTAACGGATCAATGTACTCTTGTACATCCAGCCTCTGTGCGCATTGGCATCTGATGTTGCAAAGAAATAGTATTTTTTGCCGATCTTTGTTTTTCCTGTTGCAAGCTGTCCTGTGCTATTAAAGTAATAGCTCTTTTTGGAGGACTTGTTTGTTATCATCTGGCTCTTATAGTGGTTTCCGTTTTTGTCAAAGTAAAACCATCCGAAGAACTGGCCTTTTGCGTCGGTCACCTTCTGCCAGCCATATTTTTCAACAACTTTTCCTGCCGTACCTCCGAAATAATAAATCTTGTTGGATGCACCCGGGCAGCCATGCCAGCAGTTCTTCCAGGAAACTCTCTTACCATTGTCTCCGAAATAATATCTGCTGCCTTTATACTTCACAAGTTTTTTTGTAATGATGCGGCCCTTGCTGTCTGTAACATAATATGCGTTATTCTGCGCCTTCGCCATTGTATTCGTCATAACATAGCCGCTGGCATTCAGCATGTACCGATATTTCTTGGACATTACAGGTGATACATAAACTCCATGTTTCATGATCTGTCCACGTGTGGCAGCCTTCGGGCTACAATAGATAAAACGTTTCTGATTTTTGCTGTTTAAAACATATGTCCATCCGCCATAAAAGAGTTTTCCCGGAATCTCTCCTTCCTTTGATGCCGGCTGGAAGTAATACTGATATGTTGTGGAACCGGTTGTCAGCTTCAGGATCCCTGTTCGCGGTTTTCCGTTACGCATCAATGTATAATAAGCATTTCCGATCTTCTTGATCTTGCCTGCAAGGTTCTGAGCCTCTATGGATTTGTAATCACCCTGAGAATTATAATAGCGGAAAATAGTTCCTGTCCATAACCAGTAATTTCTCTTCTGCTGGCCAAGATTGGATGTCCACGGTGTGATCGCTTTTCCGGTGGAATCCGAATACAGGGAAGCTTTTGAGCTTTCAAGGAAATACCATTCTGTCTTCTGTGTTCCGGTATAACCTGCTGCACCCGGCTCACGGGTCATACGGCCGGTTACCAGATATCCGTCTTCATTAAAAAGATAATATCCACATGTCCGTTGGTATCGATCTTAAGAAGGCCATCCTGTGCAGTAAAATAATTGTCTTCGATGGAACCTGTTTCTGATGCCAGAGAAGCATTCCCCTCATCCATGGCAAGAGTCTCTGCGTTATCTACGCTCTCTGATGTTTCGGCTGCAGCTTCTGTTTCTGCGGGTGCTGTCTCTGTGGATGCTGTCTCTGTAGAAGCTTCTGCTGCGGATACTTCCTCTGTAGAAACTTCTTCTGCTGCACCTTCCTCGGCTGCAGTCTCCTGCTCTCCTTCTGCTGACTCATTCTGGATTGCCTGAGCCTGCTCACTCTCTGCTGCACCATCCTGAAGCGCTTCAGTCTGCTGTACTTCCTGTGCTGCTACAGATGTTTCATCAACTGTTTTCTGCTCTTCTTCGCTGCTTTCTGCCGGATCCTCAGAAGCTTTTCCCTCCGGGGCTGCAGATGCAGCAACCTTCTTTTTGCGGAGTCTGTAAAAACCGTTTGCAGAAACCCAGTCACTTGTCTTTGCAACGACTACACCGTTTACCAGTGATGCTCCGGTAGCAAAAGTTTCCTCTGCCTTGTTGTTCTCTACTTTGTTCTGTACTGCGGTATCTGTTGCCGGTGCATCCAGTTCCCGTGCATCACCTGCACTGAAATCATCACCCGGATCTGTACTGTCCTCCGGTGTCGCATCCGGTGCTTCTGTAACCTCCGGTGTCTCTGTAGTTTCCGGTGTTTCTGTAATCTCCGGTGTTTCTATAACATCCGGTGTCTCTGCCGGATTCTCCGGTTCAGCCGGTGTTTCTTCTGAACTGTCAGTACTACCTGTCTGATCCGCTTCTGTCTTCGGCTGCTGTACAGTCGTTCCCTCTTCATCACTGAATACATCCTCAGCCGGATCGCCGGCTGTCTCTGCTGCCATCTGCACGTCTGTACTTCCCAAAGCCGCAGCGCCGGCTTCCAGAGTTCCGCCCATGCATAATGTCAGACTAAGAAAAATTGCCACAACTCTTCTCTTCACAATAATCCCTCCTGATCATGCTGCTGTAAATAATTACTGTATCTGTTACGTATCATTCGCCCAGTCCGCCTTCGATAAGAGCCACAAGTGCATCTATCGCAGCCTGTTCATCCTCACCCTCGCAGACCAGTGTGATCTCATCCCCGTTTTTTACACAGGCCCCCAGAACACTCAGAACACTTTTGGCATTCGCTGTACCTCCGGCATACTGAAATGTTATGGACGATTTGTATTTTATTGCCTCGCCGCATAAAAGCCCTGCGGGACGAAGATGAAGCCCTGACGGTTCCTGACCGTTACCTTATAACTTAACATTGCTGCTGTCTCCCTTTATATTACTTATCCTTCAAACCTTGTCCAAAGCTATGGTCTTTTACTGATTGCTGCTGTCTACATTGGAAACCTTAGAGATTTTGATCTCCGCAGTTACATCCTCCAGCAGTTTGTAGCCTTCCGGAAGACTGATTTTGATCGGTACTTCGTAGCTGCCCTCCTCCCAGTCATCCATGGAAAGTACTGCTCCTACCGACTTCAGATCGAATTTGGAAAGATCTTCGTCTTCCGCCTGCACCTTTAGCTCAATATCTGCAACTTCAAATGCCAGCTGCAGATCATCAGGCAGACCTTTTACTTTGATATCCTCTGTCGGGAAGCTGTATATCTTACTACCCTCCGGCAGGATATTGACTGTGATCCAGAGGTCCGTGCTGGATCCAGATGTCAGCTTAAGGCCATCCGGAAGAAGCTCTGACAGGTTTACTTTCTTTTCCACGTCATTGCTCTTTCCTGAAATATCCACATTCTCATTATCAAGATAAATAGTATTTCCCTGAAGTTTCAGATTATCCAGTGCTTCTTCACTTCCGGCTACGCTGAAAGTCTCCGGTACTGTCGTGACACTGTCCACAACATAACCTTCTGCCGGTTCTCCCGTATATCCCGCACTGATCCGTATATCAGAACGCACCTTCCAGAGCTTTGCCGTGACATTGACCTTTCCGTTGTTGTCAAATTTCAGATAGCTCATGGAATTTGATGAAAGTGTATCCTGATTCTTATCTGTAATGGTCAGTTCTGCGCCTGTGATCGTCGTATCCTGGTCGATTCCCTCAAGCTTTGAACTTACATCCACACTCACACTATCTATTTTACCAACCAGGGATTCCGGTCCTGTAATACGGACTTTTTCCGGATTTGCAGTAAGAGAAGCAACCTCCAGCCCCTGTGCAGGCTTGCTGTCATCACTGGTAACATTGATCGCAAATTCCTTGGTTACCTTTTTTTCCAGATGGACACTTAGATTCTGCGGTGACACCCTGACATTCTCCGGAAGTATCCCGGAACAGGTTGCTGTAATGGGGATCATTACAGGATCTGTATCGGTAGACTGGGCCTGCTGCAGGTCTGCAACTGCCTTAATATCACTTGAGGTGAGACGGTTGACTATCTTCCGCTCACCTGTAATATAAACACGTACTGAATTTTCACGATCATCCTGCATGACCATCTCGCCCAGCTGATCCACATAAGCTTCGTTGATGATCTGCACATCTGAGATCACAAAGCCTTTCGTAATGATAGGGTCATCAACATTTACTACGATCAGCCACACCAGGATTCCCACAATAATCGACATGATTTTCAAAGGGATGTTCTTAGTCAGATTTTTCTTCATGTTTCACTCTCCCTTTCAGCAGATTTCTCAGCTTACCGTTGTCAACAACCTTTTTATTCTGAGCAGAAACAAGTATTTCACGAAGCTGTTTGCTGTTAAGCCTCTGGATAACTCACCGCCTCTGGCCACAGAAACCTGCCCCGTTTCTTCCGAAACAATGATCGTAAGAGAATCCGTAGCTTCGCTGATGCCCACACCTGCTCTGTGTCTTGTTCCCAGCTGTTTGCTCAGTTCCATATTATCTGAAAGAGGCAGATAGCAGGTTGCTGCTACCACGCGGTTACCTCGCACGATCACCGCTCCGTCATGAAGAGGTGTATTATGCTCAAAAATATTGATCAGCAGCTGACTGGTAAGGATACCGTCAATATTGATACCGGTTCTCACATATTCATCAAGCCGGATCTCTTCCTCGATCACGATCAGTGCTCCGGTCTTAACTTCACCCATATCAAAACAGGCCTTCACCAGTTCGTTGATAGTCTTGTCATTGAAACGCTCCTGCACTTCCCTGCCGGAATCAAAGGGAATAATGTTAGAAACAAACTTCTTCTGTCCCAGCTGCTCCAGGGCCTTCCTCAGCTCCGGCTGAAAGATTACGATCACACCGATCACCAGCACATTAGCCAGATTCCGGAAGATCCAGAGGATCGTATTCATTTTGAAGATATATGCGACCAGGATAAATCCAAGGACGATCAAAATGCCCTTCAGAAGGTATATGCACGTGTGAATTTGATCCATGCCATAAACTGATATACAAAAAAGGAAATCAGTCCGATCTCAATGATATCTATCACGCCAAATCCCGGAAGGGAAATTTTTCCCAGATATCCGACCACAACTGTCAGCACATTCTGCATAAGTCTCCTCCTTTCTTCCTGAGCTATTCCAATCGTTCCTGTTTAAAGATCCTTCAGTGATTCCTCCAGCTGTTTTTCGAAATCGATCTTGTCCAATCCCTCCGGTTTCTCACTTACTGTATTTTCGGAAACCATATCCGGCATCTTTACTGTATGCATTTCTTTCTTCTCAGGAAATACATCATCACTGAAAGACACAACATTGTCTTTTTTTTCTTCTTTTACCGGCTCCGCATTGATCTTTTTGATACTTCTCTCAGAAGTGGCGACCGATGCCTTCGGAACGGCTTTTACGTAGTAATAGTACTCATCATCCTCATATTCCAGACGTTCTGTTCTGCTGTAATCTCCGCCAAAAACAAAGAACTCCAGAACAAATCCTGCCAGTACGGAGATCACTGTGGACAGGATCATCGGCACCATGGCTACCGTAATACTGAGGCAGAAATCTCCGGCAAGGATAACCAGGATATAGATCACGCCGCCGGCAATGACAGCGATCCTCCATGCATAATCAAACGCCCGTGTTCTCAGAAGGTTCACAAACAGGACCACTACCACAAACGCGATCACCGTGATCCACATTGCCCAGTTGTGGACAAGTCCGTCAGAGATCAGCTTCAGTTTTTCTGTGATCTCTGCGGCAGGATCACTGAGTGCCGCCGACTGCGCATGTACAAACCGTATAAAATAATAGATCACAACACCGCATCCGGCCGGAAGCGCTGACAATGCGCTGCCCAGCAGGCCTGCTCCGATCGGCATAAGTGCAGGAACACCAAATCCAAAGGAAAGTGGGGTAAGGATCATTGCAAGATTCTGTGACCTGCTGAATCTGAGGAACAGGATCATCATCAACAGAATAAGAAGCAGCATAAATCCTGCCGTTTCGATCCCGACTGCATAACAGTGACCGATCATCAACGCAAATCCCATAAACATCATCACGGAAACCGGAAGGATTGAACATACAAGCGCCAGGATCAGGACAATAAAAATATTATCCAGCTGTTTCATGTAGCCCATATTGCTGTTGATCCAGAGAAAATAGGCAAATGCCAGAACAAACTTCAGGACCGGCAGTATATATACTTCATATTGTCCGTAAAATCTTTTGATATTCTGTTTGATCTCAAGTAAAGCTGTCATTTTCTATGTCCTCCTGCATTTCTCCGGACCGGATTTCTTTTTTCCTCCCGCCCGTAGATTTTTTCCAGTCTTGTAAGATCCTGATAATATTCCCTGACACTTTTTTTTGCCCGGAAATATTTCACAGAATACTGGATGTAGGTCAGTATCGAATACATGACAAGTACGATCAGATAACCGACGACGATATAGATCCCAACCTCGACCAGATTAATCTTATTCACATTATCCATAAGATATTCGCTGAAATATGCAGCAACACCTGCAAGTCCCAATACATACCCGATCGTTACCAGAAAAAAGTTTCTGATCAGTGCAAGTCCAATATAATCACTTCGATAATATCTGCTCACCGGAAGATACTTCCTGCCTTCGCCATGTTCATACATAGCCAGACGGTTCATGATCTTCACTTTTTCTTCATTTACCATAAAAATAACTCCTCATAAGCTTTCTTTATCAGGAAAATCCCCGATATATGATCCGCATTACGCTTTCCATACAGTTATACTGTTTAACTGCAATCAAATTTATTGTAGCATAGTTCCATACCTATGAAAAGTGTTTTTTCGGCTGTTTCATGCCCTTCCTGCGCATATTGTCAGAAAATAAACTTTCTCTGCACCGGCCTCAAAAAGACACATTGCCATGGCATCTGCTGTACTTCCTGTTGTGTATACATCATCCACCACAAGTACAGAAAAACCCGTGATCTTTTCGGTTACCCGATATGCATTTTTCAGGTTCTGACGCCTCTGTATGGCATTGAGTTTTTTCTGAGATCTTGTGCTTCGTATCTTCTTTACCAGATGCTCATTCCATGGGATCCCTGTAAGATCACTGAGCCTTTCTGCCAGATACGCCGCCTGGTTAAAGCCTCTCATCCTTTTTTTTCTGGGATGCAGAGGAACGGGAACGATCAGATCAGGCTTCCACCGTTCCAGATATTTTTTTCCGAAGACGCTCATTGCCTTTGCATAAAAATCCCCATATTCCCGACATCCGTAATACTTAAATCGTACCAGAGACTGTCTCCAGATTTCTCCGTACCAGAAAATACTTCTGCCCTCCGTAAAATGATGAGCACCCTTGCGGCAGTCTTCACAGTATTCTTCTTCCATTTTACTGGTCTTCCGCATTTCATACACCGGGGACCGGATATAGGTCTGACCTTTCCGGAACACTCCGGACAGATCAGCCGATCTTTTTCTTTCAGTATCTGATGACACAGCGGGCATTTTTTCGGGTAAAGCATGTCCAGTAAAAAAATCTGTTGTTTTTTTCAAGAAAGTCCTTTCTCCCCGATGGCGCTCTCTTTCTGTTCAGATTCATCCAGCTCCCGGATCCGTCTGTCCAGAGAGCTGTATCTCTGCTGCTGTTTTTCATTGCGGATCATCTCCGCAAAAGTGGTCTCGCTGCCTACTACGGTAACACATTTTCTGGCTCTGGTCACTGCTGTATACAGAAGATTCCGATTCATCAGCATCCTTGGTCCGGAAAGGATCGGAAGGATCACTGCCGGATATTCTGAGCCCTGGGACTTATGTATGGTCACTGCATAGGCAAGTTCCAGTTCCTCAAGCTGTTTGAAGGAATATTCTGCCTGTCTGCCATCCTCAAATTCCACGGTGGCCGTTTCCGCAAATTCATTGATCTCCGTCATAATACCGGTATCTCCGTTAAACACGCCCACGCCTTTATCCACAGGAATCTTGTATCGTCCAAGGATTTCCCACTCCAGCTGGTAATTGTTCTTCACCTGCATCACCTTATCCCTTCACGGAAAAGACGCTGTCCGATCTCTTTCTCCTTTTTCTTTTCATCCGGCGGGTTCAAATATCTCTGAAGGATCTGGTTCAGCCGCTCCACACCTAAAAGTCCCTTACGCATAGGAGTGAGCACCTGAATCTCATAAGGCTTTGCATCTACATAACGCGGAAGCTTCTCCTGGATCAGTGCGATCACCACACGGATAATGATGTCCGCGTCATATCTTTTCAGAAAAAAGAAATCTCGGCTCTTGTTATTGATGGTCACCTGCTCGCCCCGGTTGATCTTATGGGCATTCACCACAATATCACTTTCAGATGCCTGGCGGAAAATCTTTTTCAACTCTACTACCGAAAAACAGCCGCTGCGGATAATATCCCTCAGAACATTTCCCGGGCCTACACTGGGAAGCTGATTTTCATCACCTACCAGGATCAGCCTGGTCCCTGCTGTCACTGCAAGAAGCAATGAATGCATCAGTGCGATATCTACCATGGACATCTCATCAATGATGATCACATCCGCTTCCAGCGGATTCTCCGAATTCCTGTCAAAATGAACTGCACGGCCTTCCTGCTCTTCCTCCGGCATCCCGTTCAGTTCCAGAAGTCTGTGGATCGTCTGAGCCTCGTATCCGGTAGCCTCTGTCATTCGCTTGGCTGCACGGCCGGTAGGGGCTGCAAGCCGCAGCTCAGCGCCTTCCTCTTCAAAATAACGGATAATAGCATTGATCGTTGTAGTCTTTCCGGTTCCCGGCCCTCCAGTCAGAATGAACAGACCATGACTGGCAGCTGCCGCCACTGCCTGTTTCTGCATTTCATCTAACCGGGTTCCTGTCTCCTTTTCGATCCTGTTGATCCGTTTCTCCACCATCTCCTCATCTTCCGGGCAGAGAATGTTCAGCTCACAGAGCATTCTGGCTGAATTCAGCTCAAGATAATAATATCGTGTGGGATAGACAACTGCACCTTCTTCTGTTTCTTTCAGGATCAGTTTCCGGTCTACTATCATGTCCATGAGATGTTTTTCCATGTAGGAGGAATCTACTCCCAAAAGTCCGGATGCCCTGGAAAAAAGTTCCTCCTTCGGAAGATAGATATGGCCTTCTCCTGAAGCCTGTAGGAGAGTATACAGCATTCCGCTTCTTATCCTGTAATCTGAATCTGTATGGATCCCGATCCGGGAAGCGATCTCATCTGCGATACGGAATCCCACACCACTGATATCCTCTGCAAGGCGATACGGATTCTCCTGCAGGACTCCATATACAGTCTGTCCGTATTTCTGATAGATCTTTGCGCCGAGATTCAGCGATATCCCGTATTTCTGGAGAAAGATCATAGCGCGGCGCATATCTGCTTTCTCCGTCATCTGTTCTGCGATCTCCATGGCCTTTTTTTCGCTGATTCCCTTGATCTCAGCCAACCGCTCCGGTTCTTCCTCCACAATACGCATGGTATCATCGCCGAAACGACGTACGATCCTGGCCGCCAGTGCCGCACCGATCCCTTTGATCGCGCCGGAACCAGATAACGTTCCATGGCCAGTGCATCCTCCGGCATTTTTTCTACGTAGGAGGATATCTGAAACTGTTTACCATACACCGGATGTGTTGTATAATTTCCGGAAGCTTCAATGGCAGCCCCCTGGGTGATTGCAGGAAATGTTCCCACACAGGTCAGTTCCTGTTCCTTTTCCATCCCTTTCAGTACCATGACCGTATATCCATTATCTTCATTCCGGAAGATCACATGATCTATATATCCTGTAACTGTCTCACTCATTTTCTTCTCCATCTGTAAACCTCTGATAACAGCAAAAGGCACTGCAGCTGCAGCGCCTTATCTGTATGAGTTTCCTGCGGCAATCTCTTCTCTGCTCCTGTGCCGTCCAGACGACCCATAACGGTTTACATCCTTGACATGATTTCCGCATATTTTCCTGTTCCTGCAGCCACTACAAGCATTGCATCCTGTACAGTCAGTGTGCTGACTCCTGTTTTCTGCTCGATCAATGTATCCATTCCATGCAGCATGGCACCTCCACCTGTAAGAACGATTCCTCTGTCCATGATATCTGCCGCCAGCTCTGGTGGTGTTTTTTCAAGAACACCATGTACAGTCTCCACGATCTGCCCGGTCGTTTCCCTCAAAGCGGTCCGGATCTCCTCAGAAGTCAGTGTTGCCACCTTCGGAAGTCCTGTGATGATATTTCTGCCCTTGACCTCCATCGTTCGAAGATCCGCTTCTTCACTGGCTGTTCCGATCTTGATCTTGATATTCTCCGCTGCATCCTCCCCGATAAAGAGACTATGCTTCTCACGTACATAATTCATGATCGCATGATCAAAATTATCTCCTGCAACCTTCACAGAAGTGGAAACAACCACTCCCCCTACCGATATGACCGCAACATCTGTAGTCCCTGCACCGATATCCACGATCAGATTACCAAATGGCTTGGTGATATCTACACCTGCACCGATAGCAGCAGCGATAGGCTCGTCCACAAGAAAAACTTCCCTGGCTCCTGACTGATAGGCAGCTTCCTCAATTGCTTTACGCTCAATCTCCGTGATCCCGCTCGGAACACTGATGCTGACTCTCGGTTTCCGGAACGCTCTTCGTCCCATAGCCTGTGAAATAAAATATTTCAGCATCTTTTCCATTACATTATAATCTACGATCACACCTCTTCGGATCGGCCAGATCACTTCCATATTGGAAGTCAGATGGCTTGCCATCTGTCTGGCTTCCTCACCGATCGCTCTGATCTTCTCTGTATCTTTATCATAAACAACCACAGAGGGCTCTCTTAAAACGATCCCCTTGCCTGTGGAAAACACCAGACTGTTTCTGGTTCCCAGATCGATTCCAATATCCTTTGCCGGCATAAATCCTCCCGCCTGCGTCATACTCATTCGTATGCTGACGCATTTCTGACTTATTCTGTTCCGGTCTGTGCCGAAACGTTCCCGCACTTCATTATATACAAAACCACAGAAATTGAAAAGAACTTTTACCGGTTATTTCTGTTCCAGATATTTTTTCACATATTTACCGGTGTAGGAAACCGGATTCTCTGCTACTTCCTCCGGAGTTCCTCTGGCAATTACCGTTCCGCCTCTGTCACCGCCTTCCGGTCCGATATCAATAATATGATCCGCCGTCTTGATCACATCCAGATTGTGCTCAATGACCACAACTGTGTTTCCTCCTTCAGACAGACGGCGCAGGATCTCGATCAGCTTGTGGACATCCGCAAAGTGCAGTCCTGTGGTAGGCTCATCCAGGATATAGATCGTCTTTCCGGTACTGCGCTTGCTGAGTTCTGTAGCAAGCTTGATACGCTGTGCTTCTCCTCCGGAAAGAGTAGTGGAGGCTGCCCCAGACGGATATAAGAAAGCCCTACATCATACAGGGTCTCGATCTTTCTCCTGATCGACGGTACATTCTCAAAAAATGTCAGTGCTTCTTCCACAGTCATATTCAATACATCATAAATGCTCTTGCCCTTATACTTCACTTCCAGAGTCTCACGATTGTAGCGTTTGCCCTTGCAGACTTCGCAGGGCACATATACATCCGGAAGAAAATGCATCTCGATCTTGATGATTCCGTCACCGCTGCAGGCCTCGCACCGTCCGCCCTTGACATTAAAACTGAAACGGCCCTTCTTGTAGCCCTTTGCCTTGGCATCTGCGGTGGCTGCAAAAAGATCACGAATCTGGTCAAAAACCCCGGTATATGTGGCAGGATTGGAACGGGGAGTTCTTCCAATCGGGGACTGGTCGATATTGATCACCTTATCCAGCTGATCGATACCCAGGATGTCATCATGTTTCCCGGGGATCACTCTGGCACGGTTCAGGTCTCTGGCAAGTCTCTTGTACAAGATCTCATTGATCAGAGAGCTCTTACCGGAGCCGGAAACACCTGTGATACAGGTCATCACTCCCAAAGGAATATCTACGTCGATATGCTTCAGGTTGTTCTCTGCCGCACCCTTTATATGAAGAAATCCGATTGGTTCCTTCCTCACTTCCGGTACCGGGATCTTCAGCCTTCCGCTTAAATAAGCTCCTGTCACAGACTCCTCATTTTTCATCAGATCCTCAGCTGTCCCCATTGCGACCAGTTGTCCACCATGTTCTCCGGCTCCGGGGCCAATATCGATGACACAGTCTGCCGCACGCATGGTATCTTCATCGTGCTCCACCACAATCAGACTGTTTCCAAGATCACGGAGACGCATCAGTGCCCCCAGAAGCTTGTCATTATCTCTCTGGTGAAGCCCGATACTCGGCTCATCCAGGATATATGCAACCCCCACAAGCCCGGATCCGATCTGTGTGGCAAGACGGATTCTCTGAGCCTCTCCGCCGGAAAGGGTTCCGGTAGCTCTTCCAAGTGAAAGATACTCCAGACCAACCTCTGCCAGAAATCCAACTCTGGCACGGATTTCCTTCAGGATCTGCCTTCCAATAAGCTCCTGCTGCTTTGAAAGCTTCAGATTGCAGAGAAAACCCTGCAGCTTCTGTACCGGCATATTGGTCACTTCATAAATATTCTTATCCGCCACAGTCACTGCCAGTGACTCTTTCTTCAGCCTCTGTCCCTTACATGTGGTGCACGGAGTAATCTGCATAAAGCTCTCGTATTCCTGCTTCATGGCCTCAGAACCGGTTTCACGGTATCTCTGCTCCACATTGCGGATCAGTCCCGGGAACGCCACATCGTAAACACCTTCTCCCCGCTGTCCTTTATAATAAACCTTCACAGAATGACCGCCGGTACCATGATGAGGATATCCTGAACCTTTTTCGGATACTCGCAGAAAGGCGTATCCAGAGAAAATTCATATTCCCTTGCCAGGCATCCAGGATCGCTCTGGAAAAGCTTCCCTGCGTGGTACAGGACTGCCACCCGAGAACAGCGATAGCCCCTTCATTGATACTCAGTTTCTTATCCGGGATCATCAGATCGATATCAAATTCCATCTTATATCCAAGACCCAGACACTGCGGGCAGGCACCAAATGGATTATTAAAGGAAAAACTCCTGGGTTCGATCTCATCAATGCTGATGCCACAATCCGGGCAGGAAAAACTCTGGCTGAAATTCAGAAGCTTCCCGTCCATAGTGTCTACTACCAGCAGACCATCCGCCAGATCCAGCACGGTTTCAATGGAATCGGAAAGACGCTTCTCTATTCCCGGTTTCACAATAAGTCGATCCACAACGATCTCAATGTTATGTTTGATATTCTTATCCAGCTTGATCTCCTCGGAAAGCTCATAGAGATTTCGTCGATCTGCACTCTCACATACCCGCTTCTTCTGGCTGATCCAGAAGTTTGACATGGGTTCCCTTGCGGCCCCGTACTACCGGTGCAAGAAGCTGGATCTTCTGGCGTTCCGGAAGCGTCATGATCTGATCCACCATCTGATCTACCGTCTGTTTGCGGATTTCCCTTCCACATTTGGGACAGTGCGGGATTCCCACACGGGCATACAGAAGTCGGAAATAATCGTAGATCTCTGTTACCGTACCCACTGTAGAACGGGGATTCCGATTCGTTGACTTCTGATCAATGGAAATTGCCGGCGGAAGACCCTCGATACTCTCCACATCCGGTTTCTCCATCTGTCCCAGGAATTGCCTCGCATAGGAAGAAAGTGACTCCATATAACGTCTCTGTCCCTCTGCATAAATGGTATCAAATGCAAGAGATGACTTACCGGAGCCGCTGAGTCCGGTAAGTACCACAAACTGGTCTCTGGGAATATCGACGCTGAGATTCTTAAGATTATTCTCATTGGCTCCGCGTATCCTGATAAAACGCTTCTTATCGTTTGCTTCTGCTGACATGAAACCTCCTACTCTGTCCGGTCATACAAAAATACTCCGGTATTCTTCTCAACAGCAGAATCTACCTCTCTTATTCCGCTGTAAAACTTCTGATTTTTTATCAGTATACTGCCAGAACATCCGTTCGTCAAGGTGAAAAAATCGACAAATTTTTCTACAGCAGAAAATCCGCCATCACTCCATTGCTCACATGGATTCCCTTTCTCGAAAGATATATCCTGTCTCCTTTTTGTTCCAGCATTCCGATCTCCAGATGCTTTTTCAGGACCTCTCCGTAAACGTTTTCCATATTTTTTCCGAAATATTCCGCAAACGCTTTCATTGAAACGCCCTCTGTCATCCGAAGCCCCAGAAACATAAACTCAGCCATCTCATCTGCCTCCGTAAGGCTCTCCATATTCTGACGGATCTTATCCGGAAACGCACTGTTTCCAATATATTCCTTCATATCCGCAGTATTGGAAAAACGCATATGATCCAGAAATGAAGACGCCCCAAGTCCCAGCCCCAGATAATCGATTCTCTGCCAGTATCCCTTATTATGGCGGCATTCCCGTCCGCCTTTTGCATAATTGGAGATCTCGTACTGATGAAACCCATATTCCTCCAGGATCCCTGCCGTATCCTCATACATACGGTACTCCGTATCCTCATCCGGTAATTTCAGCTTTCTCTCTCCGAAAGGAGTGCCTTCCTCAATGATCAGACTGTAGGCGGAAATATGTTCCGGTGAAATCCCTGCCACCGTGCGGAGATTTTTTTCCCAGTCTGCATAGGTCTGTTCCGGAATGGCACTCATCAGATCGATATTGATATTAGAAAAGCCTGCATCCCTTGCCATAAAAAAGCTCTCCTGAAACTCTTCCCACGTATGGATCCGTCCAAGGATCTTTAATTCCCGGTTCTGCGGGGACTGAAGCCCCAGACTCAGCCGGTTGATCCCGTGTTCCAGATATATCTGAAGTTTTTCTTTATATAAGTCCCCGGATTTGCTTCGATGGTGATCTCAGCATCCGGGGCCATAAAAAACTTATTTCTGATCTGATCCAGTATCTCTCCCACAAGAGACGGATCCGGCACGGAAGGTGTTCCTCCGCCGATAAAAACTGTGGTGATCTCCCTGTCCGAAAAATCCGGAACAGCAGCGATCTCCCTTTCCAGAGCCTGGAAATATTCACGCTGCCTCTCTTTTCCTGCAGGTCCGGAAAGGAAATCACAGTAATCGCATTTTTTTACACAAAACGGAATATGGATATAGAGCTCCAGCGGTTTTTTCACCTCATTCTCCATCCATGGCTCCTTCCTCTCCACCGGCATCTGTTGTATCAGTATCTTCACCGGAGGCTGCAGCTTCACCGGCAGTATCCGTGCTTCCGTCCGAAGCAGCCGGTGTCGGTGTCACGCCATCTATCCCCAGGGCCTCGCTGCCGTTTTCTGCCAGGTACTCATTGACCATTGTCAGATTTCCATTGCTCGTCACTGCATCCGGATCTACGGTTTTCGGATCAGGAGTGGCAGTCGGTTCCGGCGCTGTGCTGATTTTGATCACACTTTCCTCTTCTGCATTTTTCTTCTTTGAACCACATCCGGTAAGCAGAGCTCCTGTCATAGCCAGAAGTCCTGCTGCCAGAAACAGTTTTTTTATATTTTTTTTCAAAAAGTCATCTCCTATTTATCATCCAGCTTCAGGACACTCATAAATGCCTTCTGCGGGATCTCCACGTTACCTACCTGACGCATACGTTTCTTACCTTCCTTCTGTTTCTCCAGAAGCTTCTTCTTACGGGAGATATCTCCACCGTAGCACTTGGCAAGTACGTCTTTACGCATGGCTCTTACCGTCTCTCTGGCAATGACCTTGCTTCCGATAGCTGCCTGGATCGGGATCTCAAAGAGCTGTCTCGGGATCTCGTCTTTCAGCTTCTCACACATCTTTCTTCCGCGCTCGTAGGCAGTATCTGCATGCACGATAAAGGAAAGAGCATCCACTTCTTCTTTATTCACGAGGATATCCAGCTTCACAAGCTCACTTCTCTCATATCCGTCCAGTTCGTAATCCAGAGATGCATAACCTCTGGAACGTGATTTCAGTGCATCAAAGAAATCATAAATGATCTCGTTCAGCGGCAGTCTGTATTTCAGAAGTGCACGGGTTTCTTCCATATATTCCATGCCTTCATACTGACCACGTCTCTCCTGGCAGAGATCCATGATCGCACCAATGAACTCTGTGGTTACCATGATCTCCGCCTTCACCATAGGCTCTTCCATGTATTCGATCTCTGAAGGATCCGGAAGGTTGGTGGGATTGGTCAGCTCGATGATCTCACCATTGGTTTTATAGACCTTATAAATAACACTCGGTGCTGTAGTTACAAGATCCAGGTTATACTCTCTCTCCAGACGCTCCTGGATGATCTCCAGATGAAGAAGTCCCAGGAAGCCGCAGCGGAAACCAAATCCAAGGGCGACCGATGTCTCCGGTTCATAATAAAGGGAAGCATCGTTGAGCTGAAGCTTCTCCAGTGCGTCACGGAGATCGCCGTACTTGGCACCATCTGCCGGATAAAGGCCACAATAAACCATAGGGTTTACCTTCTTATATCCCGGAAGTGCCTCTGCACAGGGGGTGTCCGCATCCGTTACCGTATCACCCACGCGGGTATCACGGACATTCTTGATGCTGGCTGTGATATATCCGACCATGCCTGCTGTCAGCTCGTCACATGGGATAAACTGACCCGCTCCAAAATATCCAACCTCCACAACCTCCGTGGTAAATCCGGTCGCCATCATATGGATCCTCGTGCCCTTTTTCACACGTCCGTCCTTCACTCTGCAAAATACGATAACGCCCTTATAAGGGTCATAAACAGAGTCAAAGATCAGAGCCTTCAGCGGTGCATCCACATCCCCCGACGCGCCGGGACCTTATTGACGATCTGCTCCAGGACCTGGTCTACATTCAGTCCTGTTTTTGCGGAGATCTGCGGTGCATCCTGCGCCTCAATTCCGATCACATCCTCGATCTCATTGATAACACGCTCCGGATCCGCACTTGGAAGGTCGATCTTGTTGATCACCGGAACCACATCCAGATCATGGTCCAGTGCCATATATACATTGGCAAGTGTCTGAGCTTCGATTCCCTGTGCTGCATCCACAACAAGGATCGCTCCGTCACAGGCAGCAAGGCTTCGTGAAACCTCATAGTTAAAGTCTACATGTCCCGGGGTATCGATCAGGTTAAAAATATACTCATTTCCGTCCTTGGCTTTGTATACAATACGAACCGCCTGGGATTTGATGGTGATCCCTCGTTCTCTCTCAAGGTCCATGTTATCCAGAACCTGGGCCTGCATTTCCCTCTCGGTAAGAAGTCCCGTCATCTCGATGATACGGTCCGCAAGTGTTGACTTGCCATGGTCGATATGTGCAATGATACAAAAATTCCGAATTTTACTCTGGTCTATCATTCAGGAAGTCCTCCTTAAATTTCTCTCGTATAAAGCGTTCAGAACGCATATTTCTCCATACTGCTCTTTATCATATCATATTTCAGTCTTCTTTGTCACTGCCTTTCAGAACTCTGTTTAAGATATCTGCAAAAGGTTCCATGGCATTTCGGACTTCCTCCACGGTATTTGTCTGCGCTCCGGCCTCCAGAAGCAGGGCCCGTGGCCTAAGATGCAGATTATAGCGAAGACCTGCCAGATAGATCCCCCGGTAAAGATCGGGGTAATACTGTGCCGCCTGATATTCCAGCTGAAAGGAAAATGCCAGATTCTCTTCTATGTAAGGATTGGGCAGATAACTCACTGCCCCCTGACTGACTGTATAGCTTAATCCATTATAAAAAAGCAGCTGAGCAGTAGGTTTTCCATTCACCTGCGTTACCAGATGACGCTCATCCGGCACACCATCTCTGTGAAGGTCGATCACAACTTCAATGGTGGGATTTTCTTCCAGCACTTTTTCTATGGATGCCCTGGCATAATCATAAGCCTTGCTCCTGTCCAGTGTTCCTCCCATCATATCAAAGGCATCTGTTATATGAATGACCTGGTATCCATATGTTTTTTCCAGAAGTTCAGTAAGATGATCTCCACTCCTACGATGGTGTCCTCAGTCTGTCCTTCTCTTGAATCTGCAAAAGCCTCCTGGGAATGGGTATGATAGATCAGGATCTGGGGTACCGATGAATCCTTTTTAACGGACAGATCCTCCTTCAGAAAACGGGGCGCACTGATCTGCTGTGCATTCGTCTCCGTATTGGAATCCAATATAAAAAACTGATTCATCACATAGTCAAAATCTGCCAGTTTCGCCTGAGACAAATCAATCTGCGGATGTGGCAGTGCCACTGTCTCCTGTTCCTTCGCGGTATTTTCACCGGATCGGTTCTCCTCTGACGCCGGAGTCTCCTGTTCTGCAACTTTCTGTCCTGTGTCCCCCGACTCCGTAACTTCCGGCTCTGCATTTTCCTTACCGGTCTCCTTTTCACTTTTTTTTGCCGTCAGAAGATTTTTTTCTCTGCCTCTTCCGCTTCTTTCTTTTGAATTTCTTTTTCTTTTGAAGCTCTTCTTTCTTCTGAAGTTCTTCTTTCTTCTCCACCTCTTCCGCCTCGGCCATCAGCAGCGTCTCCTGCTCTTTTTCGGTTCTCTGCTTCCACTTCTTTACCCAGATGCTCTGCGTTTTTTTTCCTGCAAAAGCATCTCTGTTTCCCTGTCTCTGCCATTTTCCTTCTGCAGAGCTTTCTTTTCCAGAAAGCAATACAGCGGCAGCTGTCTGTAGATCTCACCATGCCTGAAAAAATCTCCCGGAAGGACAGCCACCACACACAGGAAGATCAGGCTCAAAACCACGCAGAAAGCCCTCTGGATATTCGTCACCCACGATCACCTCTTATGGTATTTTATGACCTGTCCTCTTCGATTAGACTATCGGAAAAAGCCAGATTCAGTCCCTCGGAAATGGTAAAGCTTAAATACCGTACCGTTTCATCCACATCCTTTGGTGTTACAAACATAGTGTAAAGCTTCGGCGAGATCATTTCTTCCAGAAACTCCTTCTGCTCATCTTCCTCCAGCGCCTCCAGAAGCTCCGCCATGGAATCATGGACAATAGTAGCCGCATCCACCACAGTCGGAACACCGATCCCGATCACACGGACCGAAAGATTTTCTTCATTCAGGCCTTCCCTGTGATTCCCCACGCCGGAGCCCGGACTAATCCCGGTATCCGTGATCTGGATCGTCCGGTTAAGTCTTGTCGTACTTCTGGCCGCCAGCGCATCTACGGCGATCACCAGATCCGGCTTTGTCTCAGAAACAACACCCCGAACAATTTCCAGGTTCCATTCCGGTCTGTGCCATCACACCCGGAACGATCCCGCTGATCTGGTGCATTTTCATATGTCCATTGCTCTTCAGCCCATATTCCCGAATCACATGCCTTGTCATGTGAAGATTGGAAACTGTACGAGGGCCAAGGGAATCCGCAGTAATCTCCTGATTTCCAAGCCCTACCACCAGAATTGACAACTGACGTCCAAGATCGATCAGTTCCCTTAAATGATGTGCCACTTCTTCAGAAATCTCCCTGTGATAATCCTCATCCGGAACGGAAAGATCCGGTGCCTCAATGGTAATATAGGTTCCCTGTGGTTTTCCCATGGCCCTGGCTCCGTTTTCCGTTGTGATCCTTACAACTGTAGTACGCACCTCCTTTTCCTCATCGTATTTTTCCCTGATCTCTACTCCATGTACTTCTACATTTTCCTCCCGAAAGCGTTCCGTTGCTTCCAGTGCCAGGTCTGTTCTGATTCTGCTCCTTCCAGCCATACTCTCATCCTCTTTTTCTGTAAAATCAAAAAGACTTTTTCGCCGCTGCCTGCAGCTTTTCCGATGTTTTCCCTTTTATTATTTCCCTTTTTCCCATAAATATGTATCATTTCCCCTTTTACACACAGCATCTGGTATTTTCGCATATTTTTTTTTGAATTTTTGCGAAAAACATCTTGACATTCCTGTGCACGTATAATAATATATATAAGCATGTTTCATAGGAGCGCCCGTGTCTGTTCCTGTGAATGTAATTTAATATTATATTTTTAAGGAATCGGAGGTGTACGAATTGGCTAACATTAAATCCGCAAAGAAGAGAATCTTAGTTAACAGCACTAAGGCTGCAAGAAACAAAGCAATCCGTTCTGCAGTTAAGACTTCCATCAAGAAAGTTGAGACAGCAGTTGAGAATAAGGATAAGGCAGCTGCAGAGGTTGCTCTTAAGGACGCAATCTCCACAATCAGCAAAGCTACATCCAAGGGCGTTTATCACAAAAATAACTGCGCCAGAAAAATTTCCCGTCTTTCCAAGGCTGTCAACAGCATTGCGTAATAGACCACGGAATATTTTAGTTATAAGCTTATAAGTAAAAGGAAAGACAGTCGATCCGTCAGCGACTGTCTTTTTTGTATATAGATTTCTGCATTAACCCAAAGGAGTTTTTTATGATATCTCATCCCTTTCCCTACCGCATTATCCGCAGCAGCCGGAAAACCCTGGCGATCCAGGTCAGCGTTTCCGGTCAGGTGACTGTCCGCGCTCCACACACAATGCCAGATTCCACCATCCATCGTTTTCTCTCACAGAAAGAAAGCTGGATCCTGGAGCATCTCTCACACGCTGCCACTGAGCCGGCACAGTCCCCGGCTGAAAATCCGCCTCTTTCGGAATTTCGCCGCAGTTATTATATGGAATCCGCCAGAAAAATATTCAAAAGAAAAACCGCAGCCTACGCCAGAAAAATGGGCGTAACCTACGGCCGTATCACGATCCGGGAACAAAAAACCCGCTGGGGAAGCTGCACCAGCGAAGGAAACCTGAACTTCAACTGGCGGCTGATCTTCGCCCCGGAAAAAATCCTGGATTATGTTGTGGTACACGAACTTTCCCACAGAAAAGAAATGAATCATTCCCCTGCCTTTTATGCAGTGGTGGCATCTGTGATGCCGGAGTATAAAGCCTGCGAAAAATGGCTCAGGGACAACGGAGCGACCCTGTGGAAGAACCCGTCTTCGTAAAACTCAGGCTCTCACTGCTCTCGCCGAGCTGTACTTCACGATCAGAAGCTCCACGCTGAGCACATCTCCAAGTGTACCTGTCTTTACCGCCTCTTCCGCATCCACAAAATCCCGCACGGCATTCTCCAGCTCTTCCACAGTGTAGGATCTGGCACAGGACGCCAGATTCCGCACAACAAAAGAGGGTACTCCCAGTTTGGAAGCGATCTCAGTCTGAGAAAGACCCTCCTGCGACATTTTCTTGGTCAGGCAGATCTGACGAAACTGTTTCGCCAGAAGAAACAATATCCTCATTGGCGGTTCCCGAAGAGTCAGAAGGTCATAGTACAGATCCAGGGCCCGCTTCTGGTTCTTCTCTGTCACCGCACGCACCATATCAAAGATCTTATTGGTTGTCTGTGTAGTACAGACAGCCCGGATATCTGCAGCAGTCACAACATCTCTTCCAACTGTATAGGAGATCAGCTTTTCCAGCTCCATCCTTATATTTCCCATATCTGTTCCCGTCATGGTCAGCAAAAGCTCCACATCTCTCTGGGTGATCCTGCGGCCATTTTTTCCAAGGATTCCTGCTGCCCACCGCATAAGAGTCTTTTCATCCTGCTGTTTAAATTCCCCGATGCTGCCGCAAGCTTTTACCGCCTTGTACATACGGCTTCTTTTATCTACTTCAGACTCGCAGAACACCATATACAGATAATCAGGCAGAGCTTTCATATAATCTGCCAGTTCCTCACATTTATTCTTAAAGAATCCCGTATCCTCAAGAAGGACTACTCTTCGCTCTGCAAAAAAGGGCATGGTATCACAAAGACTCAAAAGCTCCCGGACATCGATTCCCTTCCCTTCATATCTGGTGAAATTCATGGTATCATCGTCCGGGTTCAGAGCCTTCACCAGATTTCTTTTATATTGCTGTTTCAGATAGCTTCCTCACCATAAAGGAGATATGCCTGCTTAAATTTTCCTGTTTTAATATCTTCCTGAATATTCTTCAATCTCTGTACCCTGTCTGATTTTCTCTGTAATCCAGTTTATACGACAACCGCCGGAAATGCAACACCCAAGCAAAAATTTGACTTTCCACCGGATTCATGATACTGTAAACAGGTACATATTCCGACAGATCAGTCTGTCAGCGAGATATGTGGAAGGGAGTGTTCCATTATGGAAAAAAGAAGAAACAGCAGAACAAGCAACCTGAAGAGCGCAACCACCAAAGCCAAAGCTACCGTGAAATCAACTGTAGAAAAGATTGAAAAAACACCTGCAGCTGAAAAAACCGTTAAAGCAGTCAAAAAAGCAACAGAGACTGTAGCAGCCAAGGCACCAGAAGTAGTAGAAGAAGTTAAGAACACTGTAAAAAATCATAAGATCAGCGGCATCACACTTGAAATTTTTGAGACATCCATCACAGTTGCCAACCTTGAGGCAGCTGTTAAGAAAGATGCAGAAGCAAAAGGCCTGAAAGGCAAAGAGCTCCACATTTATGTAAATGCAGAGGAAAGAGCAGCTTACTACACTGCTGACGGAGAAGGTTCCGACGATTACAGAATCGATCTGACCACTCTGTAAACTCCGGCGGATCTGTTCCGCGATCGCTTACTATGACGGTCTGTCTGTGACATTCCGAAAGCGCAAAAAAGCCATGCACAGGACATTTTCATCCGGTCCCGCTGCATGACTTTTCTTTTTTACCTTTTACTGGATCTTTTTGATCCAGTCTCTGGAGCAGCTACTGCAGCTCTCCAGCCTTTTACCATGGCATTTCGCTTCTCGTCATCGATCTCCGTGCGGAAAATACGTTCCACATCACGGCTTTCCAGTACTGCCTCCTTGCTTTTCCAGAAGCCCACAGCAAGACCTGCCAGATATGCGGCACCAAGAGCAGTTGTTTCAATACATTCCGGACGTTCTACAGCCACATTACTGATATTGGCCTGAATCTGCAGAAGAAGATTGTTTGCACTTGCTCCGCCGTCTACACGAAGAACTGCAAGGTCACTTCCGGCATCTTCCTTCATAACCTCTAGCACATCATTGACCTGATATGCAAGAGATTCCAAAGTCGCACGCACAATATGATACTTATTTACACCACGGGTCAATCCCACGATCGTGCCACGGGCATACTGATCCCAGTAAGGAGCTCCAAGTCCCGTAAATGCAGGCACGACGTAGCAGCCGTTTGCATCCGGTACTTTTCCCGCAAAATACTCGGTATCCGATGCAGAATCCACCAGATGAAGCTCATCACGAAGCCACTGAATCGCAGCACCAGCCACAAACACGGATCCCTCCAGAACATAAGTGATCTTTCCGTTAAGTCCCCATCCGATGGTTGTAACCAGCCCGTTATTGGAAAATACCGGTTTATCTCCTGCATTCATCAGAAGAAAACCACCGGTTCCGTATGTATTCTTGGTTTCACCTTTCTCAAAGCAGGCCTGTCCGAACAGCGCCGCCTGCTGGTCACCGGCAGCACCGGCCACCGGGATCCTTCCACCGAAAAAGGACGGATCTGTCTCACCATAAATCTCACTGGACTCTTTTACCTGCGGAAGCATGCATTTCGGAATGTCAAGCTCTTCCAGGATCTCATCATCCCACTCCAGTGTGTTGATATTGAACATCATTGTTCTGGATGCATTGGAATAATCTGTTACATGAACAGCTCCCTTGGTCAGCTTCCAGATCAGCCAGGTCTCCACGGTACCAAACAGAAGCTCTCCCTTCTCTGCTCTTTCGCGGGCGCCTCCACATTATCCAGGATCCATTTTACTTTGGTGGCAGAAAAATACGCGTCAATAACAAGTCCTGTTTTCTGACGGAATTTTTCTTCCAGTCCCTTCGCTTTCAGGCTGTCGCAGTATTCTGAAGTTCTTCTGCACTGCCATACGATGGCATGATAAATCGGCTGTCCCGTATTCTTATCCCAGACAATGGTGGTCTCTCTCTGATTGGTGATACCGATCGCCGCAATATCCTCTGCCGTTGCCTCAATCTGGTTCATAGCCTCTCTGGCAACAGAAAGCTGTGTGGACCAGATCTCACCTGCATCATGCTCTACCCATCCCGGTTTCGGAAAATGCTGGATAAACTCCTTCTGTGCCACACTGCGGATCCTTCCTTTTTCATCAAAAAGAATACAGCGATTACTGGTCGTTCCGGAATCCAGCGCCATAATATATTTTGCCATATAAAAATCCTCCAATACATTTCTTTGCTGCAGATCAATGCCTCTGCAGCCTTACAATTCCCATACCTTCTGATTTGTAGTGGAAACCGCTGCTGCCCCCGCACCCAGCGCTCCCATTACATCCTCCTTATCGGAGATCAAACCGCCTGCGATCACAGGCACTTTGCTTGTTTTACATATCTGTTTAAGAATCTTCGGCATCACCCCCGGCAGAACCTCCACCACATCCGGCAGCTGCTCATGCTGATTTCCCAGATTCTCAATATTCTTGATCGCCATGGAATCAATAAGGAAAAAACGCAGAACTGTATACATTCCAAGCTTCTTCGCCCTGTTGATCATGGATGCTTTTGTTGAAATGATCCCGTCTGCATGGATATTTTTGCAAATATAATCCACAGAAACCTCTTTCGAACATAAACCTGTGATCAGTCTATATGTGCCATCGCGATCTTCCCCGCCTGGTGGATCCGCTCCACAATTCCCCCAATAGAACGGATATCTCCATACAGGATAAAGATCACGGTAAGCTCTTCTCTGCCCAGACAGTTCTGAAGCCCCTGTTCATCCTTTACAGCCGCTATGATCGGGTTCGCCTCGATCGCGTCCAGAAATTCTTTGTTCATATTCTCTCTTCCTCCGCAATATTCACACAATATCATTCTATCTCCGCGCATTGTTTGAAGATATTATTCTTATTGTATCAGTTTATTGCTTCAAAGACCAGAAATATTTACCATATATATGTTTTAAAAGAAGGGAAGCCCCTATGGACTTCCCTTCTGCAGATACATTATTTCTCAAACGGGAATTTGAACTGTGTAAGTCCGAATTCATCGCGAAGTCCGATAAACTCTTTCTGAACTGCCTCTGTCACCGGAACTCCCTTATCCTTACGATACATCCATACATCATATTCCTTCTCGCCTGCTGTGTAGATACGTTCCTGTCCAGGAGCCTTCTCGGAGCCTCTCAGGTCTCTCAGGATATCACCGCATGTTTTCTTGAATGCCTCTGCACCCATAAATGCCTCTGTGTCGATAGCAATAAAGAAATGTCCAAGATGATATGGACGGATCTTTCCTTCTTCATCCTTACCATCCAGAGCTTTCAGGAAAAGACCGGACTGAAGAGCAGCGGAAAGGATCTCAACAACAGTAGAGTATCCGTATCCCTTATATCCTCCGGTTGTCTCACCAAATCCACCGAGAGGAGCAAGTGCTGCCTGCTGGCTTCTGATCTTCTTAAGGATCTCTGCACTATCTGTAAGCTCCTCTCCTTCTCTGGAAATAACAAGACCCTTAGGAGTATCATGGTTGATACGTGCGTAGTATTCGATCTTGCCATTCTGGATAACAGATGTTGCACAGTCCAGTGTAAACGGGAACGGCTCATCTGTAGGCATACTAAATGTCAGTGGGTTGGTTCCAAGCATATTCTCAACACCAAATGTCGGTGCAACGGATGGTCTTGCGTTGGTACCGCTGATACCGATCATATTCTCCTTTGCTGCGAGACCTGTCCAATATCCTGCGATTCCATAATGGGAAGAGTTACGGACTGCAACCATACCCATGCCGTATTTATGTGCTTTTTCGATACACATGTCCATAGCCTTCTTGCTGGCTACCATTCCCATACCATCGTTAGCATCAAGAACTGCAGTTGTCGGTGTCTCTTTAAGAACATCGATCTTTGTTACAGGATTTAAAATTCCGGATTTGATACGGTCGATATAGATCGGTTTAAAGCGGTTGCAGCCATGGCTCTCAATTCCACGTCTGTCACTTTCCAGAAGTACGTCGGAACAAAGTCTCGCATCCTCTGTTGGAACTCCCATTTTCTCAAATACCGCAGTCATAAAATCGTCTGCAAGCTGCCAGGAAATAAAAGGTCTTGTTTCCTTCTCCATTGTAAAAATCCTCCATATACATTATTATAGTTTTTTATTTTACTTTTATAGATCTGCAGCAGGACCCCCTCCTGCCGGAGATTTCAAATTAGCCTGCCTCCTGTATATACCTCACAGAAAGCGTCTTTACATCGCAGTGTCAATCCTCGTCTGCCACTGCTCTTCCTCTGTCCGGATAATTGGTGATGATGGAGTTTACTCCCCATTTCTTCATCCTTCTCATATCCTCTTCCTCGTTTACAGTCCAGACATTCACCCCGATCCCGTTCTGGGAACAGCTGCGTACATGCTCTTCCTTCAGGTATTCCAGATTTGGATGATAATACTGCACATCACAGGTTCTTGCATAAACCCCTGCATTATCCACGTATTTCTCTACCAGAAAGCCTCCTGCAATAGTCTCATCACTCTGTCTGCACAATACAATGGATGCGTTATTGAAAGAGGAAAGAATGATCCGATCCTCAAGACCATATTCGCAGATCATATCAATGACCTTCTCTTCCATACCACCATAATAATAAACACTGTTCTTCAGCTCGATGTTTGTGATCAGATCTTCCTCCTCTGCCATCCACTCCAGATACTCTCTCAGAGTCGGAATCTGAAGCCTGCCGAATTTTCCGGCAAACTTATCCGGATAACTACAATCCAGTTTACACAGCTCGGCATATGTAAGGTCATAGATATATCCGTTTCCATCTGTGGTACGGTCAACCTTCTCATCGTGCATGATCACCGGAACCAGATCCTTAGTCAGCTGCACATCAAGCTCGATTCCCTCGCAGCCAGCCTCCACAGCTTTCTGAAACGCCAACATTGTATTCTCCGGATATTCTCCGCTGAAACCACGATGTCCAAATACTTTCATTCTAATCATCCTCCATTCAATGCATTACATCATTGTGAGCATTTTTGCCAATTTATATTTCTGATTATATCATAGTATTTATTTATTTTCAACATTTTTCATCTATTTTTATGTATATTTTTTGTTGTTTTTAATCAATTATCCTTTTTTAAGCGCTGATATTTTTTGTGCATTTTGTATATTTCATTTCATAGCAAACAAAGCGATAAAAAAGCCTTTTCAGGTTTATTTTATTCGCTTTGTCTGCCGGAGGCTGACATATTATAAGCATACAGTTTGCCATATATATCCTCTGCTGATCACTGTATGATCTGCTTCACATTTCCTGTAGCCACGATATCCACGCCTGTTCCTGCTGCATTCTCCAGGATCACGTCCCCGATCTGAACCGGTGCTTCCACACATACATCCCGCAGCGCTTCCACACAGTCAAAAATCTTTCCTTTCGGAATATCCTGTGCTGTCTTTACTGACACCACCGGCATATTTCCATTCTTCACACGAACGGTCGTTGTCACGATCCTGGTCGGATCTGTCACTTCCTTCACTGCATATTCCGCGCCTTTTTTACAGGTATTTCCTGTGACGGAAATGATCTCTTTTCCATTCATTTCCACCAGAAGGGCGCATCCCATAGGACATCCGATACAAGTAAGATTCCTTTTTTCCATTTTCATCACTCCTCCACCTGGATCACAAGTTCATGTTTATCCTGTTTCTGTTTTCCTTCCAGAATGGAAAGAAGCTGCTCTTTTTTCAATTTGATCTGTTCCATCTCTCCGGGTGCTGCCACCTGTTTTTTTCTGGAAAAGATCCGTTCTCCATCCAGATATGCACGGATGTAACAATTTTTATACACATTTCCCACACGGAAGCGGACCAGCTGCTCCTCCGCCATATGACCGATACGGATCTCAGACGGCACTGTATAGCGGACTCCGTTTTTGGGCGAAAGCGTGATCTTTATCTCTTCCGGTATTTTGTCCTCTCCATTGTTGTTTATATAGAGAGCCGCATTTCTTCCTGCATTGCCGGCTTCCTCCGAAACAAAATCCACCAGGTCATGAACATGAAGAACATTTCCGCAGGCAAAAACGCCTTCTACATTTGTCTCCAGACTTTCATTTACCACCGGTCCGGAGGTCACATTGCTCAGCTTCACACCTGCCTGTCCGGAAAGCTCATTCTCCGGGATCAGACCAACAGAAAGAAGAAGCGTATCGCATTCAAAAAATTCCTCTGTACCGGGAATCGGGCGTCTGTTTTCGTCTACCTCTGCAAGAGTGATTCCTTCCACACGCTCTTTTCCTTTTATGTCAACCACTGTATGGCTAAGCTTCAACGGGATCCCAAAGTCGTCCAGGCACTGCACGATATTTCGCTTCAGGCCTCCGGAATATGGCATCAGTTCTGCCACTGCCTTAACCTCTGCGCCTTCCAGCGTCATACGTCTGGCCATGATCAATCCGATATCACCGGATCCCAGGATCACTACTTTTTTTCCCGGCATAAATCCTTCCATGTTTACAAGGCGCTGTGCTGTTCCTGCTGAATAAATGCCTGCCGGTCGATATCCCGGAATGTTCAGCGCACCTCGCGGTCTCTCCCTGCAGCCCATGGCAAGGATCACAGCTTTTGCCCGGATATGATACATTCCCTCCTGGCGGCTCATGGCAGTGATCACCTTATCCTGGCTGATATCCATGACCATGGTGTTCAGCCGGTACTCGATCTGCTGCTCTTTTACCATCCGGATAAAGCGTGCCGCATATTCCGGTCCTGTCAGCTCCTCCTGAAATGTATGAAGGCCAAATCCATTATGGATACACTGATTCAAAATCCCGCCCAGTTCCTTATCACGTTCCAGGATCAGGATACTCTCTGCTCCCTCTTTCTTTGCAGCCAGGGCTGCTGCCAGTCCTGCAGGGCCTCCGCCTATGATCACGATATCTCTCTTCACCATAATCTTATCATTCATGGTTCTCGCCCTCCTCTGCAATTTTCTTGTTGATTCCTTCGATCAGTCTGGAATCTCCGCCTGTTTTTGTGATCTCCTCCATGGAAATGCCAAGCTCCCGGCTGAGGATCTCCATTGTTCTGGGAGAGCAAAAGCCTGACTGACATCTTCCCATTCCTGCTCTTGTACGACGTTTTACTCCATCCAGAGATTTCGCTCCGAGAGGTCTTCGGATCGCATCCAGAATCTCTCCCTCAGAGATCATCTCACATCTGCAGATGATATTTCCATATTCCGGTGATCTTTTGATCAGCTCATTTCTTTCTTCCAGAGAAAGCTCTGACGGATCCAGGATCCCTTTTCTCACCGGATTAAAATCCGGATTTACTTCCGGATGTAATTTTTCTTTTACGATGTCAGCAATCATACAGCCAATGGCCGGTGAGCTGGTAAGTCCCGGTGATGCGATTCCTGCACAATCGATAAATCCGGGTGCATCCTCCACCTCTTTGATCACAAAATCCATACCATCCTCGACAGCACGGAGTCCCGCAAAGCTTGTGATCACCTTCCGCAGTGGAATATCCTTTACTGTTTTACCGGATTTGACGCTTACTGTCTCCATACCCTCCGAGGTAGTTGCTGTTTCCTCCCGATCCTCCAGATCCGTAGCTGTAGGTCCGATCAAAAGGTTTCCATGAACAGTCTGTGTTACCAGAACTCCTTTTCCGCTCTTGTTTGGAAGTGCAAAGATCGTATGATTCACATGTGTTCCTGTACTTTTATCAAGGAGCATATACTCACCCTTACGAGGAGTGATATGCAGTTTTTTCTCACTTACCATATTATGAAAAACATCCGCATAGACACCGGCAGCATTAACGATACAGCCTGTCTCAAAATCACCTTTTGAGGTTTCCACAACAAAACCTTTTTCCTGTTTTCGGATGTTCTTTACTTCTGTGTCAAATTTAAATTCCACACCATTGTTATATGCATTCTCTGCCATTGCAATGTTCAGTTCAAAGGGACAGACAATTCCGGCTGTCGGTGCATACAGTGCTGCCAGCACCTGATCAGACAGATTCGGCTCCATGGCAAGTGCCTCTTCTCTGTCAAGGACCCTCAGTCCCTCTACTCCGTTTTTCAGTCCTCTTTCACGCAGCTTATGCAGCATGGCGATTCCATTCTCAGTTGTACAGACAGTCAGTGAACCAGTCTGTTTAAAAGGAAAATTCAGTTCCTTCGAAAGCTGTCCCATCATATTGCTGCCCTTCACATTCAGTTCCGCCATAAGGCTTCCCGGTTCTGCATCATAACCGGAATGAGCGATTCCGCTGTTTGCCTTGGAAGTTCCACAGCATACATCCTCTTCTCGCTCCAGAACGCAGATTTTCAGTCGATATCTTGAAAGCTCTCTCGCCGCTGCCGCTCCGGAAACTCCTGCTCCGATAATGATCACATCATACATAGATCTGTTTCTCCTTTCCTGTTTGCGGATCTTCTGAACTGTCCCCGGCTTTCTCTGCGCCGGAAACAGCAGAATATCCGTTGCAACACAAGCATTGCCGTCCGCAGGTAAATATTCTGCGAGGAGTACTGCTTACGAACAGCAATCTTTCAAGCGAATATGCCATTATTTTTATGCCGTAACCTTGTAACCCTTGTAATCCTTTTAAAACATTAACATTTGTGCATAAAATAGCCGCATAAAACACATTTATCCATGTGTCTTCATGCCGGTCTCTGTTCTCAATGGCATTCTCTGTAT
>ENA-OQAZ01000141-OQAZ01000141.1-human-gut-metagenome-genome-assembly--contig:-NODE-141-length-38042-cov-2.053514_pt1 | contig 38042 bp, 40 predicted proteins | sample MGYA00242737_ERZ504531 | MGnify/ENA primary metagenome ERZ504531 (study PRJEB26092, sample SAMD00036244) | human gut metagenome | host: Homo sapiens | study: EMG produced TPA metagenomics assembly of... | reverse complement strand
CTTTCTTTCGTTTCCTCCGGTCCCTTTTTCACTGACCGGAACATAAAGATACATTTTCTGACTGGTATACCATTCAAAGGTAAGCCTCTGCAAAGACAGCTCATCTCTGTGTTCCCGAATCCAGCCATACAGCACACATCTTGCAAACATACGCACCGTCTCCGGAAGATTTTCCATATCGTTCTCCTGATCTGACTCAAAACAGCATATCTTCCGGCTGCGATCGTTACCTGAAAAGCATCTTCCGGAAGATTGTCAAAGGACTCTATGATCGGTCCCAGAATATATTCAATATTTTCCTTTTCCTGATACCACAATGCAATCTTATCTCTTCCTTTTTCTTCTCCTGTCAATGCATTCAGTTTCCGGTACTGCGGAGAATGCTCATCCAGCCAGAATGCCAGCTGTGCGGAATATCTGCCTCCCGCCGATTGGCAATGATGGTCCATCCGGCCATCTTGATCTCATCCATATCTATATATGAAATTTTGATTTTATCTTTATATTCAGAATAATAGCGGTCCAGATTGACAACCTTTGCTCCTGCTCTGGCGTATTTCGCCGGACTTGTATAAAACACTCTGCGAAATGCTTTGTCAAACCCGTTTCTCGAACAGAACCCATATTCTTTTCCAACTTCCGCCGGTAGTTTTCCTTCTCTGAGTGCTTTTGCAGCAAACTGTACTTTTCGCTGTGTGATATAAGTGATCGGTCCCATTCCAAAGACATCCTGAAACTCCTTGCGAAAATGATCCTTTGAATAATGAAACTCTTTTGCAAGCTGCTCTGCGGTCAGCTCTTCTTTCATATGCTCATCTATGTAGCGAATCCACTCTTCATTTCGAAATTCTTCCTTATAATATTTTTCCGGCGTCATACCATATTCTTCATGAAAAGCTCTGCTGAATCTGCTGCTGCTTTTAAATGCATACTGTCTGGCCACTGTCTCCGGTTTTTTCCCTTTTTTCAGTTCCTGTGCTGCAAAATATAATTTTCGCCTGCGTATATAATCATTTAATTTTATATCATAATAAATCTGAAACACATTGCGAAAATGACGTTCGGAATACCCAAATACAGTCGCAAGATTTTTGGCCGTCAGTTCCTCCTTAATATGTTCATCTATATAATCGATCCATTCATTCAGACCATATATTTTTCTTTCCTGTTTTGTAGATTTTATCTTATAATTTTCCTGTATCCTCTTTTGCAGAGGCATATAAACATAATATTTTCCATTTTCATACGAAATAAAATAAATTTTATTCTGGTCATACCATATCTGATTTTCTGTTTCCCAGTCACACAGGGCATATTTCAGTACCATTTTCAGCATGCTTTCTGCCGCTCTTCCTGTGAAATTTTCTTGCCAGGTAAATACAGCATAATCCGAAGCCTCCAGTACCACTTCAAATGTTTCTCTTTCCCCTCTTTCTTTTCCTTCGTTCTTTGACTGCTCTCTTCCTGAAAGAAAGTGAAACCGATATTCACTGTCATGCCACCAGAACAGCATTCTCTCTTCTGTACTGGTTCTCTTTCTCCAGTTGTCTTTGGCATGTTCTTCAACCTTTTCCATGGCTGCCTCTAAGAAGGAACCTTTTGGGGATTTTTCTGTTTCGGACAGGATGGACTCTGCCACTATTTTCTGTTCTCTTCTTCGAACAAAACAAATTTCTGTATTTTCCTTATCTATGACTCGTTCATATGGTATTTTGCCCTTTCCCTGATAGGCTCTGATCTTCTCTATATCCCATTCTTCTAAACTTTTTTCAAAAAACAGATCAAACAGGTAAGAAAGCTGTATCGGAGCATATGCCATTCTTCCTGCCAGATCTTCCATGGTAATATCCTGATCCGGATGATTCTGTATATAAATTATACATTTCTGCATTTCACCATACAGTCTGCCGCCTGCATCCTGAAACGATACCTGTGCCATATCTATTTATCCTTATCTTTTGATTTTACGTCATGTATAATTGCCTGTCAAAACCTATATATTTTTGGCATAAATCGTTACACATTTTCTTATTGTATGTTATCAATCCAAGGATGTCAAACTCCATCTGCAATTCCTGCCTTGTCTTTAAATGCCAGAATCTCCCTGCTTTGGAAATTCTGGCATTACATTTACAAGCTCTTTTTCCTATTATAGCACAAGCTTTTTCCTTTTTTCCAACCAGAAGGGGCTATTTTGTCGATTTTTGCATAGTTTCTCACTGCCGCAACAAAAAAGACCCTGAAACCTCAGATTATCTCCGAAGTTCCAGGAGTCCTAATTTACGCGTGGACTATGACCTGATCAAATCAGGTTCGTTTATGTTTCAGGACATTTATCTGCCCTGTGACACATCTCAAATTATGCGTTCTTCTGAGCGATTGCTGCCTGAGCTGCTGCCAGACGAGCGATCGGTACACGGAACGGTGAGCAGGATACATAGTCAAGACCGATGCTGTTGCAGAATTCTACAGAGCTTGGATCTCCACCATGCTCGCCGCAGATACCTACGTGCAGTTTCGGATTAACCGGTTTTCCTAATTCGATAGCCATCTTCATCAGTTTGCCAACGCCAACCTGATCCAGTTTTGCAAACGGATCGTTTTCGAAGATCTTAGCATCGTAGTAGCATCCAGGAATTTACCAGCGTCATCACGAGAGAAGCCATATGTCATCTGAGTCAGGTCGTTTGTACCGAAGCAGAAGAAGTCAGCTTCTTTTGCGATATCATCAGCTGTCAGTGCTGCTCTCGGGATCTCGATCATAGTACCTACTTCGTACTGCAGATCACTTCCTGCTGCTGCGATCTCAGCGTCTGCTGTCTCAACAACGAATTTCTTAACGTATTTCAGCTCTTTGATGTCACCAACCAGTGGGATCATGATTTCCGGTTTCACTGCCCAGTCTGGATGAGCTTTCTTTACATTGATAGCTGCACGGATAACAGCTGTTGTCTGCATTTTAGCGATTTCCGGATAAGTAACTGCCAGACGGCATCCACGATGACCCATCATCGGGTTGAACTCGTGCAGGCTGTCGATGATAGCTTTGATCTGCTCAACAGTCTTGCCCTGTGCGTCAGCCAGTTTCTTGATGTCCTCTTCTTCTGTCGGAACGAACTCATGCAGAGGCGGATCCAGGAAACGGATGGTAACTGGGTTACCTTCCAGTGCTTCATACAGTTTTTCGAAGTCTCCCTGCTGTTCCGGAAGGATCTTAGCAAGTGCAGCTTCTCTTTCTTCTACTGTTTCAGAGCAGATCATTTCACGGAATGCATCAATTCTGTTGCCTTCGTAAGAACATATGCTCTGTACGGCAAAGACCGATACCTTCTGCACCCAGCTCACGTGCTTTTTTAGCATCTGCCGGTGTGTCTGCGTTTGTACGAACTTTCATAGTTCTGTATTTATCAGCCATCCCATGATTCTTCCGAATTCGCCAGCGATTGTTGCCGGTACGGTCGGGATGATGCCGTCATAGATATTACCTGTGGAACCATCCAGGGAAATGCAATCACCTTCGTGATATTCTTTTCCTGCCAGTGTAAATTTCTTGTTTGCTTCGTCCATAGTGATGTCGCCGCATCCGGATACACAGCATGTACCCATACCACGAGCTACTACAGCAGCATGAGATGTCATACCACCACGAACTGTCAGGATACCCTGTGCAGATTTCATACCTGTGATGTCTTCCGGTGATGTCTCAAGACGTACCAGAACAACTTTTTCTCCTCTTGCAGCCCATTCTACAGCATCATCAGCTGTGAATACGATCTTACCGCAAGCAGCTCCCGGTGAAGCACCCAGTGCTTTTGCCAGTGTTCAGCAGCTTTCAGTGCAGCAGCATCGAACTGTGGATGCAGCAGAGAATCCAGGTTACGTGTCGATCATTGCTACAGCTTCTTCTTCTGTTCTCATACCCTCATCTACCAAGTCACAAGCGATCTTCAGAGCAGCTTTTGCAGTTCTCTTACCATTACGTGTCTGCAGCATGTACAGTTTACCATGTTCTACTGTGAACTCCATATCCTGCATATCTCTGTAGTGTTTTTCCAGAGTTTCGCATACGTTCTTGAACTGTACGAATGCTTCAGGGAATTTCTCTTCCATTTCGGAAATGTGCATAGGTGTACGAACACCAGCAACTACGTCTTCACCCTGTGCGTTTGTCAGGAATTCACCAAACAGACCATTTTCTCCTGTAGCCGGGTCACGTGTAAATGCAACACCTGTACCGCAGTCATCACCCATGTTACCAAATGCCATCATCTGTACGTTTACAGCGGTTCCCCATGAATATGGGATATCGTTGTCACGACGATATACATTTGCTCTTGGGTTATCCCATGAACGGAATACAGCTTTGATAGCTTCCATCAGCTGTTCCTTCGGATCTGTCGGGAAGTCTTTACCGATCTTCTCTTTGTATTCAGCTTTGAACTGTTCAGCCAGGTTTTTAAGATCATCAGCATTCAGGTCTACGTCCTGTTTCACGCCTTTTTCTTCTTTCATCTTGTCGATCAGCTCTTCGAAGTATTTTTTACCTACTTCCATAACTACGTCAGAGTACATCTGGATAAATCTTCTATAGCAGTCCCAAGCCCAACGTGGATTGCCGGATGCCTGTGCCAGTGTCTCAACAACTTCTTCATTCAGACCTAAGTTCAGGATCGTGTCCATCATACCAGGCATGGAAGCTCTTGCTCCGGAACGAACGGAAACCAGAAGCGGATTCTCTTTATCTCCGAACTTTTTGCCTGTAATGCCTTCCATTTTATCGATCGCTTCCATGATCTGTCCCATGATTTCGTCGTTGATCTTTCTGCCATCTTCATAGTACTGTGTACAAGCTTCTGTTGTGATTGTGAAGCCCTGTGGTACCGGCAGACCAAGGTTGGTCATTTCAGCAAGGTTGGCACCTTTTCCACCCAGCAGGTTTCTCATGGTGGCGTCGCCTTCCTTGAACATATAAACCCATTTTGTTGCCATTGTGTTATTTCCTCCTCAAAAGTAATTGTATACAGTTCAGTCAGAACTTTTTAACTTTCATACAGTAATATTCTAACATAAATCTGTTCTCAGTCAAGCTATTGTCCACAAAAAAAGAAGTTTTTTTGTTATTTTTTCAGAACAAGATGCTGTGGAAGACCATTTACCATAAATGCGGATAATCTCCCTGGATCAGCGGTTCAATGTAATTGATAAATTCTTCTGTCACATAATCTGCTGTTTCGTTGAGCCATGCTCTCGGAACCGTTTTTTCGTTGTTTGCGATCTTGTGAACATCATAAATGCCAGCCGCACTCATGTACGGATCGTCGGATACGCGGTCAATAACGACCATCTTGCCGCTGTCTCCTTCATCTGCTGCTTTGACGGCTGCACCGCCTACCATAAACGCTTCGTTGATATCCACACGGGATGCCATATGGGAAGCACTTCGCTGAAGGGTGGAAAATTCGACTGCCCTTGTCTTGCATCCGATCTCTGCTCCCAGGAAATTCGCCAGATATGCGGCCGTTCCGGTCAGCTGCTTGTGTCCAAATGCATCCACATAATCTCCGCCGCCGGAAAGTTCACACACATAACGTCCGTCCGGGAGTTTGATTCCCTCAGACACCGCTACGATGATGGATTTTTTCTCTTTGAGCAGATCTTTGATCTTTGAAAGGAATGCATCGATATCAAACGGCACTTCCGGCAGATAAATAAGATCCGGGCCTTCGCATTCTTCCGTTTTGGCAAGTGCGGTCGCCCCTGTCAGCCATCCGGCATTCCTTCCCATTACCTCAATGATCGTGATCATCTCTTTTTTGTAGGTGAGTCCCAGTGCATCGCGGATCACTTCTTTTGTCGATGCTCCGATGTATTTGGCTGCACTTCCAAATCCCGGCGTGTGGTCAGTCAGTGCAAGATCGTTGTCGATTGTCTTTGGCACACCTAAAAATTTCTGTTTATGACCTTTGACAATCGCATAATCCGAAAGTTTTTTGATCGTGTCCATGGAGTCATTGCCGCCGATGTAGATAAATGCCTCGATCTCCAGCTTGTCCAGGATACCGAAAATTTTCTCATAAATCTCCATGTCCTCATGGATCTCCGGAAGTTTGTAACGGCAGGAACCAAGAAATGCCGAAGGTGTCCTCTTCAGCAGCTCGATATCCATATCCGAATGAATCTGCGTGGAAAGATCCACGTACTGCTCATCCAGAAATCCCTGGATGCCGTGAAGCATACCGTATACTTTGTCAAAACCACGTTCAGTCGCTGTCTTGTAAACCCCCCGCAAGGCTGGAATTGATAACCGAAGTCGGCCCGCCTGACTGTCCTACAATAATGTTTCGCATTCCCATAACACAAATCCTCCTTAATACTTTATTCCGGTGCAGGCATATCATATTTCCGTCTTCTGACCCCGGCCGATGCCTGCGGATTGCTCCGTTACAAAGTAACTCCCGCAATTCTATAAATCATTATAACATAAAAGCAGAAAGACTCACAAGGTTCTTTCTGCTTTTTGTATAGTTTATTCTATTTTACTTATGCATTTTTGTGTATTTCGTACAGTTTTCAGGCAATTCTTGTCAGAATTGCTGCTCGCTTCTTAGTATGCCAGCTTTTCTTCGAAATAGGCTGCCAGATCTTCGATCTTGATACGCTCCTGCTCCATGGTGTCACGGTCACGTACGGTAACTGCTCCGTCTTCTTCAGAATCAAAGTCGTAGGTTACACAGAACGGTGTACCGATCTCATCCTGTCTGCGGTAACGTTTTCCGATGTTTCCGCGGTCATCGTATTCACAGTTCCATTTCTTTGAGAGCTGTTCAAATACTTTTGTCGCACCTTCGTTCAATTTTTTTGACAGAGGCAGAACACCGATCTTAACCGGTGCCAGTGCCGGATGGAAATGCAGAACGGTACGCATATCGCCGCCTTCCAGCTCTTCTTCGTCATAAGCACTGCACAGAAATGCCAGAACCACACGGTCTGCACCAAGAGAAGGCTCGATAACATACGGAATGTATTTTTCTTTCTTCTCATCATCAAAATAGCTCATATCCTGGCCGGATACATTCTGATGCTGTGTCAGGTCATAGTCGGTACGGTCTGCGATACCCCACAGCTCGCCCCATCCAAACGGGAAGAGGAACTCGATGTCGGTTGTACCTTTGCTGTAGAAGCACAGTTCTTCCGGTGAATGGTCACGTGCTCTCATCTCGTCTTCTTTCATGCCCAGATTCTTCAGCCAGTCGATGCAGAATGCTCTCCAGTACTGGAACCAGTCAAGGTCGGTACCCGGCTCACAGAAGAACTCCAGCTCCATCTGCTCAAACTCTCTGGTACGGAATGTGAAGTTACCCGGTGTGATCTCGTTACGGAAGGATTTACCGATCTGTCCGATACCAAACGGCAGTTTCTTTCTGGAAGTTCTCTGTACGTTTTAAAGTTACAAGATACCTATGCCTGTTCCGGTCTTTAAGGTAATACTCTTCTTTCGTATCTTTCTGTTACACCCTGGAATGTCTTTGAACATCAGGTTGAACTGACGGATATCGGTAAAATTATGTTTTCCGCAGGTCGGACATGGAATCTGATGCTCTTCGATGAAATCACGCATCTGTTCCTGTGTCCATCCATCGACAGAGCCTTCCAGTGCAATGTCTTTCTCATCGCAGAAATCTTCGATCAGCTTATCTGCACGGAAACGCTCATGACATTCTTTACAGTCCATCAGCGGATCAGAAAAGCCTCCGAGATGTCCGGATGCTACCCAGGTCTGCGGATTCATCAGAATCGCACAGTCAACACCTACGTTGTATGGATTCTCTGTGATGAATTTCTTCCACCATGCCTGTTTTACATTGTTCTTCAGCTCTACACCAAGATTACCGTAATCCCAGGTATTTGCCAGACCTCCGTAAATCTCGGAACCCGGATATACAAAACCTCTGGATTTTGCCAGTGCCACAATCTTGTCCATTGTTTTTTCCATTTGTCTCCTCCTGTCGGCCGTCTCTGCGGCATATGCATATATTGAAAGAAGCCGTTTATGTTTACTTCTTTGCTCGCTGTTTATCGTGTTATATCAAAATGTGCTGCCCTGAAAATACTTCTGTGCAGACATATTGTGATTTCAGACTTTTCCCTGACATCATTCGTATATGACAAATGTCAGTGTATGTTTTACTTCTTCTGCGTCATCTGCGGTATCGGAAGCTTCGTTTCCTGCTGCGGACTTACTTTCGGATTCTACTTCAAACTGGCTTTCTCCGCATTGCCATCGGATTTTGATCCGCCGTCTGTGCTCTCACTTTCCGATGCTGTCTCCGTCTCGGATTCTGCTGCCTTTTCCCGCTCTTCTGAAATGCTGGTCGCCGTCTTTTTTTCCGGTGACAACTGCATCCATCGTAACGTAAAGGATCTTGCCCGGAACTTCGATATCCATCTCTTCCGAACAGATTACAACGTTGTAGTTCAGACCGCTCAAAATATCGGATCTTGTCACACTTCCTATAACTTTTCCGTTTTCCACTTTCTGAAATTCATCCGGGAATTCGTACTTCTGATTGTATGCTCCCTGCAGGTCTCCCGTATAAAAGGTCACATTGTTGAAATCCTGATAATCCCTGGAAGCCGCATAGTTCATATACAGCTCTGCTTTTCCGTCTGTGACGTTAAATTTTTTGACAACGATCGGATCACCTTCCTGTGACTGATTGTACGCACTCACAGAATCATCGATCGTCTGCTTCAGCTCATCCTCGCTGTAGTAGGATTTGTCCAGCGTGTCGATCACCGCCGCCTGTACACTGCCGTCCCGTTTCACTTTTACTGCATTGTGCTCTGCCTGAAACTGACTGCAGCCGCCAAGACATCCGGTTATCAGGATGACTGCCAGAATTCCCTTCCATTTCTTCATAATATTCCCCATCCAGACACAGCAAAATCTCCTTCGCTGCCCTGCCTTTCCTGAAACTTACCATATACCCTTCTGTATATAAAATACAGAATACGCCACCTGTTCGCGTGGCATTTTTCATCATACCATTATTGACCGTCCTTGTAAAGAGCGTTTCTGGTCTGCCGCATGATCTCCAGAATCTCCAGAGATTTGAAATCCCGGTCTATGTAACGCCTCCGGAATTTCTCAACCAGACTGATAAACTCTTTCTTTACTTGTGTTGATAGTGCAAAGGCAAAGAGGCGTTCGACCGGCGTACTGATCACATATTGCATCGTATAGATCGTTGATTCCAGAACCGGTGTGCTCCTTTGTACTTTTGAGACACAACTGCGGCACAGTACGCTGTTCTTATCTGTAAGGAAGGCACAAAGATCATGCTTTGCTCCACATACTGCACACTCGAACACCTGCGGATATTCTCCGCCTGCCGCCATCATACGTAGTTCAAAGGCATAACGGATCAGTTCCCGGTCCAGTTTTTGATTGAGCACTGCACGCAGTGCCCCGTAGAGCAGCTGGATGATCTGTGTGCCGTCATCGTTCTCTCTGGCATAATAATCGGCAAACTCCAGAAAATAGCTTCCATAGCAGGCAGCCTCCACATCTTCTGTGATCTCCCGGAAATAATTTCGAATCTCTGTCTGCACAAGCTGATAGGCAGTCCTTGCTTCTTTTACATAAAAGGTTCCAAAAGCAAAGGTGTTTGCGGCAGCCAGAAAGGGATTGCCCGGTTTTCTGGCTCCTCTTGCAAATACAGTCACCTTTCCCCGTTCTCTTGTCAGCAGCACCAGCCGTTTATCTGATTCTCCGATCGGTGCCGCTATAAGCACAATCCCTGTCAGTGCAATTTTATCATCCATATATTCTCTCATATTCTTACAGTCCCGTCAGCAAATGCTGATGTCTGTACGGAATCGTCGTTTCTGATTTCAGATATCTTTTTTATCGTATCCGAAGTTTTTGATCATGAAGTCACTGTCTCTCCAGTCTTTCTTGACTTTGACCCAGAGCTGGAGATTGACTTTTTCTTCGAGCATATCCTCGATATCACGGCGTGCCTGTGAACCGACCTGCGGAGCATCTGTCCGCCTTTTCCGATGATGATTCCTTTGTGAGAATCCCGCTCGCAGATAATCGTCGCCTCGATATCACAGATGCTGCCGCCTTTGCTTTTGCGTTCTGTCATTTTTTCAATAGAAACGGCAATACCGTGCGGGATCTCTCTTCCAGAGAGCGAAGTGCCTTTTCGCGGATCATCTCTGCCACGATCTGTCTCTGCGGCTGGTCTGTCACCGTATCTTCATCATAAAACTGCGGTCCGTACGGCAGATATTTGAAAATACTCTCGATCACAGTATCCATATTGACACTGCGAAGTGCCGACACCGGGATGATCTCCGCAAAATCATAGACTTTGCGGTAAGCATCCATATATTTTATGATCTCTTTTTTATCTACTTTATCAATCTTGTTGATGATCAGGATGACCGGTGTTCTTTGTTTTTTTGAGCTGATCCACAATGTGACGCTCGCCGGCTCCGATAAAGGTACTCGGCTCCACCAGCCAGAGGATCACATCGACTTCATTGAGGGTGCGTTCTGCCACATTGACCATGTATTCACCCAGTTTATTTTTCGCCTTGTGGATACCCGGTGTGTCCAGAAATACAATCTGTCCTTTTTCGTCTGTATAGACGGTTTGGATCCGGTTTCTCGTTGTCTGCGGTTTGTTGGACGTGATCGCGATCTTCTGCCGATGAGGTGGTTCATGAGTGTGGATTTTCCTACGTTTGGTCTGCCGATCAGGGTCGCAAAACCGGATTTGTAACTTTTCTCTGCCATCTGTATATGATTCCTCCTTAAAGTGGTCCGAGATTTCTAAACATCTCTTTCTCTTTTCCCAGTGCATCTTCGTTTCCGAGCACGCAGATGCAGTCTTCTGCCAGGATTGCACGCATCAGCGGTGCCAGGGCACGGATATCCTTCCTGTGTCGCATAGAGTACCTGGTCACGCTCTTTCTGAAGGTCGCTTTCAGTCACATGTCCGAAATAAGCAGCATCAGAACGTGCTCCCTGTGCTCTTGCTGTGAGTGGCGTATCCATCTCACTGATTGTTCCGATCACGTATTTTGTCATATCACGCTCTTCGACGTTGAAATGTTCCACGTATTCCGGCACGCTTCGTAGATCTCGTTGGTCTGACGCAAGTTCGGATCACGGTAAGAAGCAAAATAGGAATTGCCATTTCTGCCGAATCCGCTCATACAGCATACGCCCCGCCTTTGACACGCACATTCACCCAGAGATATTCATAGCTCATGATCACCTTCAGGATCCGCAGTGCCCCGGTATAATCATAGCCTGCCTCGCGGTAATTTCCGGCACGTGTCACATACTGGATCTTGGCGGAGGTCTGGAATCCTTCGTTCAGCTTTCCGTATGCAAGGGTTTCTTCTGAAGGTGTTCTCTTATCCAACGAAAGTTTTTCGCATAATCCTGTCACTTTCTCTTCCAGTCCGGCAAGCCCCTTCTCTTCCGCTGTTACGGAAAATACCATGGCATCCTGTCGGAAAATCACGTTCATCAGCTCTTTCAATTTACTCTTCAGATTCTCTTTTTTCGTTTCAAAATTTGCATCGAGGTCATCGAGCATGCGATAGTAGTCAATCCCGCTGCTGCGATCACTGAACGCAGCTGTCTCGGAGAAATAAGCCATGGCACGGGTTGCCGCTGCCGAATGTCCCGCCGTTGTCAGCCGCATCTGTGTCCTTGATTTCTGCTCGGAAACGATCTCTTTTAAGCGTTTCTCATCGTCCAGTTTGGATGTGAATAAAATCTCCTCAATCACATCAAACACAAAGTCGATTTTATCATAAAGTGTGCGGGCTGATACGGTAAACATCGGATACATCTTCTGTGTGTCCTTTTCTGGAAATACGACCATCCCAGTACCGATACCTCCGGTCTGCATATTGATCTCATTGAACAGATCTCCGTAAGCATAATGCTCGGTGTCAATCATGCCCAGCACATTTTTCAGAAGGCCGACATAAGGCAGATCCTCTTTTCTGACAACGGACAGATCAAAATAAAGGGTCAGATAAGCGATGCCGTTCGTGTTCACATCATGCCACAGAACTTTGGTGTTGCCAAAAGAAAGCTCTCTGTTGCAGATCGGTCTGCATTTCTTTGTGATATCCTCCCTGGTAAGCATCGGGATTTTCTCCAGCTCTTCCTGTGTGGACGGTGTCTCCTGGAATTCCTGCAGTTTTGCTGTTTTTTCTACCAGCTCCTTTACCTGTTCTTCACTGAGACCTGCCTTAAAATCTGCCAGTTTCTTTGCCGTCTCTGCCTCCAGTTTTGCAGTCAGTCCCTTTTCCGGTGCAACGACAACAATCGCCACATGTGTGTTGTCCAGCAGATATTTCTGCACCAGTTTCTCGTAATAATCACTCTCTACTGCATCACGGAGTTCCTTATAAATATCCAGCTGTTTGACATAGGCAAACGGATCACCCTCGCCGTACAGCCAGCTGTCCATAATGTCGATTCCGTACATCAGGCCCTTTGGATAAGAGCCGTAATCTGCCTCACGAAAACGGAACTCGGAAGAATTGATACCTGCCAGCAGTGCTTTTTTATCGATGCCGTTTTTCACCTGCTCTTCCAGTACCTTGCGGATCACTGCCAGGAACTTTTCTTTGTCACCGACATTTGCATTTTTAGCGACTACCGAAAGGGATGGCTGCTGAATGCCGCTCTCAAAAGAGCCTAGGATATCTTTTCCAATCCCGGCATCCAAAAGAGCCTGTTTAAGCGGTGCCCCAGGTGCTGACAAAAGTGCATATTCCAGGATTGCCATGCAGTCACAAGACGTACATCGCTGCTTATGCCAACGGACACATTCCAGGAAAGATAGGTGTTGTCTTCTTCCGATTCGGATGTGGAAATAGAATATTTTTTATAGATCTCATGCGGAGCATCGAACGCTTTCTGCATACTGATCTTTGAATCTACCTCTTTTTCTCCGTATTTAGAGAGATATTCCTGATCCAGCCAGGTAAGGCGTTCCTCAACATTCATATTTCCATAGAGATAGATGTAGGCATTGGACGGATGATAATATTTTCCATGGAAAGCCAGAAAATCTTCGTATTTCAGATCCGGGATACACTGCGGATCTCCTCCGGACTCAAATCCATACGGTGTATCCGGATAAAGTGCATTTAAAATTTCGCGATCGAGCACATCTTCCGGTGAAGAATAAGCTCCTTTCATCTCGTTGTATACCACACCATTGTAGGTGATCTCATCCTCCGGATTTTCCAGATGATAATTCCAGCCTTCCTGGCGGAAAATCTCTTCTTTTTTATAAATATTGGTATGAAAAACGGCATCCATATAGACATCCATCAGGTTTGCAAAATCTTTGTCATTGCAGCTTGCAATCGGATACATGGTCTTATCCGGATAGGTCATCGCATTCAGAAAGGTATTGAGCGAACCTTTTACCAGCTCCACAAACGGATCTTTGGACGGAAACTTTTCGCTTCCACACAGCGAACAGTGTTCCAGAATATGTGCTACCCCGGTGCTGTCTACCGGAGGTGTACGAAATGTAATATGAAACACTTTATTATCGTCATCGTTTGCAATGACCATGATGCGTGCACCGCTTTTTCTGTGACGCAGCAGATAGCCGACTGACTGAATATCGGAAAGCCCCTCTTCCCTTAAAAGTTCGTACGCCTGTAATTCTTTTATTGCCATGAAAAAACCTCTTTTCTTTTTATTTATTCATAAAAACTGCAGCCCTTTCTGCCATATTCTTTTACATAATAGAGTGCCTGGTCTGCATCTTTAAAAATACTCTCTCCTTTATTCGGGCGGTCTGAGTTTCTGTCCCGTCAAAATATCTTTTCAAAATATCCAGAGCTTTCTCTCTGCTCTGTTTTGTTTCTGCTTCTTCAAAATAAGCATCCATATATTTACTTTGCCCGGTCATCGCATAAAGCCTGACCTGCTCCGTCAGATAATCGGATCGTTCTGCAGCTGCTTCGCCGCATTTCCACATGCAATATACTGGTTTGTCGTCGTCTGAAGTACATGAAACTTCTTTCGGCCAATAAAGGAAATTATCTTCTGAATTCTCTCATGTACAAACCCCTGTTATATCAACGGAAAAAGTGCGATCCCATACGTGACACCGCACTTTCCCTGTTGGATTACCTGTTATTTATTTACGCACAGTTTTCTGACCATATCTGCCGGGATCATTGTACATGCCAGCAGAACAACTGCAATCCAGCCTTTGATTCCAAACGGAACACAGCTGAACATTTCTCCAATCCACTGGAACGGGGCCAGCGGAACGATCGCCGCATTTACGAGCAATGCCTGCACGATTATAATAATCAGAAATACTTTAATAAAATCTTTATTCTCATTCAGACCGGCAAAAATTGCAAATCCATCGTCACGCACATTAAAGCCGTTGAACAAAGCTGCCACAATAAACAGTACAAAATAACCCGTCAGGTGCTGTTCCTCATTTGCAAACAGATTTACAAAGAACGGCACTTTCAGATAGATAAAGCTTACCACGGTAAGCCAGATTCCCATTGTGAGGATCTGTCCCATCATTTTTTTGCTTACAATACTTTCATCACGTTTTCGCGGTGCTTCTGCCATATATTCTTCTTTTGCCGGTTCATTGCCAAGCATCATCGCTCCCAGTCCGTCCATGACAGATTTACAAAGAGAAGATGTGTTACTTTCAGTGGTTCATCCACACCGAAAAACGGTGCGATTGCACTGACCACAACGGCTGCCACGTTGATCACCAGCTGGAATTTACAGAATTTCAGGATGTTATGGTAGATGGTTCTTCCATAGAGGATGGCATCTTTGATGGATTTAAAATTATCATCCAGAATAACGATCTTACCTGCTTCTTTTGCTGCTTCGGTTCCGCTTCCCATGGCAAAACCAACATCTGCACGTTTCAGTGCCGGTGAGTCGTTGACACCGTCACCTGTCATGCCGACTACCAGGTTCATCTCCTGGCACAGGCGTACCATACGGGACTTGTCGGTCGGCAGTGCTCTTGCGATCACACGGATATTCGGTATGATCTTCTTCACTTCTTCATCACTCATCTCATTGAGCTGTGCGGAAGAAAGTGCACGGTCGCTGCCTCCTTTTAACAGTCCTGCATCTTTTGCGATCGCTACCGCTGTCTCAAGGCGGTCACCTGTGATCATAACGACCTGAATACCGGCTCCCTGTACTTCCCGGATCGCTTCTTTTGCTTCCGGACGTACATCGTCACGAATGCCCACCAGACCAATGATCACGATATCATCATTGATTGAATTTTCAACCATGTCTTTTTCTGAATAACCAAAGGCCAGCACACGCATTGCTTTTGCTGCCAGTTCATCGATCTTGCGGTTCAGGACGGCGTTGTCCATGGTACAGATATTGCCGTCTGCATCCAGATATTTCACTGCATTTGCCAGAAGTTTTTCCGGTGCCCCTTTATAGAAAGTTTTACCGGTGCTGTCGATGCGTGCCTGACTGAATTTATTTGCAGAGTTGAAAGACTGCTGTTTTGTTATTTTATATTCGCTGCTGTTCTCCAGAGTTTTGAATGTCTCCTCACCCAAAAACTTCATCAGTGCCTGATCGGTTGCATTTCCGCCGATGACTTTATGGGATGCATCAAACATGGACTGTGTATTCTTACCGATGGCAAGATCCACAAGACCTTTTACCTTGCTGTGTTTACTCAGCTGTGCAATATCAATGGAATTGCCGTCGCCGGTAAAGAAATCGACCACTTCAAGCATACCTTTTGTGATCGTTCCTGTCTTATCACTGAAAAGAATGTTTAAAGAACCTGCTGTCTCGATACCTTCTGCTTTTCTTACCAGGACATTGTGGTCAAGCATCTTGCTTGTATTTTGCATCAGTACGAGGGAGATCATCAGTGGAAGTCCTTCCGGAACTGCACAGACGATGATGACAATTGCCAGAGAAAGAGCCCTTACAACATCTTTGACAACCGGTTCAATCCCCATTGCAAAGTACTGGGAAACTCCGCCCGCCTGCATAACAAAGTAGACCAGGTAAAGTACGGCGATCAATACCGCACCGATATAACCAAACGTGGAAATCTGTTTTGCAAGTTTAGCAAGTTTTACTTTCAAAGGAGAATCCGGCTCGTCTTCCTGCATCTCTTCTGCCATTTTTCCCATCATGGTCTTCAGTCCGACCTTGCGTACATCAAGAATACCTTCGCCGTCAAATATCACTGCTCCGCGGAACAGGGAGTGTGCATCGACAAAGGTATCGCCTGTGATGTCATCTTCCAGCTGAAAATCCTCGGATGCCGCTGTTTTTTACATTCTTCTGCCTCGCCGTTCAGTGCGGAGTTGTCCACACGCAGTGCCCCGTCGATCAGTACACCGTCTGCCGGGATCTTATCACCGGACTGCAGCAGGACTTTGTCACCGACTACAACATCATCCACATCGATCACCGTGATCACGCCGTTCCTGTGAACTTTACACTTGTCTTTCTCGGTATTGTCTTTCAGTTCACGGTACTTGGTATCGCTTGCAACACCGGTCTTTGCAGATACGGTTGCCACGATCAGCACTGCAACGATCGTTCCGAGCGGCTCGTAAATCTCCGCATACCCAAAGAAGAACATCACGATCATCAGTGCTGCGATCGCCAGCAGGATCTTGATCATCGGATCACTGAACGTCTCTTTGAACTCTTCCCAGAATGTAGTCGGCTCGGAATCCGGGATCTCGTTGGAACCAAATTTACTTCTGGACTCTTCGACCTGTTTGTCTGTCAAACCATTATACTTCATCTTTTTGTCTCCTGTTTTTGTTTTTCTGCTTATAAGCAGGGAGAAACTATATGAATCACTTCATCTCAGATATAGTCTCTCCCATATCGCACCATGTCATACCGGTACGCTCTTATTTCTGAAATCTTGCTGCCATCTCACCGATGCGCCGTCCCTTGTTCCCTGTCCGATGGCACCGAATTTCCACTCACCGTTGTAGCGATAGATCTCACCGAAGATCATCGCCGTCATTCCGGAGTAGTCCTCTGTCAGGTTGTACTTTAAGATCTCCTGGTCATTTTTTCCGTCTACCAGGCGGATAAACGCATTCTCGATCAGTCCGAAATGCTGCTTTCTCTGCTGTGCCTGATAGATCGTTACAACGATCACGATCTTGTCATACTCAGACGGCACACGGTCCAGGTCGATCACGATCTGCTCGTCATCGCCTTCTCCTTCGCCGGTCAGGTTATCACCCATGTGACGGACGGTTCCGGATTTGTGTGTCAGATTGTTATAGTATACCAGATCATCTCTTCCTGCCATTCTGCCGTTCTGTAATAAGATTGCAGAAGCATCGCAGTCGATCGGTGCCGGTTTCAGTGCAAAAAATCCTCTGGATCTTTTGACTTCATCCCATCCAAGTCCTACTACGACTCTGGATAACCCCTTTTTCTCTTTGGACAGATTCACTTTCTGTCCTTTCTGTAAACTGATAGACATAATCATGCCCCCTTTTCCAGGTTTTTAAGCATTGCTGCGATTTTCTTTTGCTTATGCGACTTCGATTCCATAATGTCCGCACAGTGCTGCCAGACCGCCCTGGAATCCGCTGCCGATGGCGTTGAATTTCCATTCTCCGTTGTGCTTGTACAGCTCGCCTACCACAACGGCTGTCTCAATGGAGAAATCCTCTCCGAGGTCAAAATGGATCAGTTCTTTTCCGGTTGCATCATCCACGATACGGATAAATGCGTTGGATACCTGTCCGAAATTCTGTCTTCTGACATCTGCATCGTAGATCGTTACGGTAAATGCGATACGTTCGATGTCGGATGGAACCTGTGTCAGATCGACCATGATCTGTTCGTCATCGCCTTCGCCGGAACCGGTCAGATTGTCGCCCATATGTTTGACACATCCGGTCGGATGTTCCAGATTTCCGTAAAAGATAAATTCTTTTTCGGTCGGGCATTTGCCGTTGGAACCGCACATAAATGCTGCTGCATCCAGGTCAAAATCTGCTCCTGTATCAAATGCGTTCACATCCCATCCGAGTCCTACCATAATGTTTTTCAGTCCCGGATTTCCTTTTGTCAGATCTACTTTCTGTCCTTTTGATAAATTAATAGGCATAATGTTTCCTCCTTTATGGATTTATATTAAGGTGAAGATTCACCTGTTTGCTCTCAGTATCTCTTTGTCGGCATGTGGTACATCTGGTTGAATTCCTGCTTGATGTTCTCAAGTCTTGCCTGATCTTCATGCCGCTGTTTTCTTGCATTTTCCTGGATTTGTCTTGTCTCATCGATACCGTTTACGATCGTTTTCCAGGTCGTCTCCAGCGTCTCAATCTTAATCGAACTGCCGGATGCCAGCTGTGCCGTCATCTTGGACTGCTGCACGGTATTCTGTGCATTTTTAATAAGCATCTCATTTGTTTTCTGGTCCAGTGCAGAAATGGCTTCTGCCTGGATTTTCTGGCGTTTCAGCATGATCGCCTGTGCCAGTGCCTGCTTAAATACCGGAAGTGTGATGATAAATGCGGAATTGATCTTGCGGACCAGGTTCATGTTGCTGAATGCCATCGTCTTGATCATCGGGATCGACTGCATGGCAATGTTTTCTGCGGTACGCAGATCCTGTGTCCTCTGCTCCAGCATCATCAGTGCCTGATTTAAGCTGGTAAGCTCAAACTGGATCGACTGATCCCGGTAGCCTCCATATCTGCCTGACGCTGTGCGATATAGGCTTCCAGCTCCTGACAGCCTTGTTCTCCGGCAAGAATGTATTTCACCAGCTCGTGGTAATAATTTACATTTGCCTCAAACATCGTCTCTAATTTGCGGTTGGACTGCTTGATCTCTGTCTCATACTGTTTGAGCTGAACATAGATCTGATCTACTTCTTCGCCCATTGTATGATATTTAGCAAGAATCTTGTCCATCTGTTTGCGAAGCCCGCCGAACAGTTTGTCAAACAGACCTTTGTTTTCTTTTAATTCATCCGGATCAAACTTCTCCATGATCTTTGCAAGCGTGTTCAGCATCTGACTGGACTCATCCAGCTGTTTCATATCCATGCTGTTTAACACCACATCCGATGCTTTGGAGATCTCTTCTGCGACCTCTGCCCCAAACGATACGATCGTCTCCAGATTGTTGACCTCGATCGTGCTGACGATATCGTCCACTTCTTTGGAACCAACCAGCTCTGCACTCATCTGCTTTCTGTCCACAACGATATCATAAGACTTCACCTGTTCCAGTTCCGCCTGTGCGGCCGGAGCTGTCTGCGTTGGAGCATCTGGTCTGTTAAAATTAAGTCCCATCTTTTACTCCCTCCTGAATAGTATGTCCCGCCAGGATTTCTGGCGTGCCTTTGGTAATGGAACCTTCGTCAGATCCGGGACATTTAAATCATATAAATACTCCCCGATCTGATGCTCTTCCATCCGTTTTCTGTTGTAAAAGTTCTCTATATTCTGATATCCCGGTCGGTATGAAAAACAGAATGTCAAAACCGGCCAGATTCAAAAACGCGGTAAGGATCGCATCCTCCAGTGAGATTACTTTCTCACCGGGATTGATATAGATCAGTTTCGGATTTTTCTTTGTAAAATCAAATTTCTGAAGCATCCGCAGGATTTCTTTCGGCAGGTTCAGTATCGTCGAAAGGATCGTGTACTCCGTGCCGTTTTCAAAGGTGCCGCGGATCAGCTTCTGCTCAATCAGGATCTGCAGTTTATCCAGAATGTGCTCCTGGATCTCTTCTCTTAAAAAGCCATAGCATACGCCGGATGGTTTTTGATCTTTGCCTTCTGCAGTCTGCCGTTTTTGTAAAATTCAGTCACATAAGGCTTGATCGGATTGGCTGCAAGCGGCTGAATATAAGGAAAGCTTTTAATCACCATGGTATCTTCTGTGATCAGCTCCCGGATCGATGACCAGTACTCGGATACTTTTCCGTCTTTTACGCCGGAAACTTTTGCAAAAATGACCGGGATATTGACAGTGCTTTCCGTCGTACTGAAATTCGGCCGGTATTTCACTTCTTCGTTCCATAAAAGCCGGATCTCCTCGTACATTGTCTGGAGATTGATGATATCCGCCCTCTGATACTGCTGGTTGCGGTACAGTCCACTATCCTGATACATCAGAGTATCCAGTTCCCGCTCCGCATGATAGGCAGCCGTCCCCATCCGGACTTCGGTATTTCCTGCGGAAACGCTGTAAATGCAGCGTCTCCGTAAAATTCATCTGATAGAGCAGCTGATCTTCCAGTGCAAACGCAGCACTACGATCCGGATCGAGGATCAGTACATCCACCGGAAGTCTGCCCAGCATTTTCAGAAACAACGCTTCAAAACGATTTTTGCATCCGCCCATATAAAAAAAGCATCCAATCTGCGGCATACGCCAGCTTTTGAATAACTCCGGCAGATAACGCATCATCCAGCAGATCAGATAGACTGCCTTGTTGGTCAGTTTGTTGCGGTTCTCATCCAGTGCTTTTTCCTCCTCCAGAAGCACATCAAGAAATGCTTTGATCATCAGGCTCTGAAGCTCCCGGTTCGCCGGATACTGAAGATTGCGTTTCAGATCCAGAAGCATCTCATCGGTTTTGCTGTAATTTTTTCTGGAAACTTTTGCGATCTCCTCCGGAGTCGGCGGCTCGATCTGCCCGTTTACGATCACAATGTTTCGCTTCCGGGCTTTTAATTCCTGGTAAAGCTGGTAAAGCTCGTTAGTATAAGAAGTTTATCTTCCACACCATTTATCTGACAATAACAATTATAATAAAAATCAGGATCACTGCCCCGCACGGTCGGCGGCTTTGCAATATCCAGAAGAGGCTTTCCCTCAATCCATGCATTGGTGCAGTTTCTGACATCCGGAAGTCTGCCGTAAAGGCGGCTTCGCTCCAGCTCCTGTTGCTGCTGCATGCGAAGATTCTTCAGACTGAAATCCCCCGGAAATGCCTGCATATCCGGCAAGGTCAGCGGCATAGAATATGCATTCGCCGCATCCAGCCTCTGATAATTCTGATCTCCGTGGTACTGCAAAAGTACAATATCGCAGCCCGCATGGCACAATATAGACAAAAGCATCAGCTCATAATGGCTGATGTCTCCCTCGTACAGAATCTTCGGGACGGAATTTTCACCGAGCAGATTGACGATCCGCTCGAACTTATAATACAGCCAGCACATGAACTTGATGTAGGCATTTTCAGCATACCCTCTGTCTTGCCTGCCCTTTGCATAGAAGCAAAAAAATCATACATGGACATCGCCATATTTTTCCGCTGGTACGGATTCATCCGCGGAAGCCATTTCTGTAAACGACTTTCGATAAAACCAGGAGCCATCTGAAAATCCATGCCCATCATCTCTTCATAATAAGAAAGATTCTGCCCGGCAGGATTGGGAATCCTGCCTTCGATCACAACGCCGCGAAGCCTCGCCTCCTCATAATATTTCCGGATAAAGGCCGCGACCTGCGGTGTATAACCACTGATGCGGTAAAAGTATACTTCTTCTCTTGTCGTTCTGACCGAAAGCTCTTTAAAATAATCGTCAAGTATGCTTAATTTCTGTTGTCTGAACATAGGTGAAATGCGAATGTCGCCCTCTCTTTTTCTGTAAAATTACATATAAATCACTATATCATTTTTTGCGTTTCTTTTCAAGCATTTTAAGAAACGACCAGGCAATCGTTTCTCTTTGCATACTGTCGCCGTACAGATACCTGAAAAATCGGATCCAGACGTGACAATTTCTGCTTTTTAGCGTATACTCAAAGCAGATAAAAGAAAAGGAGGTCATTTTATGCTTGTTCTTCCAAAAAAGACTTCGCACCCCCTTCACACAGATTCGATCCTTGAGATCAACCGTGTCACCTCCAGAGCTGAGGACTATACAGGCATACACAACATAAATCGCGTGACGCAAAGTGAATCTCTCTCCTCTGCAGAAGCCGCGCCATTCACTGTATCCAGGGCATCGGAAACTCCCGGCATCTCACACCAGATCATGCCTGCTTTGATAAATCAAACGAGGAAAGGACAGAAAACACTACTTGGAGATGCAATTTCTCTTGGAAAGATCAAGGCCTGCCTTGGCTGGAATGTCAAAAATCCGGCCTGTGATGTGGATGTTTCCGCATTTCTTCTTGGCCGTGACGGAAAAGTTTCAGGCGATGACTGGTTTGTATTTTACGGTCAAAAAGAAAGTCCGGATTGCAGTGTGATTTTTTCTGATCGGGAAAACACGGACCGCGAGTCCGTTGCGATCGATCTTTCCAGACTGAATCCATCGATCACCCGGATCGTCTTTGTGCTGACGATCAATGATGCCTTTTCCAAACGCCTGAATTTCGGCATGATCGAGGATGCCTATGTGCGGATTTTAGATGCCGCTTCTGACCGGGAGCTGGTCAGCTTTGTGATGGATGAATATTATTCCAATGTCATCTCCATGATGATCGGAGAAGTCTATTTACATAACGGAAACTGGAAATTCAATGCCATCGGAAACGGGGTCGCCAAAGACCTGGAAGGCTTATGCGGTCTGTATGGTGTACAGGTTAAACAGACTTGAACACCGTTTCTTTTTAAGGAGGAAATCGTTTTATGTTAAATTTTGAAGTGATCAATGAACTGAGTCTGAAAGTTACCTGCACCGGAAATGATGTACTGTTCACAAAGGTTCGGTGCTTTATCGCCGGCGAAAGCAGGGCGGAAAAAATTATCGTTTCGAAAAACTGCTGCTCGGTCCACAGAGCAACCTGATGCAGGCAGCCCTCGGTTCCCTGACAAGACGCGTCACCCGTGAAAATCTGCCTCTGATGAAAGTCACTATGAATGGCGATTCTGTCACTTATTATGCAAATCATGGACAGCATGTAGTTGTGTATAAACTTGCCCAGGGTGAAATCCTTTCGGTAGAGTCCGAGAATATTCTCGCTTTTACACAGGACTGTGATTACAGCGTCCGCTTTATCGGCTGCGGTATCTTTTCCCAGAAAGGTCTGGCAACCTCAACGCTGACCGGAGCCGGTCCGAATGCCTATGTCGCTGTGCTCTCGGACGGCAACCCAATCGCCATGGACAACACCGACAGCATGCTACAATTTCTGTAGACCCGGATGCCGTGATCTGCTGGATGAGCCGCCGCGGATATGGCGATCCGCAGATCCGCAGTGATCTTTCCTGGAAAAACCTGATCGGGCAGGCTTCCGGAGAATCCTATGCCTATGAATGGTCCGGCAACGAACCGGTCTGCGTACTTTTGCAGCCATGTGAACGCTCCGGCGGTATCCGCGTCGGCATCGATTAAATGCAATTTTATTATTCAAGATTCACGTAAAAGACCGCAGGGCATTTCGCTCTGCGGTCTCTTTTATATTATCAGCAAATGCTGATCTTCTCATTATTCTTCTGTTTTATTTGCACCATACAGTGTGATCAGTTTGTTCAGGTATTCATAACGAGCTTTTGCTTCTGCTTCATTCTTAGCGAACAGTTTCTTAGCCTTTTCAGGGTTAGAACGCATCAGGGAGTTGTAACGAACTTCGCCGTTCAGGAATTCCTGATATTCTCCTGTAGGAGCCTTGCTATCCAGAGTGAATGCATCTTTTCCTTCTGCTTTTGCAGCCGGATTGTAACGGAAGCAATGCCAGTAACCAGCTTTTACTGCCAGTTCTTCTTCTGTCTGAGCTTTTTGCCATACCTTTCTTGATACCATGGTTGATACATGGAGCGTATGCGATGATCAGGGATGGTCCCGGATATGCTTCTGCTTCTGCGATTGCTTTTACCGTCTGGTTGAAGTCAGCACCCATGGAGATCTGTGCTACATATACATAGCCATAGCTCATTGCAATGCTTGCCATATCTTTTTTCTTCACTTCTTTACCGCCTGCTGCGAACTGTGCTACTGCACCGGTCGGAGTAGATTTGGAAGCCTGTCCACCTGTATTGGAGTAAACTTCGGTGTCGAATACCATGATGTTGATATCTTTGCCGCTTGCCAGTACATGGTCAACGCCGCCGAATCCGATATCATAAGCCCATCCGTCACCTCCGAAGATCCACTGGGATTTCTTAGCCAGGAAATCTTTGTTCTTGACGATGTCTTTACATGTATCACAGTCGATGCCTTCCAGAGCTGCTACCAGTTTGTCTGTAGCTGTTCCGTTTGTAGCACCTACGCTGTAAGTATCCAGCCATTCCTGGCAGGCTGCTTTCACTTCATCAGAAGCTTTTTCGTTTGCAGCAACAGCTTCTACTTTTGCTTTCAGTCCTTCACGGATTGCTTTCTGAGCTAACAGCATACCATAACCGAACTCTGCATTATCTTCGAACAGTGAGTTGCTCCATGCAGGACCCTGTCCTTTTTCGTTTACGGTGTACGGTGTGGACGGTGAAGAGTTACCCCAGATAGAGGAGCATCCTGTTGCGTTTGCAATGTACATTCTGTCACCAAACAGCTGTGTAACCAGTTTTGCATACGGTGTCTCACCACAACCTGCACAGGCACCTGAGAACTCAAGCAGCGGCTGTTTGAACTGAGAACCTTTTACCGTATTTTCTTTGAATTTTTCTACCACATCTGCTTTTGCAGGCAGTTTTGTTGCATAGTCGAAGTATTTCTGTTCGCCGGCATTTGCTTCCATGTTTTCCATAGCCAGTGCTTTTGCACCTTTCTTGCCCGGGCAGACGTTTGCACAGGAACCACATCCGGTACAGTCGTAAGCGGATACAGTCATTGTGAATTTATATTCTTTCATACCGGTCATCGGCAGAGTCTTCAGTCCTTCCGGAGCTGCAGCAACCTCTTCGTCAGTCAGTGCTACCGGACGGATAACAGCGTGCGGACAAACGTATGCACAGCGGTTACACTGGATACAGTTTTCCGGATTCCATACAGGAACGTTTACTGCGATACCACGTTTTTCGAATGCAGCTGCACCGGATGGTGTCGTACCGTCCACATAATCTTTGAATGCAGATACAGGCAGTGTATTACCTTCCTGAGCGTTTACTTTGTTCTGGATGTTGTTTACGAAATCTACTACGTCCTGACGGTCGCCTGTTGCAACTTTGGTATCCAGACCTTCGTCCTGTGCGTCTTTCCAGCTTTCCGGAACGTTTACTTCAACGATCTGTTTTGCACCTTCATCGATAGCTGCCCAGTTCTTCTGAACGACATCATCACCTTTACGTCCGTAAGTTGCTTTTGCTGCTGCTTTCATCAGCTCGATCGCTCTTTCTTCCGGAATGATGTTTGCCAGTTTAAAGAATGCAGACTGCAGGATGGTATTGATACGAGTCGGACCCATGCCTGTCTCGATACCGATCTTAACACCATCAATGATGTAGAATTTGATGTTGTGCTTTGCGATGTATGCTTTTACCTGACCCGGCAGATGTTTTTCCAGACCTTCCATATCCCATGGGCAGTTCAGCAGGAATGTACCGCCGTCAACCAGTTCCTGAACCATGTTGTATTTACGAACATAGGAAGGATTGTGGCATGCTACAAAGTTTGCTTTTTTGATCAGGTAGGTAGATTTGATCGGTTTCTTACCGAAACGCAGGTGAGACATGGTAACACCGCCGGATTTCTTTGAATCATAGTCAAAGTAAGCCTGAGCGTACATATCTGTGTTGTCACCGATGATCTTGATGGAGTTCTTGTTTGCTCCAACGGTACCGTCTGCTCCCAGTCCCCAGAACTTGCAGTTGATGGTTCCTTCCGGAGTTGTGATCAGCTGCTCGCCCAGCGGCAGAGACAGATTGGTAACGTCATCTTCGATACCGATCGTGAATACTTTCTTTTCTGTGTTGTTGTATACAGCAACGATCTGAGTAGGTGTTGTATCTTTGGAACCAAGTCCGTAACGTCCTGAATATACAGGAACTGCATCGAATTTGGAACCTTTCAGAGCTGCTACTACATCCAGGTACAGCGGTTCACCCATAGCACCCGGCTCTTTTGTTCTGTCAAGAACCGTGATCTGTTTTACAGATTCCGGAATTGCATCGATCAGTGCTTCTGCACAGAACGTCTGTACAGACGAACTTTTACGACACCGACTTTTTCACCGGCAGCCATCAGGTAATCGATGGTCTCTTCGATGGTATCATTTACAGATCCCATAGCTACGATTACTTTTTCTGCATCAGCAGCACCGTAGTAGTTGAACAGTTTATAGTTTGTACCGATCTTTGCATTTACTTTGTCCATGTATTCCTGAACGATAGCCGGCATTGCATCGTAGTAAGGGTTGCAAGCCTCTCTTGCCTGGAAAAAGATGTCCGGGTTCTGTGCAGAACCTCTCTGGCAAGGATGGTTCGGGTTCAGTGCATGTTTACGGAATGCATCGATTGCATCCATATCTGCCATATCCTTCAGATCTTCGTAATCCCATGTTTCAATCTTCTGGATCTCGTGAGATGTACGGAAACCATCGAAGAAGTTGATGAACGGGATACGTCCTTTGATTGCTGCCAGATGAGCAACCGGAGTCAGGTCCATAACTTCCTGTACACTGGATTCGCAGAGCATTGCACATCCAGTCTGACGACAGGCATAGATATCGGAATGATCACCGAAGATTGACAGTGCGTGGCTTGCCAGTGCACGTGCAGAAACGTTGAATACGCCCGGCAGCTGCTCGCCTGCGATCTTGTACAGGTTCGGGATCATCAGAAGAAGACCCTGAGAAGCTGTATAAGTAGTTGTCAGAGCACCTGCTGCCAGAGATCCGTGTACAGTACCTGCTGCACCTGCCTCAGACTGCATCTCTGTTACCTGAACTTCCTGTCCGAACATATTTTTTCTTCCCTGAGTTGCCCATTCATCTGTTGCCTCCGCCATAACAGATGAAGGTGTGATAGGATAGATAGCTGCAACATCTGTATATGCATAAGAAGCATGAGCTGCTGCATGGTTACCATCCATGGTCTTCATTTTTCTAGCCATTTTATTATACCTCCTTAAAATAATGCTGGATAAAAAGATTCCTTTTGCGGAATTCAATTAGTATCCTTATTGAAAAAAAAATTACTAATCTGTTGTTACCCATATATTTTTACTATAGCACAACAAAAAGAAAATGTCCATTTCCGAAACGACGGAAACAGACTCTTTTCTTGTATTTTTTGCTGTACATTCCAGCTCTTTTTTCAGTTTTATTATACTCTTTTTACAATTTTCAGTCCAATTTCATCAATACGTTTACTTGACTGTAAGTTTCAGTCTTGCTTTCTTTCCATTGTAAAGTTTCACAGTGATCACTGTACTTCCTTTCCGGATGGCTTTCACGTTTCCCTTTGCATCCACCGTGGCAATTTTTTCCTGCTGCTGTTGTATCGGATGCCGAATGCGGCACTTCCGGACGGAAGTTTCACCCTGAGCCGGAGGGTTTTTCCTTTTTTCAGTGTCCTGTTTTTTGCACCGATCGTAACCTTCTTTGGTGCCTGTCTGACCGTCACTTTGATGCGGCAGGTCTTCTGGTTTGCAGTTGTGACCGTGATCACGGCATTTCCTTTTTTCTTTGCCCGGATCACACCGCCCTGTGTGACACTTGCCACTTTGTTGTTGCTGCTTTTGTAAGTCACACGTTGATCTGCGGCATCAGCAGGTGTGATCACCGGATTTAAACGAACACTTTCTCTGACTCCGATCACGATTTTGGCACCGTTCTTTTCCTGACCGGAAAAAGCAGAACGGCTGACAAGAGAAATACTCTGCACTTCCTTTTTCTCCGTGCTTTCTGTATGATTTCCGGCCGGATCTTTCTTTTCGGTTTCTTTTCCGGTATTCGGATTCGGTGCTTCCGTAGACGGCTGCTGCGTTTCTGTTTCTCTTTCTGTTTCGGATTCGCTCTCCGTTTCGGTTTCCGAACTTCTGTCCTCTGTAAGTTTTACTTCCTTTTCCAGTGTTTTGCTGCCTGATGCATCTTCTGCCGTTACCACTGCAGTATAAGTACCTGCTTTCACTTTATTGCCCTTTTCATCACGCAGTCCCACCAGAAATAGGCACGGCACTGATACTCTCCCGTGCCGTCCGGCTGCACGATCTCTGCCATTCCTGATCCGCAAGCACACGCACGGTATTTCCGTCTGCATCCAGGATCCTGCAGCTCATAAGCGGTATCGGAAATTCCGGTACGGCATCGCCGCCTTCTTCGGAAACATAAAATCCAAAATCTGCCAGAAGTTCCCATTCCTCTTCAGAAGAAAGTGCATGTTCTTCCGCTGCCGACAGCGTCATATCATTGATAAGAGAAGGATCCTCTGCGGAAGCCGCAAATGGTATGATATAAGAAAAATCCGAGCCTTCTGTGCGGATCATGCAGGCAAAATAGCCGGAATAATATCTGGTCTGCTCATCTCCGACTGTTATTTCAAAACTGCCTTTTCCCTGTTTCAGTGAAATTCCGGATTTTCCATCCACTTTCTCCACACCGGCATCTTTCTCAAAATCAGGAAGTCCTTCCGGATCGTAAACGGTAAACAAAAGCTGCTGCAGGCCCCATGCAGACCCTGCATAATACCAGGCAACCTCTGCATTCAGCGTTTCTCTTGCCTGATAAGATATCTGAAGTTTCGGCGTTCCATCTTCTGCATAATGCAGAACTGCTTTCTCAAAAGATGCCTTCTCTGCTTTCTGTGCCGCCGGCAGGAACACCTCCTGATTGTCTGACGGATACATCCGCATATGGTTTGCAACACAGTGGTTCTGCGTGAAACGTCTGATCTCGTTAAAGGTGATCTCTCCGTCTCCGTCATAATCCGCCGGTGCCGTGCCGATCGTGGCATCCTCAAAATCAACGTCCGTCTCTGCAAGTTCTGCATGGATGCCGTTTCCATAGACCAGCGATCCGGTAAACACACCGTAGGCGGAGGCCTGTTTCGGTTCTGTACGTTCTGCAGATGCTTCCTCATTTTCGCTTCCGCCGTCTCCGATATCGCTGTTATCACCTCGAATCACCTGATTGGAAAGTTCGTCATCTGCCGCTGCCATCAGAAGACGGAAACGGCTGCTGTTTAACACCGTCCGACTCTGAAATCCCTGATTTTCTTTTTCTGCCTGTGCAAAACCTTCCGTAAACTGATCGACAAAAGTTTCTGCTGCTTCATCCCGGCTGACTGTGTTTTTAAGAAGACTCTGCAGCCCAATGCTCCTGGTCTGCGAACCATCGTGCCGCTGTAACAGCAGTCCATGATCAGCACATTTTTCCCTTCGATACCTGCAAAACAGTCATAGAGATCCTGCGGTGTCACAACATTCTCACGGCTTCTTCCCATTTCCAGACAGAGTCCATCCTGCTGTCCGTGCCCGGAATAATAAAAATAATTGACATCATCCGCATCCGAATCTGCAAATGCAGTCTGAATCGCCTTCTTTAATTCACTTTTTGTTTTCGTTTTCTCTTCCGTGGTAATGGAAATATTCTGTCCGCCATATGCATTCTGTAACATACGGCTTACATTCACTCCGTCATTCTGCGGTCCCGGTGTCAGATCATACTCCGTTCCTTCGTAGTCACCGCGTGTGACCAGCAACGCTCTTGACTGCACCTGGGATGCGGCATCTGCTGCATGGCTCTGCATTTCAAATGCTCCCAGTGCCAGAAACAGGCATCCTGCTCCCAGTGCCGCTTTTTTTAATCTTTCTTCTATACTTTTCATTTCTGCCTCCCTCATCGCTTTGTCGGATCAACATACATTTTGATTGGTTTAACCCTGGTATTACAAAAAGGAGAAATTTCCCTATTTCGCTGAAAATTTCTCCTTTTTTGACTATTTCACCACGAAACCCTTCGTGATTTTATTATATAAAGTTTTTCCCGTTTGGTCAACCAGAATAACGCAGTGCGTCGATCAGATGTTTTCTGGCGGCTTTCCACGCCAGAGTATTCGTCACGCTCTCCATCGTTTCCATAACAGCTGACTGGTTGACGATCGTAAAGGCATCTTCGTCATTTTCGAATCGCTCCGTCTGCGATTGACACCAGTACGATCAGAGACGCCACACCGATGATGATGCCAAGCATCGTCAGAAAGGAACACATCTTGTTCGATGCGATGGAATTCCCTGCCATTTTTATTGACTGAAAGATCATTCCATCACCTCCCGGACATGCCCGTCAAAAATCGCAATACGGCGTTCTGCCTGAAGTGCCACGCGATCCATTGCTTCTTTCACCCGCCTTTTGCACTCTGGTGCCGGAACCCCCAAAAAAACTGCTGCTTGCGACTTTTTCCTGTCACAAAAAAAGAAGCATAACCGTCTCCGGCCATGCCTCTTTCATTATACTTTTTAAAATCACTCTGTCAGTCTCCTTGACGGCAGTAACTCTTACAGATTTTCTTTGAAGAATTTCTCCATAGCTTCTGCTGCTGCATCTTCATCCGCACCTTCACAGGTAACGGTTACTTCTGCACCCTGCTTAACGCCCATGCTCATGATTGCCATGATTCTCTTAACGTCAGCTTTTTTGCCGTTGCTGCTGATCTCGATCGTTGTGTCTTTGAATGCTGCTGCAGCTTTTACAAGCAGACCTGCCGGTCTTGCATGGATACCCATTGAATCCTGAATTGTGTAAGTAAACTGTTTCATCAAAAATCCCACCTTTTCGTTTTGTTGTATAAATCGTTCATCACCTGCCAGATCTGCCTTGGACAGTTCCTCCTGATGTATTGCGACTACTGACGCAATCATATCAAAATTTGCATCAAAAGTCAAGGCAGAGCAGCTTTTTTGGAACAGCCGCACAGCAGCGTCATGCCAGGGCAGAGCAACAGTACTGCCCTCTTTTTCTCAGCCCAGCACCGTCGTCTCCATGATCTGATCGTGTACCTTTCGCTCCTGATCCTCTTCTTCGCTCTGATTTTCTACATTCTGAAACTCTTCATCGATACGGTCCTGAATATCCTGCAGACACTCCAGCAGCAGAGGATTAAACTGTCCGCACTCACCGTTCAGGATCATTTCCACTGCTTTTTTATGCGAATATGCCTTTTTGTAGACACATTCGCTTACCAGTGCATCATAGACATCTGCGATCGATACAACCTGGACTTCGATCGGGATCTCTTCGCCCTTCAGTCCATCCGGATAGCCCCTGCCGTCATAACGCTCATGGTGCCATCTGCAGATATGCATGGCCAGCTGCACCAGCTCTTCATTCTGATAAATACCGACGTTTTTTCAGGATAGACTCTCCGATGATCGTGTGCTTTTTCATCTCATCAAACTCTTCCGGTGTCAGTCTGCCCGGTTTATTGAGGATCTTGTCATCGATGCCGATCTTGCCGATGTCATGCAGTGCAGAAGCCGTCGTGATCAGAGAACGCCTCTGTGCCGATATCTGATATTTATCCGTCTTCTGTACCAGACGCTCCAGAAGCAGTTCTGATAAAATATTGATATGTAATACATGAAGTCCGCTCTCACCGTTTCGAAATTCTACGATCTGGCTTAGGATACTGATCATCATCTGGTTGTTCTTTTCTTTTTCGTAGATCTGATCGGTAACCAGCGTCACCAGTTTTCTCTGTTTTGCATACAGTTTGATTGTATTATACACCCTCTGACATACTATTTTTGCATCAAACGGACGGTTGATATAATCTGATACGCCAAGCTCATAAGCACGCCGGATATAAGGTTCTGAATCCTCACTGGAGATCATAATGACCGGAATGTCCTCGATCCAGTGGTTATGTACCATCACATCCAGCACTTCAAATCCATCCACAACCGGCATTACGATATCAAGCAGCACCAGGGAAATCCCCATGCCGTACTGCTGCAGGATATCCAGACATTCTTTTCCGTTTTCTGCCTCCAGAATATCAAAATCCTTTTTCAGCATCTCTGAAAGAATGGCACGGTTCATCTCCGAGTCATCCACGATCAGAATCTGCTGCCGTGCCTTTCTGTTTGCCACTCCCGGTGCAACATAGGAGGCATTATCTTCCGTAACAACCATATTTTTATGCTCTTTTGCCTGATACATCAGTTTATCTGCCTGCATAACTGCATGCTCGACCGTCTCTTTTGATGATATCACTCCGCCGATACTGACCGAAAGCTGAAGCTTTGGAAATCCCGGTACGTTTGCAGCATGGATATCACTCTGGATCTGGACCAGTTTATTGAAAAAATTTTCTTTTTTGATGTTCTGCAGAATCAGAATAAACTCATCTCGCCGTAACGGATCAGGATATCCGTCTTGCGGATACAGTGTTTAACTGTCTTTACCATCGTTCTGAGTGCGGCATCTCCGCACTGTGGCCGAGCGTATCGTTGCACAGTTTGAAGTCATCCATATCAATGACAGCCACCCCGGCATTTTCATTCTTTTTCTTGATCTGCTCTTCAAAATAGCGACGGTTATATACACCGGTCAGTGCATCTTTATACAATCTCTGATCATACTCGATCAGCTGATTGACCAGCTTTTCACAGCCACGGGAATCCACCAGCGTATCCATGTCCATGTATTTGACAAGCTCCATCACGCAGTCTCTTCCGTCTACTTTTATGTATCTGGAAGTGACTGATAAACCTCATCCTCGATAAATTCAAGCTTGGTCTTCTGTGTCCGCTGATACAGTGCCTGCAGGGAAGTGCAGTTTTCACATGGATGGTCTTTATTCCATATTTCATAACACTCACTTTTCTCTTTCTCGTCTTTACAGTCCAGCTTGCATCTCTTATGCATCTGTTCCAGATGTTCTCCATCCAGCAGCCGTACAACGGTAAAGACTTTCTTGAAAAGCTGCATTTCGTCTTCTGCCTGCTGCTTTGTTATACCGTTTGCCGATTCCATAAGTTCATCTCCTCACTGCAATTTTCTCTTTCGCATCCGATCTTTTTAAAGTTCTGATTCGTACTGCTTTAATACAGCAGTCAGGGCATGGTATTCTTTTTCAACCTGTTCAAAGAGCTCTTCGCTCTCTTCGATCTCTCTGCCTCGCAGTTTCTCTGTCAGCTCTGCACTTACGTTATAAAGCCGGTCAAATCCCAGGTTGATGCATACGCCTTTCAGCGTGTGAGCTGCACGAAAAGCTCTTTCTCCATCTTTTGCTTCCAGGGCATCTTTCAGATCCGAAAAACTGCCGTCCTTTAAAAACTTCAGTGCAAATCTCTGGATCATCGCTTCGCTGCCAAATCTTTTCAAAATGTTTTCGTAATCAGACCCGGTCTTTTCGTAACATTCTCTTATTGTCATGTCTTTCCTCTCTTCTTGCAGAATCGAAGAAAGCGGATATTTCATCCGCTCCTTAGATCTATCTTAAGTAACTGTTATCTTATTCCATACTTTTCATTATATAAGAAACCGTTCCCATTGTCCACTGCTATTTGTGTTCGGTCTGATTTAAAATGCACCCTGCAAACTCCATCCCGGCTTCGGAAAGTTCCCTTATTCCTTCCGTCAGGATCCTTACATCAGCAAAATCCTGTCTTACAACAAAAACACCTCCGTCCACGCAGGAAGCAAGCATTGCCGCATCCGACAAAATCCCGGCCGGCGGTGTGTCCACGATCACCAGATCTGCCTCCTTTTCCAGCTGTTTTATGATCTCTGCGATTTTCCCTGTGCCAAGGATCTGCTGCGTGGATGACAGCTTTTCGTCCCTGCAATGACACAGAGCTGTGTATCCCGACAGCGGATTTTTACCTCCTCTGCCGTTCTCTGCCCGGTCAGGACTTCATACGCCCCTTCCGTACCAGAATCCAGCTGCATCGTCCGGCAAACAGCCGGTTTTCTTAAGTCCGCATCGAGCAGAAGTACCGAATAGCCTTTCTTTTCCAACCCCAGTGCCAGATTGCAGGCAACGGTGGTCTTTCCTTCCCCGGCAACGGCACTGGTGACAAGAAGCGTATGCATGTTTTTCTTTTTCAGCTCCTTTTCCAGTCTTGCACAGATGGCATACCGGGCATCTAAAAAGGCAGCCGATCTCTTTTTTTGCCCTGGTTTTCGGAAGACTTCCCAGATAATGGATCTGCGTCAGTCTCTGCAGATCTTCCCGGTTTCTGACGGTCTTTTTCGCCATGGCACCAAAAAGCACGATCAGAATAAAAAGGAGGCTTCCACCCCCAGCCCCTTCAAGTGCTGCCCTTCGACCATCCGGAATGTTGTCCGGCTGATGCGGCACACCGGATTCATCCAGAAGCTCCATCTTCAATACACCGGTCACCGGATGCAGGATTTCCGGGTAACATGCCAGCACTGCCTGCAGAAGTTCATACGCCCTGCCGGCACTTGCAGCCCTTGCCCGGATCGTGATCAGATTAGTATCTTGAACCACCGATGCATCGATACTTCCCGGCATGGTCTTTGTCCCCATCTTTTCACATACTTTTTCCCGCAGTACATCGCTCGTTAAAATATAAGGAAACACAACGCCGATCTGTTCTGCTACTTTCTGCTCATAGTTTTATTTCCCGCATAGACAGAATCACTGCTCACCGCATAAGCAGCAAATGCAGTATAGACCGCTGATAAGTTTTTTTCACAAGAAAAGAACAGGCAGCTGCCCCGATCCCTGCAAGAAGCAGCAAAAGCCACCAGAAGCGTCTGCCCTGTTTCCACATCGTCTCTGCCAGAGAGGTAAGGTCGATCCTTCCATCCTCCAATCTCATCTCACCGTTCATAATGTCCTCCATATCTGCCGTAATGATATGCATACTGATAGCCATAAGAGGCCATCGGTCTTAAAAATTCCACATGTGCATTGTTGTAGACACAGCCAAGATTTTTCTCTCCCTGTGCATTTAAAAGATCCAGTGCCGCATTCAGATCTTTCGCCTGTGCCCGGTGCTCTGCAACAACCAGAAGTGACGCATCCGCCATCTGTGCCATCTCCTCCGTATCCGCATTCTGCAAAAACGGCGGCGTATCGATGATCACATAATCATTCTCTTTTTTCAGGTTCTCCAACAATTTCTGAAAAATTTCTATTTTCAAATGTCCTTCTTCATCGGCAAGCCAGGACGCATTCTGCTTCCGGAAATCTGCATTTAACAGAAAAACCTTCTCTTTTCGCATCGAAAGTGCCAGTGCCAGATTTTCCGCCACGGTCGATCTGCCCTCTTTTTCCAGCACACTGGTCACAAGCAGTGTCTGTGCCTTTCGCTCCTCCATCTTTTTCTGGACGTGCTGTGTCAGTTTTTGCAGGGATTCCATATAGCGGAAGCTGATCAGCGGATCGTCTATGCGGATGTCAGTCCGTTTTTTTCTGTTCCGCTCATGCCAGAGCGTGCCAAGACGTCTCGCCTCCAGCTTCTGTTCAATGTCTTCCTCCGTGCGGATCGTATCCTTCAGCCAGGACAGTCCGCCGAAGATCAGTACCCAGCATGCTGCCGCAGCCAGAAATGCTTTGATCATGATATTTCGCCGCTCAAACGGCTGATCCGGCGTAAGCGGAACCTTCGGTGCCTTTAAGATCTCCAGGATTGCATTACCTGTCATATAGTCCGATACCAGGCTGTAATTTTTCAAAATAGACTGCATCAGTTTAAAGCAAAGCTCCGGTGAGGCCGCAGTGACCGCCAGATTGATCAGATTCGTTCCCTCCACCACCTCTGCCGATGCACTGCCTGCAAAATCCGCAAGATGTATCTCTTCTGCGACTTTTTTCTGTAAAATACTGCTGTTTAAAATCTGTTCAAAATGCTCTGCCATAACCTGTGCCGAACTTTCATTGTCATAGACATTATTCGGAAGTCCCTTTTTTGTCACATAAAGTGTCGCCTGGGAAGTGTAAGATGGCTGATAGTGCCACTGCATCACAGCTGCCGCAAGTAATGCTGCCGAAACGGCAAAACAGAAAATCACCAGCCACTGCCGCAGAACATCCGTCAGAACCGTATACGACAGTGCCCTGTCCACTCCATCCATCCTGTACTCACCCCGCCTTTGTTCCATTTTCTGCTCCTTCCGTCTCTTTCTGCCCTGTTTCTTCTGTCGCTTTTTCTGTCAGATTGGTCCTTTCCGTCTGTTTTGCTGCTTCTGCACGCTTTGTCCTCTCCGTCTGCTGTCTGTAATCCACCATCTCAAGCGTGACCGGAACCGTCACCATATCACCGCAGCTGTTTGTCACCTGCAGCCAGATCTCATATTCTCCGGCAATATTCAGGAAAAACACCGAATCCCCCGTGATCTCCACCTTATTTGAGATATCTCCGTCGATGCAGTCTGTCGCATAGACACTATCCAGAATATCCTGTGTCCCGACCGGAAAAGAAAATGGCTTTGCACAGGAGATTTTCGGCGAATGATAGTCCGTGTAGATCAGCTGTCTGGATGCTTTCGCAACGTGGCCGTCCCGGTCAAATGCTGCATAGGAGACCAGTCTGCGTCCTTTTTCCAGAAAAGTCGATACACTCTCGATCACCAGAGAATCCGTGATATCGCCGTCTTTTTCATCATAAGCTGTGATTCCCTTTTTCCATACTTTCTCCGGATCTTTGACACTCACCTGGATCTCATCCTGATCCATTGATATTTTCGGTATGGTTTGGTCTGTTTTTCGTCGGATCTGGTTCTGATTCAGTGCATAGACCGCCACTGAGAGCAGAAAAAGTGTGATCGCAAACCACCTTAATTTTTTCATTCCGTCTTCTCTTTCCGTTTTCGGTCTGCAAAAACGGCTGCCGATGCCGATACACAGGCAAGCAGAAGAGCCACGGACTCTCCCGTACTTTCTCCTGTTTTCGGTGAAACAGCCGTCTTTGTCACCGTACTTCTTCTTACATTCTCACTGCCAGGACTTATCACTGCCGCCTGGACCGGAAGTGCCAGCATACCGGACAGCAAAACTGCCGTGATCCAAAGTTTTTTATTTTCATGATCCTTCCCGCCTTTCGATAAATACCTCTAAAACCATCTCATACATTGCCTGCTCATCCACATGAAATTCCGCATAAGTCTCTCCCATGGATGCTTCTCCTTTGATGCTTAAAATACCGGCATCCTGAAAACCGCCTCGAAAAAGCAGGGTTCCAAGATACGTCACTTCGGCTGCTGAAAGATTCGTGACTGAAAAATCCTTGATTTTCTGATACAGAGTCAACAAAAAAAGCGGATTCTTTCGAAACTGCTCTGCCGCTTTTCCTCCAAAAGCTGCAAGATACTGCTTCTGCCGCTCGATGCGGTCACTGTTGGCATCCGCTGTCGCTTCCTTTTCTTCCACCAGACGACTTCGCACATACACTGTGCCTGCTCTCCGGTCAGCACCTTTCTCTCTCCTTCTTTCAGGGACGGATCCTGGATCGTCAGATCTTTGGTGACCGTCACCTCCACACCGCCGACTGCATCCGTCAGCACTGCAATGGCATCCAGATCCAGTGCCGCATACGCTGCGACCGGCATCCCGTAAAACAGCCTGGAAACGGCTCTCACCGTATTCTCACAGCTCTTCTCCTTTCCGTCCCCGTACGTGTAGGCAAGACAGAGCCGCAGCTTTTCCGTTCCGATAAAATTTCCAAGGTCTGAATAGACGTTGACATCCGTCATCGTATCTCGTGAGATCGCGATCAGGCGGCTCTTTCCGGTTTTCGTATCCAGCACAAGAAGAAAAAGTGCATCTGCCTGACCTGCTTTTCCATCTCCGACCGTGCCGCCCTCTTCAAACGCTTCCTTATCTACCCAAGAAAAAGGATCGACACCAGATCTTCGTTGTACACATACTTCTCTCCCTGATATGTGACCTCCTTTCCCTGTTCGCATGCGATCTTTGCCCTGTCGTCTCCGCTTTGCTTTTCTTCCGGCAGATTTTCCGTTTCCACCGCCACATTGCGAAACAGTGCCTCTTTCCCCCTCATGCGAAATCCCTGAAAAAGTGCCACGATTGCCAGAATGATCACCAAAACGGCCGCCACATTTCGCATCACCCTGCCCGCTCTTTTTTCCGTCTGCATATTCCACACTCTTCTCTTTTTACTGCCTGGTTTTCTTTTTCTCT
>ENA-OQAZ01000139-OQAZ01000139.1-human-gut-metagenome-genome-assembly--contig:-NODE-139-length-38085-cov-3.747827_pt1 | contig 38085 bp, 39 predicted proteins | sample MGYA00242737_ERZ504531 | MGnify/ENA primary metagenome ERZ504531 (study PRJEB26092, sample SAMD00036244) | human gut metagenome | host: Homo sapiens | study: EMG produced TPA metagenomics assembly of... | reverse complement strand
GTCGCCGGGTATGGCTATCGATCCGATGGTTACGGTTATATTGGCTTTTTCATTTGGGTGTACGTCAGTCTGGCTGGGTAAAACGGGTGCCTTTGAGCCTTGAAATTTCCTGACGGCATTTGCAGTGTCGATGATATTGGCGGCATTCTGGTTATTGCCATTTTCTATAGTTCCGAAGTGGCATACGGATATCTTATTGTAGCTGCTGTCCTTTATTTCTTCCTTTACTATATGGGGAAATTCGGTATGACACAGAAGATATTCTTCCTGCTTATCGGGGTAATTATTTGGTATTTGTTCCTTCAGTCGGGCATTCACAGCACTATTTCCGGAGTGATACTGGCCTTTGTAATACCGGCCCGTCCCCGTTTGGATGCCGGGAAATACATTAGACGCATCCGCGACATTATCGGTGATTTTCCGGTTACCAAATCAGATAATATTATATTGACCAATGAGCAGATTGCCACTCTAAAACAAGTGGAGCGCGCTTCTGATCATGTAATTAGTCTTTGCAATCCTTGGAAGACAATTTGCATGGTGCGGTAAACTTTGTGATACTGCCGCTCTTTGCCTTTGCCAATGCCGGTGTGGTGTTCAGTGGAGGCGGTGGCGTTGTTGGCACTGTTAGTATAGCGGTGGCTGCAGGATTGCTTCTTGCAAGTTTATCGGTATTTTTCTGTTTACCTGGCTGGCGGTCAAGAGTGGTTTGTCCTCAATGCTCCGGGAATGAATTGGAGAAGTGTTGCCGGAGTATCCTTGTTGGGGGGTATTGGCTTTACGGTATCTTTATTTATTGCCAACCTTTCTTTTGCAGGAGAATATCCGGATCTGCTGAACCAGGCGAAGTTTGGTGTATTGCTGGGAACGATTGTTGCCGGTATGTTGGGATATATGGTACTGAATGCGGTGTTGCCGAAGGTTAAGGACAAATAGATCTCCACTTTGGAATACTGGACGAAGAATCGGTTCTTTAGGGATATTCGGTAAATCCTCTGAAAGATAAGTTGGGATGTGTCAATGATTTAAGAAAACGTATTCTTTGTTACAGAAACAGAAGAAATAGTCCATTATTCTTAAAAAACATTCGTATCTTTGCTGATACAAGTCGAAAAGGACCTTCCGGATATGAAGCACATAAAGGCAGTTGCCGGATACATATTGATTCTTTCTCTCTGCCTCGTGTGTGCACACCCTGCCCATGCGGAGACACGGCGTATTGCGCTGATACAACGAGTGCGGGTAGCTCAGAATGATTTTCAGTCTGTTTTATGAAATTTTACTACCCGCAATGGATATAAAAATACAGGAGGCAGATTAAATTAATGATTACAGAACGTATTGATCATACATTATTAAGAGCAGATGCGACAGAGGAAGATATCCGTGGATTATGTGAGGAAGCAGTTACGTACGGATTTCATTCTGTTTGTGTGAATTCAAGTTGTGTTGCGCTTTGTGCCTCTCTTCTGAAAAATACAGGAATTAAAGTATGTACCGTGATTGGTTTTCCGTTAGGAGCAATGTCAACAACTGCGAAGATTGCAGAAGCAACAGCAGCAGTGAAAGACGGCGCCAAAGAGCTGGATATGGTTATCCATATCGGGGCATTGAAGAGTGGAAACTGGGATTATGTAAGAAGAGATATCGGTGCGGTTGTAGCTGCTGCCGGGGATGACGTGATTGTAAAGGTGATTCTTGAGACATGTCTGCTTACAGACGAAGAGATTCAGGAAGCTTGTCTTGTGAGCCGTGATGCAGGTGCAGACTATGTAAAAACTTCTACTGGTTTCTCAACCGGCGGAGCAACTGTAGAAGCAGTTTCTCTTATGAAACGTACAGTTGGCTCTGACATGAAGGTAAAGGCATCCGGTGGTATTCATACACTGGAAGATGCACGGAAGATGTTTTATGCAGGTGCAGACCGTATTGGATCAAGTTGCGGTGTGGCGATTGCAGAAGCTGAGATGTCCGAGATACATACGATATGAGCATCTTAGGTTTTTTTACTATTCTTTTTCTGATTGTGTGCGCTGTTATATTAGCAGAAATGTACCGGGAACAGCATTTTTTTTGCGTAACACATTACGAAGTACATTCACCAAAGATAACTTGCACATCAGAAAAAGACCCAGTGAACAGAATTATTTTTTTAAGTGATCTGCACAACCATGTTTATGGTAAGCAGAACAATAAATTGTTCGAAGCTATAAAAACAGAGCAGCCGGATTTGATTTTAATTGGCGGAGATATGCTTGTGGCAAAAAATGACGTACAATATCAAGAGGCACTGCATTTTGTCAGTCGTCTTCCGCGGCTCTGCCCGGTTTATTATGCCAGTGGAAATCATGAACAGAGAATCAAAGAGAATCAGAAAAACTATTCTTTGTGTTATGAAGAGTATCGTAAAAAGTTACAGGCAGAAGGGTTCGTTTCTGGAAATGAAAGTTGCAATATTCTGTTGGGAAATCAACAGATTCATATCAGCGGATTGGAACTTCCGTTGATTGTGAATAGGAAGTTTTGCAAGGCGGATGTCACCGCTGAAGAGGTATGCAGATGTCTGGGAGAAAAGCATACTACGGGAAATCAGGAAAAACAGCTGGAGACAACAGAGAATTTCGCAGACAACAGTTATCACATTCTGCTTGCCCACAATCCATTCTATATGGAAGCTTATAAAGAGTGGGGGGCCGATCTGATTTTGTCTGGACATCTGCATGGAGGCTGTGTACGCTTGCCTGGAATTGGCGGCGTGATTACTCCACAGGCATTTCTTTTTCCAAAATATTCAGGAGAAATGACCGTGGAGGGAGAACAGACGATAATCGTCAGCAAAGGGCTTGGAACGCATACATTTAATGTGAGACTGTTCAATCCGGCAGAAGTGATTGCAATCACCCTTTGCAGATAAAAGGAGATTATTATGGGAATACCGGTAAAACTGGAAGTATTTGAAGGGCCGTTGGATCTGCTCCTTCATCTGATCGAGAAGAATAAAGTAGATATTTACGATATCCCCATTGTGGAGATTACGAATCAGTACATGGAATATATCCGTCAGATGCAACGGGAAGATCTGAATGTGATGAGTGAATTTCTTGTTATGGCAGCGACGTTGTTGGATATTAAATGCAAGATGCTTCTTCCAAAAGAAGTCAAAGAAGACGGAGAGGAAGAAGATCCAAGGCGGGAACTGGTTGAACAGCTGCTACAGTATAAAATGTATAAATACATGTCTTATGAGCTCAGAGACCGCCAGGTAGATGCGGATCTGATTTTATATAAGAATCCGACAATTCCGGAAGAGGTTCTGGAATATGTGGAGCAGTTGATCTTGACCTTTTACTTGGGGATCTGACAATGGTACAGTTAAAGAAAGTTTTTCAGGAAGTTATGCGTCGGCAGACAGATAAAGTAGATCCGGTAAGAAGTAAATTTGGCAAGATTGAGAAAGAGGAAGTTTCACTCACAGATAAGTTCGTTTATGTGCGTGATTATTTACAGGAACACCGCCGGTTCAGTTTCCGTCAGCTTCTTCAGAAGCAGAAGAGTAAAATGCATGTTGTTGTTACATTTCTTGCGATTCTTGAAATGATGAAGCTGGGTGAAATTTATGTTGAACAAGAATCTACTTGTGGTGAGATCATGATCGAAAGAAAAGGAGACGTAGTGTAAATGGCAGGAGTAAAAACACTTCAGGCTGCAATTGAAGCTATTTTATTTACAATGGGAGAGTCTGTTGAACTTAGTAAAATTGCGAAAGCAATCGAACAGGATGAGCAGACAACAGAAGAATTACTTCAGGATCTGATGAAGAAATACGAATCAAAGAACAGAGGAATCCGCATCATTGAACTGGACAAGTCTTATCAGATGTGTACAAAGAAGGAAATGTATGACTATCTGATTCGTGTGGCAAAGCAACCAAAGAAATATACTTTGACGGACGTTCTTCTTGAAACAATGTCAATCATTGCATACAAACAGCCAATCACCAAGATCGAGGTGGAGAAGATCCGAGGAGTAAAATCTGATCACGCAGTAAATAAACTTGTGGAATATGGTCTGGTAGAAGAAGTCGGAAGACTTGATGCACCTGGAAGACCGATTCTTTTCGGCACGACGGAAGAATTCTTAAGAAGATTCAGTGTACCATCGATTGATGATCTTCCGTCATTGAATCCGGAGCAGCTGGAACATTTCAAAGAAGAAGCAGAAGATGAGGCAAAGATCCGTATGGACATTTGATTTTTGAATTCTACAACTTGCATTGGAATCATAAAATAAAAAGAAGAATGGAGCTTCCAATATAGATAGGAAATCAATTGATGACAGAATTCAAAAAACGGTATTTCAGAATCTATTTATTCTTTGTTCGCATACTGATTGTCAGCATGATCATTGGAATTTCTTTTCCGGTTCATGTTTTTGGAACTACTGAGCTAAAACAATTATACGCCTGTCTGCCGTCTTAATGGATGCAGACAGCGGGCGTATTTTATTTTCCAAAAATGGACAGGAAGAACGGGCAATGGCAAGTACAACAAAGATTATGACTTGCATTCTTGCATTGGAAAGCGGCATGATCGATTCAGAAAATCAGATTGTTACAGTAAGCGATCAGGCTGCTGCACAGCCAAAGGTGTGTCTTGGAATGGTTGCAGGAGAACGGTTTTATTTAAAAGATCTTCTTTATTCCTTAATGCTGGAATCACATAACGACTCGGCGGTTGTAATTGCAGAAGCTGTTGCCGGAAGTGTAGAGAAATTCGCAGATCTGATGAACCAAAAAGCGCGGACAATCGGCTGTTATTCTACTTATTTTATCACACCGAATGGATTGGATGCAGCAGATTCAAATGGAATCCACCACACTACAGCAGAAGATCTTGCAAGGATCATGCGTTATTGTATTATGAATTCTAAGCAACAGGAAGAATTTCTTACGATCACGCGTACCGAAACCTATCATTTTCAAGATGTTGAAGGAAAACGGTCGTTCAGCTGTTCTAATCATAATGCATTCTTAAATATGATGGACGGCGCTCTTTCCGGAAAAACAGGATTTACTTCAGATGCCGGATATTGTTATGTCGGTGCGCTGCGTAGAGATGAGCGGACATTTATTGTTGCGCTCCTTGCCTGCGGATGGCCAAATAATAAGAGTTATAAATGGTCCGATATGAGAACTCTTATGACTTATGCTTTGGATCATTATCAATATAAGACATTTGAAATTGAATTACCTGTCCGGCAGATATTTATTAATAATGGGATAAAAGCACATTCAGATATGATAGCTTATCCCGGTAAAAACGGAACCAGGATTCCTCTAACTGCAAATCTGACACCTGTTTCTTTCCTATTGAAAGAAGATGAAACGATTTCTGTTGACTATGAGATTCCTAATCAGTTGGATGCTCCTATAAGGAAAGAAATGCGAGTCGGCAGAATACGCTGCACGTTAAATGGGGAATTGATCCGTGAATATCCCGTCTATACAACAGAGAATGCAGAAAAGAGAACCTTCAAAAAGTGTCTGCAATATATCTTCCACCTGTTTTCTACAGAAAATTCGTATCAAAAAGCAGGAAATATTAAAAAAGATCAAGCAAGGTGATTAAAATAGTCACTACAATCTAAGACTGTCCTGTGTTAATATAAACGAGTGTTAAAAAACAACAACTAAATTGATTAAATATAAGAGAGGTACACATTATGGAAAACTGGAGGAAATATGAAAAGACTTACTTTATGCCACCTGAGCCATGTTATGACTGGGTAAAGAAAGATTCCATTGACAAAGCACCAATCTGGTGCAGTGTTGACTTGAGAGATGGTAATCAGGCACTGATCGAGCCGATGAGTCTGGATGAAAAGTTGGAATTCTTCCAGTTGCTCGTGGATGTGGGATTCAAGATGATCGAAGTTGGATTCCCGGCTGCATCTGAGACTGAATATCAGTTTTTAAGAACATTGATCGAGCAGAATATGATTCCTGATGATGTTACGATCCAGGTTCTGACACAGGCAAGAGAGCATATTATCAGAAAAACATTTGACGCTGTCAAAGGTGCTCCACATGCTATTATCCATGTATACAATTCAACATCTGTTGCACAGAGAGAACAGGTATTTAAGAAAGATAAAGAGCAGGTAAAACAGATTGCAATTGACGGTGCAAAACTTTTGAAAGAGTTAGCAGAAGAAACAGATGGAAACTTTACGTTCCAGTACAGCCCGGAAAGTTTTCAGGGAACAGAAGTTGACTATGCCTTAGAAGTCTGCAATGCAGTTCTTGAGATCTGGCAGCCAACAGCTGACAACAAAGCAATTATCAACCTGCCTACAACAGTGGAAAATGCTATGCCTCATGTATTCGCAAGTCAGGTAGAGTATTTTAACAAGCATCTGCGCGACAGAGAGAATGTAATTCTTTCTCTGCATCCGCACAATGACAGAGGATCAGGGGTTTCTGATGCTGAGCTTGGAATCCTTGCCGGTGCTGATAAAATTGAGGGAACATTGTTCGGAAACGGTGAGAGAACAGGTAACGTAGATATTATTACACTTGCAATGAATATGTTTTCTCAGGGTGTGAATCCGGAACTTGATTTCTCTAATATGAGTGACATTTGTGAAGTCTATGAACGCGTAACAAGAATGAAAGTTTCTCCGCGCCAGCCATATGCAGGAGATCTTGTATTCACAGCATTCTCCGGTTCACATCAGGATGCAATTGCGAAAGGCATGACCTGGAGAGATGAACATGACTGTCAGACATGGACTGTTCCATATCTCCCGATTGATCCACAGGATGTTGGTAGAAGATACGATTCCGATGTGATTCGTATTAACAGCCAGTCAGGAAAGGGTGGCGTAAACTATATTCTGAAGCAAAGCTTTGGAATCAGCTTACCGGAAAAGATGAGAGAAGAAGTCGGATATCTTGTAAAAGATGTTTCCGACAAGGCTCACGAAGAACTTACACCAGACAATGTATATCATATCTTTGAAGACCATTACATCAATGCGAAACCAATTTTCAGTGTTGATGAATGCCACTTTAAACAAGAAGATGGAATTGTCGCAGAAGCAACGATTCACCACAATGGAAGTAACCGCAAGATCACAGGTGTTGGAAACGGACGCCTGGATGCTGTCAGCAATGCGATCAAGCATTATTTTGATATCGAGTTTGAACTTGCATTTTACGAGGAGCATTCTTTGACAAAAGGATCTTCTTCCAGAGCTGTTGCTTATGTCGGTGTTATTTCCAACAAAAAGCGTTACTGGGGTGTCGGAGTTGATGCCGATATTATCAAAGCATCTATTGAAGCACTTGTTGTTGCAGTGAATAAATTGGATAGCGTACAGAGATCCCAGACATGTAAGGATGAAAGATTATTAGATATTACAAATTATATTTACGCAAATTATAAAGAAGTTACATTGGATGATCTTGCTGAGAAGTTCTTCCTTTCAAAGCCATATTTGTCAAAATATATTAAAGAAAAATCAGGAATGACATTCGGAGATATTCTGAAAGAAATCCGTATGAAAAAGGCAAGAGCAATGCTTAAGAGCAGCAGTGCAACTGTAGAAAGTATTGCAGAATCTGTGGGATATCAGAATGTAGAGCATTTTAACAGAACATTTAAAAAACTGTATAATATCACACCGGTACAGTATAGAAACAAACCTTGATCCCGATTCAAGTTTGACTAAATTTGAAAATGTAATCTTAAACAAATCGCCTGACAGTTACCATAAATAGTAGCTGTCAGGCGATTACTGTTATGCAGATTCATTATTCTGCTAATTCTTCCCACAATTCATACAATTCTTCTAATCTTGTTTCATTTGCAGCGCGTTCTGTTGAAAGTTTCTGGCACTCAATAGAGTTCGAATAAACTTCCTCTTTCGTCAGTTCCTCGTCAATCTCTGTGTTGCGATCTTCAAGTGTTGCGATTTCTTCCTCTGTTTTTTTCAACTCATTTTTACGTTTACGTTCACGTGCCTGCTGTTCCTTCTGTTCCTGCCAGCTTAATTTTGAATCCGAAACAGGAGTGGATGCAATAGAATCAACTGGATTGGATACATTTTCTGCATTTGTTTCATTTCCAGAAGCATAAGCAAGTGTCAGCGCTTCTTTTTTCTCCAGATAATAATCGTAGTTTCCAATATAATTAACAAACGTCTGATTCACCAGTTCAAGGATTCGGGAGGCGGTCTGATTGATAAAATAACGATCATGGGATACATAAAGAATCGTTCCGCTGTAGTTATTTAATGCTTCTTCCAGAATTTCTTTGGAAGTAATATCCAGATGGTTGGTCGGCTCATCAAGGATTAGAAAATTTGCTTCCGAAAGCATAAGTTTGGCAAGCGATACACGGCCTTTTTCTCCTCCGCTTAAAGTATGAATCTCTTTAAACACTTCATCTCCGGTAAACTGGAATGCAGCGAGTGTATTTCTGATCTGTGTATTGGTAAGATCAGGATAGTCATCAGAAATCTCATCAAAAATGGTCTTATCATCATGAAGTACGTGATGTTCCTGGTCGTAATAACCAATCGTCACTTTGGATCCAAGTGTGAATTCGCCCTGATCCGCTGCAATTACCTGATTAATAATCTTTAAAAGTGTTGTCTTTCCGGTTCCGTTATCACCAATTACAGCGACATGTTCGCCACGTTTGATTTCAAAACTGATATCATGGAAGAGAACCTGACTGTCAAATTGCTTTGAGAGATGTTCCACTGTAAGAACATCATTTCCGCTGATCTGCGATGGTTCCAGCGTAAAGTGCATTTCTTTCGTACTGTCAACCGGTTTGTCCAATGGCGTAATCCTGTCAAGCATTTTCTCACGACTCTCTGCACGTTTGATTGATTTTTCACGATTGAAAGACTTTAATTTATCAATAACAGCCTGCTGATGTTTGATCTCACGCTGCTGATTCATGTATTCTTTCAGCTGTGCATCTCGGATCTGCTGTTTTTTCATTGCATAATCTTTATAATTTCCAAGGTACATGCGAACCTGTGCATTATCAATCTCAACAACTTTTGTGACAACACGATTCAGGAAATAACGGTCATGAGAGACGATAAATACAGCTCCGGAATAATTGATCAGATATGTTTCCAGCCAGGCAATGGAATTCAGATCCAAGTGGTTTGTCGGCTCATCAAGCAGGAGGATATCCGGACTTGTAAGCAGTAATTTTCCGAGAGAAACACGGGTCTTCTGACCTCCGGAAAGTGTATCTGTCTGTTTATTAAAATCGTCTTCCGTAAACCCAAGTCCCTTTAATACACCTGTAATCTCGCTTTCGCAGGCATAACCGTTTCTTGCATCAAATTCGGACTGTAGACGGTTGTAGGTCTCCAGGCGGCTCTGCAATTCCTCGCCTTCCAAATGCTTCAGTTCATGTTCGATGGAACGAATCTGAGCTTCCATTGCAAAAATATCCGCTTTTGCACTTTTCACTTCCTCATAAATGGTATTTCCGGATTTTAAATCCTGACGCTGCGCAAGATAACCGAGTGTCTTTCCTTTCGCGAGAATAACCTCTCCACCATCAAGAGGTTCTTCTCCGATGATCATCTTAAGGATTGTTGATTTTCCGGCGCCGTTCACACCGACAAGAGCAGCTTTCTCACGATCTTCAATATGAAAGGAGCCGTCTCGTACAATTTCGCGTTCCCCAAACGCTTTTTCTATATTGTGACATGCGAGTATCATATGTTTTCACCTCGTTTTTTGACTTCTAACATTATCATTATATAGAAAAATGTCGAAAATACAAGGAAAATATATGGATTTTAAGGGTTTTTGCAAAACAAAAGTTTGACAGAACTTTAACTCTTTTATATAATAAAGAGTAGTTTAAGAGTGGAGGGCTAAAAATTGGAACAGAGAAAGATATCACGTGCAGTCATTTCCAGACTTCCGAGATACTACAGATATCTGGGAGATCTGCTGGAGGCTGGCGTAGAGAGAATTTCATCCAGTGACCTGAGTAAGAAGATGCATGTAACGGCTTCACAGATACGTCAGGATTTGAATAATTTCGGTGGTTTCGGCCAACAGGGATACGGATACAATGTGAAATATCTTTATACAGAGATTGGCAAGATTTTGGGATTGGATAGAAGTCATAATTTTATTATCATTGGTGCCGGTAATTTAGGACAGGCACTGGCAAACTATGCTTCTTTCGAAAGAAGCGGATTTATTCTGAAAAGTCTTTTCGATGTGAATCCTCGACTGGAAGGCGTAACGATCAGAGGGATTCCTGTGCGTATGGTTGATGAACTGGAAGATTTTCTTAAGAATAATGACATTGAAATTGCTGCACTGACACTTCCAAAATCGAAAGCAATTGAAGTTGCTGATATTCTGGTAGATAACGGTGTGAAGGGAATCTGGAATTTTGCACATACAGACCTTTCCCTTCCAAAGGATGTGGTCGTTGAGAATGTACATTTATCTGACACACTGATGAAGTTATCTTACAACCTTTGTCAGCAGGATAAAGAATAGAATCTGGCAGGCTGCAAGGATGCTGCGGGACCAACCGACGAAAGGAGGTTCCGCAGCATCTGTTCATGTTAAAGGAATGTAAAGTGATAGAAAGGTCAGGCGATAAGCATGAGATATCTTCCAAATGGGAAGCAGATGAGTGAAGCTGATGCACACACAATTCATAAAATTGGGATTCCATCCCTTGTACTTATGGAACGTGCAGCACTTCAGATTGTCGAGACAATGCAGAAGAAAAATATTTCCACAGAAAAAAGTCTGATTGTCTGTGGAAGCGGCAACAATGGTGGCGATGGATTTGCAGTAGCACGGCTCTTAACCGAACAGGGAAAACATGCAGATGTACTATTTGCAGGGAGAGAAGCTTCTTTAAGTGAAGAATGTCGATGTCAGAAACAGATTGTCGAAAATATGGGGATTTCTGTATTCACAGAATTCCCGGATGAAGAATATACTGTAATAATTGATGCTGTATTTGGTGTTGGACTCTGCCGTGAAATCACAGGACATTACAAAGATGTGATTGACTGGATGAATCTTCAGGATACAGAAAAAGTTGCTGTTGATATCCCATCCGGAATCTGTGCTGCAACAGGAGAGATTCTTGGGACAGCATTTCGAGCCGACCTTACAGTGTGTATGGCATGTGTAAAATTAGGCTGTGAGCTTTTCCCTGGCAAGTCCTATGCAGGAGAGAGCATTCCGGTTGCGATTGGAATTGATCCGAAATATTTTTTGAATCGCCTGGATGTTTGTTATACTTTTGACAAAAAAGAACTTGGAAAACTACTTCCTGCGAGAATGATGCATTCGCACAAGGGAAGTTATGGAAAAGTTCTTATGATCACCGGAAGTCCCGGGATGGCTGGTGCTGCATTTCTTTCTGCCTGTGCTGCCTATACAGTTGGTGCCGGTCTAGTACAGATTTATACAGCAAGTGAAAACCGTCTCGCACTGCAGGAACTTCTTCCGGAAGCCATTATATCCTGCTATGATTCTTATGATGACAGTCAGCTGTCTCATCTTCTTGACTGGGCTGATGTAGTTTGTATTGGCTGTGGACTTGGAATGGGACAGATTTCTGAAAAGATATTGAAAAATGTATTAAAAAATGTATCTTGCCCATGCGTCATAGATGCCGATGGACTTAATTTACTGAACGGGAAAATAGAGTTATTAAATCAATGTCGTGCACCTGTGATTTTAACTCCACATATGAAAGAAATGTCAAGACTGACCGGATGGAGTATTGATAAGATCATGGAAGATCGCTTCCATGCACTTGATCAGATCATAAAACAATCAGGACCGGATACAAAATCATCCATAATCTGTGTGTTAAAAGACAGTCGTACTGTTGTCGCACAGACAAATCGGCAGAAATTTGTAAATCTCGCTGGTAATAACTCTATGGCAAAAGGTGGTTCCGGAGACGTTCTTGCCGGAACGATTGCAGGACTTCTTGCACAGCATATGGCACCATTTGAAGCCGCTGCTGTGGGAGTTTTCCTACATGCCTGTGGTGGAGATGAAGCGAAAAAGAGCAAAGGAAGTTACAGCGTATTAGCCAGAGACCTGATTCAGGGTATGGCCGATGCAATGAAGAATGCAAAGGAGTGCAGATAAATTATGAAACAGTATAACAGAGTATGTGCCCGGATCAATCTGGACGCAATTGCATATAATATGGAACAGATGAAAAAGCGCATTGGTCAGGATGGACGTTTAATAGCTGTTATCAAGACGGATGCATACGGACACGGAGCAGTTCCTCTCGCAGAAATGTTTGAGGAAACGCCTTACATCTGGGGTTACGCTGTAGCATGCATGGGAGAAGCAAGAACTTTAAGAGCACATGGAATCAAGAAACCAATCTTGATTCTTGGCTGTGTTTTTCCTGATGAGTATGAAGAATGTTGAAAAAGAAATCCGTGCAGCAGTTTATACAGAAGAGATGGCTCAGGGAATGGCCGAGGCTGCCGTAAGATCAGGAAAGACCGCATTTCTTCACATAAAAATTGATACAGGGATGGGACGAATTGGATTCAAAGTAGACAAAGAGAGTGTTGAGACAATTTCCAGGATCAGCAAACTTCCTAATATTAAAATGGAAGGAATGTTTACACACTTTGCAAAGGCAGATGAATTCGACAAGTCTTATACATTTGCCCAACATGAAAAATTCCTCTGGATGAAAGAACAGTTAGAAACAAATGAAGTCCAGATTTCCTATTATGACTGTGATAACAGTGCCGGCATTATTGATTTCCCAGATATGAAACATGATCTTGCCAGAGCCGGCATCTCTATTTATGGAATGTATCCGTCAGATGAAGTGAAAAAAGATGCTGTTGACCTGAAACCGGCACTGGAATTAATCAGCCATATCAGCTTTGTAAAGGATGTGGAAAAAGGAACTTCCATCAGTTACGGTGGAACTTTCGTCGCGCCAAAGGAGATGCGGATCGCTACGATTCCCGTCGGATACGGTGACGGATATCCGCGTTCCCTCTCAAATAAAGGCTATGTTCTTATCCATGGAAAACGTGCAGATATTGTAGGAAGAGTCTGCATGGATCAGTTTATGGTAGATGTAACAGAGATTCCTGAAGTAAAATTCATGGATCCGGTTACTCTGGTCGGAAAAGACAAGGACGCTGTTATCCGTGTAGAAGATCTTTCTGATCTGAGTGGAAGATTCAATTATGAATTTGTCTGTGATCTGAGCAAGCGTGTTCCGAGAGAGTATTATAAAAACGGTACGATCGTAAAACAGATTGATTATTTCGAATAACCGGAATAGTTGAAAGAATCCGGTTAACATGCATACATCCGATAAAACCGGAGATACTTTAGTATGTTCTTAGAAGAAAAACAAAAGGTTCTGAGAAGAATCAGAGAACAAATACGAAAAGTAACTGGAATATCGGAGTGTGAATGAATTGATAATTAAACGGGGCGACATTTATTACGCAGATCTTAGTCCTGTCGTTGGTTCCGAACAAGGGGGAATCCGGCCGGTACTTATAATACAGAATAACATAGGCAACAGACATAGTCCAACCATCATCTGTGCCGCAATTACGTCGAAAATGAATAAGGCAAAATTGCCGACACATATTGAAATCTGTACAAATGATTATAATATTATGAAAAATTCAGTCATTCTACTGGAACAGATCCGTACAATTGACAAGAAAAGACTGAGAGAATATGTCTGTCATATCGATCAGGAACGAATGAAAAAAATTGACCAAGCAATAAGAATCAGTCTGGATCTTACTACATAAATCCAACCAGATTCTTTACAGAACAAAAAAAGCGTGGTAAAATTATATAGATAGTGTTTTACAGAACCTAAAGTGTATCTGTAAATGCAAATGAATTTATATAAAATACATTGATACAATAGAAAAGGAGAATCAGAATATGTCAGGACATTCTAAATTTGCGAATATCAAGCATAAGAAAGAAAAGAATGATGCAGCGAAAGGAAAGATCTTTACAAAGATCGGACGTGAACTTGCAATTGCTGTTAAGGAAGGTGGAAGTGCTGATCCGACAAACAACAGCAGACTTCGTGATGTAATTGCTAAAGCAAAGTCAAATAACATGCCGAATGATACAATCGAAAGAAATATCAAGAAAGCTGCCGGAGAGGGTTCCGCAGACAACTATGAGCGTATTACATATGAAGGATACGGACCGAACGGAACCGCTATCATCGTTAAGACTCTTACGGATAATAAGAATCGTACAGCTTCTAACGTAAGAAATGCATTTACAAAAGGAAGCGGAAATGTAGGAACACCGGGATGTGTATCTTTCATGTTTGACGAGAAGGGACAGATCATCATTGATAAAGAAGAGTGCGATATGGACTCAGATGATCTTATGATGACTGTACTGGATGCCGGAGCTGAAGACTTTAACGAAGAAGAAGACAGCTATGAAGTATTAACATCACCGGAAGACTTCAGTGATGTTCGTCTGAAGATGGAAGAAGCCGGAATCCCTATGGTTTCTGCTGAAGTTACAATGATTCCTCAGACATATGTTGATCTTACAAAAGAAGAGGATATCAAAAACATCCAGAAGACACTTGATCTTCTTGATGAGGATGATGACGTTCAGGACGTATACCACAATTGGAATGAATAGAAATACCCAGCTATAAGAGAGGATATAAAACTATGAGTAATTACAAGATGGAGACGAAATGCGTACAGTCCGGTTATAACCCTGGAAACGGTGAGCCGCGCGTGGTTCCGATCGTTCAGAGCACAACATTCCGTTATACAAGCAGTGATCAGATGGGACGACTGTTTGACTTGGAAGAATCCGGATATTTTTATACAAGACTTCAGAATCCGACGAATGATGCGGTAGCAGCAAAGATCTGTGATATGGAGAGGGGAGTAGCAGCAATGCTGACTTCTTCCGGACAGGCAGCAAACTTTTATGCGATTATGAATATTGCTGAAGAAGGTGATCATATCGTATGTGCGTCTGCCTTGTATGGCGGTACATACAATCTGTTTGCTCACACAATCCGTAAAATGGGTGTGAAAGCAACTTTCGTAGATCCAGACTGCACAGAGGAAGAACTGAATGCGGCATTTCAGGAGAATACGAAAGCTGTTTTTGGAGAAACTATCGCCAATCCGGCATTGACTGTTTTTGATTTTGAGAAATTTGCAAAAGCTGCACATGCACATCATGTTCCGTTAATCGTAGATAATACATTTGCAACACCGATCAACTGTCGTCCTTTTGAATGGGGTGCAGATATTGTTACTCATTCAACTACAAAATACATGGATGGACATGCAGCCTGTGTTGGCGGTGCAATCGTTGACAGCGGTAACTTTGACTGGGCTGCTTACGGAGACAAGTTTGCCGGACTTACAACACCGGATGAGACTTATCACGGAATTGTATACACAGAAAAGTTTGGCAAAGCTGCTTATATAACAAAAGCAACATCACAGCTGATGAGAGATCTTGGATCGATTCAGTCTCCTCAGAATGCATTTCTTCTGAATCTTGGGCTTGAGAGTCTTCATTTGAGAGTACCAAGACATTGTGAGAATGCAGTAAAGATGGCTCAGTATCTCCAGGGACATGAGAAAGTAGCATGGGTAAACTGCCCATCACTTCCGGGAAGCAAGGATTATGATCTTGTTCAGAAATATATGCCAGATGGAACATGCGGTGTTATCACTTTTGGATTAAAAGGTGGAAGAGAAGCAGCAGTAAAGATGATGGACAAACTGAAACTGGTTGCGATTGTAACTCATGTAGCAGACGCAAGAAGCTGCGTACTTCATCCTGCAAGTCATACACACAGACAGATGAATGAGCAGGAACTGTTGGAAGCAGGTGTACAGCCAGATCTGATTCGTTTCAGTCTTGGAATTGAGAATATTGAAGATCTGATTGCCGATGTAGAACAGGCACTGGAAGATTAATATAAATAGCATATGATTCAGGAGGTATGGATTCCCATGATTTTGTATCCATACCTCCTGTTTTTTGTATCCGAATTGTAGGTTTTAAACAGTAGTTAGCTCTTTTGCCTAAATTGTGGAGATTGATATACAGAATTGGATACAATACATATTTTCCCCGTATTCTGTGCATTCTAGTAATAGTATTTATTTACTTTCAACAGGAGGCATATTTATATGAGCGAGGAAAAAAAGCAAAAATCAGATGAAATCAAAGAATTTGGTGCGTTAATGTTAAATGAAAATAAAAAGAATTACAAAATTCGTCTTCTGACAATTATAGGTGAAATTGAAGGACATGAAACAGTATCAAATAATACAAAAGCAACAAAGTACGAACATTTACTTCCACAACTGGCTGAAGCTGAAGAAAGCGATGAAGTAGAGGGGGTTCTCATTTTATTAAATACACTGGGTGGAGATGTGGAAGCTGGACTTGCAATTGCGGAAATGATAGCTTCTTTGGGAAAACCAACCGTTTCTCTTGTCCTTGGTGGAAGTCATTCTATTGGCGGTCCTCTTGCTGTTTCTGCAGATTATTCCTTTATTGTACCGACAGGAACCATGGTTGTTCATCCGGTTCGTTCAAACGGTACTTTTATCGGTGTGACACAGAGTCTGAGAAATATGGAACGTACACAGGACAGAATTGCCGGATTTATTGCTACACACTCTAAAATCACAGAAAAACGTCTTGTTGATCTGATGTTGAACCTACGCAGCTTGTAAAAGATGTAGGAACACTGTTAGAAGGAGAAGAAGCTGTAAGAGAAGGGATCATCGACGAAGTCGGAGGCATTCACCAGGCATTCGAAAAACTCTATGAATTGATTGATGAAAAACGAGAAAAACGTTTGGAAATGTAAATATAGAACAAAAAAATGGCATCTGATCAAAGAAAATTTGTAATGACATGAATTTTATTTGATGTTATACTTGAAATAGTATGTATTCAATCTATCGTTTGATTGAATCAGTACAATGGTATAATAATTAAGGGGGAATCAGATGGCTGCAAAATCTACAAATACGAAAAAAAAGTTCTACGAACAACACAGCGAAAGCAGCAAAAAATGCAACAACTAAGAAAACATCGACAGCAAAAAAAGCTTCTGCCTCCACAAAGAAAAGTTCTGGCAGTAAGACAAAAAGAACTTCAAATCATATAAATACAGCACAAAGTCAGGAAATCCGTTCAGAAATCCTTCTATTGGGTTCCCTTGCCATCTGTATCCTTCTTATCCTGAGTAATTTTGGTATGGGTGGCATAGCGGGAGGAGCAATTTCTTCCGTAGGATTTGGACTTGTAGGAGCAATGGCATATTTATTTCCATTTGTATTTTTCGGAGCAGTTGCTTTTTATATTTCCAATAAAGGAAATCCTCATGCTTACATAAAAGTAGGTGCGCAATTGTTCTGGTCATTCTCCTTTGTGGAATTTTAGAATTGATGTTTCATCCATATACTGCCGGAACATCTGTTTTATCTTACTACAAAGATTCCAGCGCTGATAAAAATGCAGGTGGATTACTTGGCGGAATTCTGATCCGTATTTTATGTCCACTGATCGGAGAAGCAGGTACTTATGTTATTTTGATCATTTTCTCAATCATTTGTATCATTCTGGTAACAGAACGTTCTTTATTAGCCCCACTTGGAAGACAGGGAAAGAAAGCTTACCAGGAAGTGAAACGGAAACATCAGGAAACTGCTGAGATCCGTACACTGGAGCGGGATGCCCGCAAAGAGGCACTTGCGTTGAAGCAAAGAGAAAAAGTCGAAACTTCACAGGCAGATGCATCTTCTCCAAGTGAGAAAAAGAAACGCACAAAGCGGACAGACCTTAAAGCATCAGGTATTACGTTCGCCACAACGCTTCTTTCAGAGGAAGAATCACCTGTTGGTGGCTTTGGGCGGACTCCAAAATCACCTGAAATGACAGAACTTGTCCCGGAGAAAGAGCCAGATTCAAAAGATCTGACGGATTCCTTTGAAGATCATTTTGTCATTAACAGAGCAGAGCCGGCAATGGATGTACAAGAAGAGATTCCGTTTGACGATGCACTGCATCTTGAACCGGTACAGACACCCGCTTCCCGACAAGAAAATAAGATAAGTTCTGAACATGATCCAGCTGCGGATCCTATGATTGAAAATAGCCCGGAGAGAAAACAGGAGCATTCCAGAAAAAGCAGCAAAAAAGACGCACAGGCAGTTGCCGCAGAGACAGCCAGTGTAGAACAGACCATACGGGAACAGGAGCAAAAACCACGGCCGGTTTATCATACACCTCCGTTGAATCTGTTAAAGAAGGGGAAGAAAGGCGGCGGTGATTCGGATGAACACCTTCGTGCCACGGCTTTAAAACTGGAACAGACACTACAGAATTTTGGAGTTGGAGTACATGTAACAAACGCAAGCTGTGGTCCATCTGTTACAAGATATGAACTTCAACCGGAACAGGGCGTAAAAGTAAGCCGGATTGTTGGACTTGCAGATGATATCAAGCTAAATCTTGCAGTTGCAGATCTGAGAATTGAAGCTCCAATCCCTGGTAAAGCCGCGGTCGGTATCGAAGTTCCGAACAGTGAAAATACAGCGGTTATGCTGGGAGATCTGCTGGAGTCAAAAGAGTTCAAAAACAGTAAATCGCCAATTTCATTTGCAGTTGGTAAAGATATTGCCGGAAAGGTTGTCGTGACTGACATTGCCAAGATGCCGCATCTTCTTGTTGCAGGTGCAACGGGATCCGGTAAATCTGTCTGCATCAACACTCTGATCATGAGTGTTATTTATAAGGCAGATCCTGATGATGTAAAACTGATCCTTGTCGATCCAAAAGTTGTGGAACTAAGTGTATATAACGGAATACCACATCTGATGATTCCGGTTGTCACAGATATGAAGAAGGCGGCAGGTGCTTTGAACTGGGCAGTTGCTGAGATGGAAAAGCGTTACAAACTTTTTGCACAGTACAATGTACGTGATTTAAAGGGCTTTAACGAAAAGGTCAAGCATGGAGAAACCGGACCGGAGATTCAGAAAAAGCTTCCTCAGATTGTAATTATCATTGACGAGCTTGCTGATCTTATGATGGTTGCTCCGGGAGAAGTAGAAGGTGCTATCTGTCGTCTGGCACAGCTGGCCAGAGCAGCGGGACTTCATTTGATTCTTGCAACACAGAGACCATCTGTAAATGTTATCACCGGATTGATCAAAGCAAATATGCCTTCCCGAATTGCTTTTTCTGTATCATCAGGTGTCGATTCAAGAACAATTATCGATATGAATGGTGCTGAAAAGCTTCTGGGAAAGGGAGACATGCTCTTTTATCCATCCGGATATCCAAAACCTGTCAGGGTGCAGGGATCCTTCGTTTCAGACGAAGAAGTTCAAAAAGTTGTTGATTATTTGATTGACAAGAACGGAAATACCTCGTACAGTAATGAACTAGAAGAACAGATTTCAAGCAGCGCAGATCTTCCGGGTCAGGGAATGCTTCCGGGACAGCAGGACAGCGAGAACAGCAGGGATGTCTATTTTGCAGATGCAGGGAATCTGATCATCGACAAGGAAAAAGCATCGATTGGTATGCTTCAGAGGATGTTCAAGATTGGTTTCAACCGTGCTGCCAGAATTATGGATCAGCTATGTGAAGCCGGTGTTGTAGGTCCGGAAGAAGGAACAAAACCAAGAAAAGTGCTTATGACAAAAGAAGAGTTTGCAGAATATATGCAGAATCAGACTTCGTAAAATTTAAAAACACCAAAAGTGATACAAAGGAGAGGGAAAGATGAAAACAGATATTCAGATTGCACAGGAAGCAGAAATGAAACACATCAAAGAGGTAGCGGTACAGGCCGGTATTTCAGAAGATGAACTTGAATTTTATGGAAAATATAAGGCAAAACTTTCCGATGAACTCTGGAACAGAATCAAAGATAACGAGGATGGAAAGCTTGTACTTGTAACAGCAATCAATCCTACTCCGGCCGGAGAAGGTAAGACTACAACATCTGTAGGTCTCGGACAGGCATTTGCAAAACTTGGAAAAAAAGCAATGATCGCACTTCGCGAGCCATCTCTCGGACCATGTTTCGGAATCAAAGGTGGAGCAGCCGGTGGCGGATATGCCCAGGTCGTTCCTATGGAAGATCTGAACCTGCATTTTACAGGAGATTTTCATGCGATCACTTCAGCAAACAACCTTCTTGCAGCAATGCTCGATAATCATATCCAGCAGGGAAATACACTTGGTATTGATCCAAGACAGGTTGTATGGAAACGTTGTGTCGATATGAATGATCGTGTTCTCAGAAATATTGTTGTCGGACTTGGACGCAAAACAGACGGTATGGTCCGTGAAGATCATTTTGTCATTACAGTGGCATCTGAGATCATGGCGATCCTCTGTCTTGCAGATGATCTTGCTGATCTTAAACGCAGACTTGGAAGAATCATTGTTGCTTACAATTTCAAGGGAGAACCTGTTACAGCAGATGATCTTCAGGCAACAGGTGCTATGGCCGCACTTCTGAAAGATGCGATCAAGCCAAACCTGATCCAGACACTTGAGCATACACCGGCATTAGTACATGGCGGTCCATTTGCAAACATTGCACATGGCTGCAATAGTGTACGTGCAACAAAGATGGCTCTGAAGTTAAGTGACATCACTGTCACAGAAGCCGGATTTGGTGCAGATCTTGGCGCTGAGAAATTCTTTGATATCAAATGCCGTATGGCAGGTCTGAAACCAGACGCAGTAGTTTTAGTTGCAACAGTACGTGCATTAAAGTATAACGGTGGCGTTGCAAAGGCTGACCTTGCAGAAGAGAACCTGGATGCCCTTGCAAAAGGTATTGTAAATCTTGAGAAACATATTGAAAATATTCAGAAATACGGTGTACCGGTAATCGTTACACTGAATTCATTTGTAACAGATACAGATGCTGAAAATGCATTTATTGAAAAATTCTGTCGTGAACGCGGATGCGAGTTTGCCCTCTCAGAAGTGTGGGAGAAAGGCGGAGAAGGCGGTGTAGATCTTGCGCAGAAGGTTCTTGAGACACTTGAGACAAAAGAAAGTGATTTCCATACGCTTTATAATGATGAGCTTTCTCTGAAAGACAAGATCCGTACAATCGCACAGGAGATTTACGGCGCACATGATGTTGTATATGAACCTGCAGCTGAGAAACAGCTCGCCAAGATTGAATCTATGGGATTTGGTTCTTTCCCGATCTGTATGGCAAAGAATCAGTATTCTCTTTCAGATGACGCTACAAAGCTTGGAAGACCTGAGAACTTTGATATTCATATCCGTGAAGTATATGTAAGTGCAGGAGCCGGTTTTGTTGTCGCACTGACAGGAGCTGTTATGACAATGCCTGGACTCCCAAAAGTTCCTGCTGCAAACGGAATCGATGTTACAGATGACGGAAAGATCACCGGACTTTTCTAAAGTTTTTTACGATTGGCTGCCGGTCATAGTAGTTTGTGACCGGCAATGCCAATTGTTTTCATGGAGTTAGATAATTAATTAAGGAGATACACATGGCACAGTTGATAGATGGTAAATTAATCTCTCAGCAGATTAAAGATGAGTTGAAAGAAGAAGTAGCACAGTTTAAGGCAAAAGGCGTTGATATTTGCCTTGCTGTTATTCAGGTGGGAAGTGATCCGGCTTCTTCTGTATATGTCAGAAACAAGAAAAAGGCATGCGCCTATATCGGAGTAGAATCCAGATCATATGAACTTCCGGAAGAGACTTCGGAAGAAGAACTGATTAAGTTAGTAGAAGAATTAAATGCAGATGAAAGCGTAAATGGAATTCTTGTACAGCTTCCAGTACCGGATCATATTGATGAAGATAAGATCATCCGTACGATTTCACCCGATAAGGATGTAGATGGATTCCACCCTGTAAGTGTTGGAAGACTCTGGATCGGAGAAAAAGGATTTTTATCCTGTACTCCGGCCGGAATCATTCAGCTTTTGAAAAGATCCAATATTTCGATTGAAGGAAAAGAATGTGTGATCATTGGACGAAGCAATATCGTCGGTAAACCAATGGCAGCCCTTTTGCTTCGTGAAAACGGAACTGTAACCGTTGCACATTCCCGAACAAAAGATCTTAAAGAAGTAGCAAAACGAGCAGATATCCTGATTGTTGCAATTGGAAAAGAGCGTTTTATCACATCTGAATATATCAAAGAGGGAGCTGTTGTCATCGATGTAGGAATGCATCGTGATGAAGCGAACCATCTTTGCGGAGATGTTGATTTTGCGGATGTTGAACCTCATTCTTCTGCAATTACGCCGGTACCGGGTGGTGTTGGTCCAATGACAATTGCGATGCTGATGAATAATTGCGTTGAAACAGTTCGTAAGTAGGAGGAACTTGTAAATGAGGTGTACACATTGCGGAGCAAATATACCAAACGATCAGTTGATTTGTCCCGTATGCGGTGCTGAAGTACAGATTGTACCAGATTATAACCCTCTGGAAGATGTACTCGCACGCGAAGTGAAAGGCTCAGTAGCCGGAGCTACACGTCAGATCCAGGCAGATGTAGTCCGCAGGCAGAATGTGAGCCAAAACCAACAGAACAGAAATCGGCAAAATCAACGATCGAATCCTAATTCCACACGCGTCTTAAGCCAGGCGGAACTGGATAAAGTAAGAGAAGAGCGAAGAGAGCAGCTACGGCGCCAGAGAGCGCAAAGACAACGTCAGAAAACAGATGCAAAGCGTTATCAGGATGCACGTCAGTCAACAGAGAATCTGCGCCGGACATCTACTGAAAGCAGACGCTTGCAGCAGATCAAAAAACAAGAAGCTGCCAGAAAAAAAACGCCAAAAATTACTTACGGTTTTTTTTCCTGCTCATTCTTCTGGTTGGTATCGGAATTTATATCGGATATCAGAATTCCTATACAGCATGATCAAAAAAGGGAATGCCGCACTGCAGAATAGTAACTATACTTCTGCAGAGAATTATTTTAACAGAGCAATTATAAAGGATAAATCAAAGGCAGAGGCTTATACCGGACTTGCTAATATCTATGTTGCCCAGGATGATCTGGACAGTGCAGAGAGCGTCTATCTCAACGCACTGGAGACACAACCGTCAAATGTAAATCTCTATAAAGCTGCAGTAAAATTCTATGAGAAAACAGAACAGCCGAATAAGATTTCTGATCTCCTGCAGGATTGTGAAGATAAGAATGTGTTATCTGCTATGAATGATTATGTTTCAGCTGCTCCTGAATTCAGTTTGAAAGAAGGAACCTATGATGAAGTACAGCAGGTAACATTAACATCTGCTACAGGCGGAACGATTTATTATACAACAGATGGTTCTGATCCGACGGAGTCAAGTACAGAATACAAAGAAGCTGTTTTGCTTCAGTCCGAAGGTGACACAGAGATCCGTGCAATTGCTGTTAATAAAAAGGGAATACCAAGTGCTGTTTCCAGTGCGAAATATTCCATTGAATTTCCACTTGTAGACGCTCCGGCAGTTTCTCCATCAACCGGACAATATAGTACAGCCACTCAGATCACGATTACGGTACCGGATGGATATACGGCATACTACACGATGGACGGTTCAACTCCAACCGCATCCTCTGAGAAATATACTGACCCGATTGATATGCCAGCAAATTCACAAACAACTTTTTCAGCAATTCTCGTGAACGATAAAAATGGAAAAGCAACGGAAGCAACAACACGAAACTATATTACTACATATTAAGTAAACTGTGTAAAGTAACTAGAAAGCAACCTTGATTTTGGAAAATATTATGTAAATTTTCAAAATAGGGTTGCTTTTTTTAGCATACAGAGTTATAATAATATCTGTTAAAAAAATAACAATACTACATAAAAAAGGAGAGATTTGTTATGAGTAGATTTTGCTTACCAAGAGACATTTATCATGGAAAAGGATGTCTGGAAGAACTGAAGAACCTGAAAGGAAAGAAAGCCATTCTTGTAGTTGGTGGCGGTTCTATGAAACGTCAGGGATTCCTGGATAAAGCAGTTAATTATCTGAAAGAAGGCGGAATGGAAGTTCAGCTGTTTGAAGGTGTTGAGCCAGATCCGTCAGTTGAGACTGTTATGAAAGGTGCAGAAGCAATGCGTGCTTTCGAGCCGGATTGGATCGTTGCTATGGGTGGTGGATCACCAATCGATGCAGCGAAAGCTATGTGGGCATTCTATGAGTACCCGGAGATCTCCTTTGAAGACCTGATCACACCATTCAGCTTCCCGGAACTGAGACAGAAAGCTAAATTTGCAGCAATTCCTACAACTTCAGGAACAGCTACAGAGGTTACAGCATTCTCAGTTATCACAAACTATCAGACTGGTGTGAAATATCCACTGGCTGACTTCAACATCACACCAGATGTTGCAATCGTTGATCCTGACCTTGTTGCAGGACTCCCGGTTAAACAGGTTGCATATACAGGTATGGATGCTCTTACACATGCAATTGAAGCATATGTATCCACACTGAACGGACCTTTCACAGATCCACTTGCACTGCAGGCAATTGAGATGGTTCTTGATTATCTGCCAGGATCTTACAAATGTGATATGGTTGCAAGAGAGCAGATGCATTATGCACAGTGCCTTGCAGGAATGGCATTCTCTAATGCATTACTTGGTATCGTTCATTCAATGGCTCATAAAACAGGTGCTGCATTCTCTACAGGACATATTCCGCACGGATGTGCTAACGCAATTTACCTTCCATACGTTATCAAATACAACGCAAAAGACGTTGTAGCTGCAAAACGTTATGCTGAAATCGCACGCAGAATGGGACTTGCCGGAACATCTGAGCAGGCTCTGATCAACAGCCTTGTTGAGAAGATTGATGAGTTCAATGTAAGACTGAACATTCCTAAGACTCTGAAAGACTTCGGAATCAATGAAGAAGAATTCAAAGAAAAAGTTGACAAGATTGCAGAACTGGCTGTAGGAGATGCCTGTACAGGATCCAACCCACGTGCAATCGATCCTGCTGCTATGGCTAAACTTCTTACATGTACATACTACGGAACAGAAGTTGATTTCTAAAATCAAAAATTAATAAAGGTTTCAGTGTTCTTATAAAATAAGATAACGCTGTAAACTTGTCTTAAACAATACGGGTAGATGCATGAAATTGTGTGTCTACCCGTATGTTTTACTTGAATTCATAGCTGAAGTGTCGTATTATTAACAAAGAGCGAGTTGTTATTGTTTACACAATGTTTGAAGACAATAACGTCGATTTATTTACAAGGAGGAGAAACATGTATAAGATATTAAAAGCTGAAAAACTGGCTGATAAGATTTATCTGATGGACGTTCATGCACCACGTGTAGCAAGCCACTGTCAGCCTGGTCAGTTTGTCATCGTTAAAATGGACGAGAAAGGCGAACGTATTCCGCTGACAATCTGTGATTATGACAGAGAAGCAGGAACAATCACAATCGTCTTCCAGGAAGTTGGAGCTTCTACAACGAAAATGGGGGAACTTAAAGCAGGAGACAGTTTCCGTGACTTCACGGGTCCACTCGGATGCGCTTCTGAGTTTGTTCATGAAGACCTTGAGTCCCTTAAGAATAAGAAGATGCTGTTTGTAGCCGGTGGAGTTGGGGCTGCTCCGGTTTACCCACAGGTAAAATGGTTGAAAGCACACGGAATCGATGCTGATGTTATCGTTGGTGCTAAGACAAAAGATATGCTGATCCTTGAAGATCAGATGGAAGCTGTTGCAGGCAACTACTACCCATGTACAGATGACGGTTCTTACGGACACGCAGGAATGGTTACAACTATGGTAGAAGAACTTGTAAACAACGGAAATAAATACGATGTCTGCGTTGCAATCGGACCGATGATCATGATGAAATTCGTCTGTCTCTTAACAAAGAAACTTGAGATTCCGACAATCGTCAGCATGAACCCGATCATGGTAGACGGAACAGGTATGTGTGGTGCCTGCCGTCTTCAGGTTGGTGATGAGATCAAATTTGCATGCGTTGACGGACCAGAGTTCGACGGACACCTTGTTGACTTTGATCAGGCAATGAAGAGAAGCCAGATGTACAAATCTGAAGAAGGACGCGCAATGCTGAAACTTCAGGAAGGCGATACACATCACGGCGGATGCGGACATTGTGGAGGTGACGAATAATGGCTGATATGATGAAAAAAGTACCTGTAAGAGAGCAGGATCCAAAAGTACGTGCAACAAACTTTGAAGAAGTTTGTCTCGGTTATAACAAAGAAGAAGCAATGGAAGAGGCTACAAGATGCCTTAACTGTAAGAATGCAAAATGTATCCAGGGCTGTCCTGTATCCATCAACATTCCAGCATTTGTCCAGCAGGTAAAAGAAGGAAATATCGAAGAAGCTTACAAGATCATTGGTAAATCCAGTGCACTTCCGGCTATCTGTGGACGTGTTTGCCCACAGGAATCCCAGTGTGAAGGAAAATGTATCCGTGGAATCAAAGGTGAGCCTGTTTCTATCGGAAAACTGGAGCGTTTCGTTGCTGACTATGCACTTGAGAACGATATCAAACCAGAAGGCGCAGAGACTATGAACGGTCACAAAGTAGCTGTTATCGGTTCTGGCCCGTCCGGACTTACATGTGCCGGAGACCTTGCAAAACTCGGATATGATGTAACAGTATTCGAAGCATTACATGAGCTCGGTGGAGTACTTGTATATGGTATTCCTGAGTTCCGTCTTCCAAAACAGAAAGTCGTTGCGAAAGAGATCGAGAAAGTAAAAGAGCTTGGTGTTAAATTCGAGACAAACGTTGTTATCGGTAAATCCACAACCATCGATCAGCTGATGGAAGAGGAAGGATTCGAGGCAGTATTTATTGGATCCGGTGCAGGACTTCCAATGTTCATGGGAATTCCGGGAGAGAATGCAAACGAAGTATTCTCCGCAAATGAATACCTGACAAGAAGTAACCTGATGAAAGCTTTCCGTGAGGATTACGACACACCGATCGCTGCCGGTAAGAAAGTAGCCGTTGTTGGTGGTGGTAACGTAGCTATGGATGCTGCAAGAACAGCTCTTCGTCTCGGCGCAGAAGTTCATGTAGTATACAGAAGAAGTGAAGCAGAGCTTCCTGCAAGAGCAGAAGAAGTTCATCATGCAAAAGAAGAAGGAATCATCTTCGATCTTCTTACAAATCCGAAGAAGATCAATGTTGACGAGAACGGTAATATCACAAGCATGACAGTGATCAAGATGGAACTTGGTGAGCCAGATGCATCCGGAAGAAGACGTCCGGTTGAAGTTGAAGGATCTGAGTATGACATCGAAGTAGATACAGTTATCATGTCTCTTGGTACATCACCGAACCCGCTGATTTCTTCTACAACAAAAGGTCTGGAGACAAACCGCAGAAAATGTATCGTTGCGGAAGAAGAGAACGGACAGACATCTAAAGAAGCGTATTTGCCGGTGGAGATGCTGTTACAGGAGCTGCTACAGTTATCCTTGCTATGGGAGCTGGTAAAGCAGGTGCCAAAGGTATCGATGAATATCTGAGAAATAAATAATTGAAGGAAGATTGTACATAGGAGCGTAAGCTTCTTTGAGAAAATCGGAATTTAAAAATATCCTGACAGGATACAGAAAACTCTGTGCTTGTCAGGATATTTTTTAAATAACTGGAAATTTCAAGGTAATAGAGTAAGTATCGGATTCAATATTTACCTGACAAAGTCCATGCATCTGATGCATCATCGCATGTATATTTTTGACACCAATACCTGTCCCGTGTACAAATTGATCAGGAACAGCGATCGTATTTTGGATGGTAATACAGGCAAATGTCTTAGTGTATTCAGAAATCAGAAAAACCGGCAGATCAGGATGGGCATATTTTTTAATATTAGAAACAAGATTATCAATAATCCGTCCAGCAAAATCTGTGCATATTTGTATCTGTACCTGTTCCCAGTGGAGTTTTTCTATAGAAACATGATATCCATCCATTTCCAGCAATCCACATAGTTCGGAAAGGTATTCTCCTAATGCATATTCTACATTTTCCGGCTCCTCTAATTTCATAGGATTCTCTGAATTGATTAGAAAAAAATCAAAGAGCTGGTTAGATAAATCACGTATCTGTGTTGTCTTGGCATAAGCTTTACTAATGTAGTCTGTGCATTCATTCAAGGAATTTTGCTTTCTGGCAATTTCTAAAAATGTCATAAGACCAGTTAAAGGTGTTCTTAAGTCATGAGCCATACTAAGTACAAGCTGGTCCTGGGCAGATTTCATTTGAGCTTCCTTTAGTTGCTTTTCAATCAAGGAAAGACGCATTTCGTTTAAGCCATGTGCAAGAGTGGCCAATTCATCATTTCCCTTTATAGGAATTTCGTAGTCTAATGCACCCGATTCAATTTGTGTTACACCAGAACTTAGCTGTTGAATATAGTTCACCTTTTTCCGATTCCAATAGCGAAAAGTAAGATCCATAGAAAAATACTGATAAATGCGGCAGCTATATAGTATAACAGATAATACTTCAATTCATAATTCGCATAAATGTAAACGTCTGCATCTCCATCAGAAAAAGATACAGTATGAAAATATTGCCAATTGTAATGTAAAGTATCCGATTCAGAAGTATTTCCCAGAACGATAGAGTTTGAATAGGTACTGTCATAGATTAATACTCGTTCGCGAGAAATAGTAAAATGCCGAATTCCCTTTTGATGAGCCCAATCGCCAAGTTGGTCGGTATCTGTTGCAGCAAGCTTTTTCTTATGAACAAATTCTGTGAGCTCATTAATGTACGATGTTTCTGAATTATAGATGAAATTTGAACTGGCAAAATATTCACTTAGCAAAGTTGTTCCTACCTGAAAAAGGATCAAAAAGAGAATAAAAGCTGCTGCAAAACCAGATAAAACTAAGAAAATGATTTCTTTCGTAAGACTGTTGCGTTTTAATTTAACCAAGACGATACCCCTTTCCCCAAACAGTTTGAATAATTTTAGGCTTTTGAGGATTTTCTTCAATTTTTGTCCGAAGATTTCTTATATGTACCATAATAGTATTAGCCGAAGTACTTATAAAAGGTTCTTCCCAAATACTTTCATAGAGATTTTGAAGAGAAAATATTTTAGTGGGGTACTGTATTAATAAAAGCAATATTTTGTACTCTATTTCGGTTAATTGAATTTCATTCCCTTGTTGGAACACAATTGTTTTTTGTAGAATTGATGCGTATCTGATGGGTTTCAATCCACTCTTCTTTCTGAATTTGCAATATTTCTCGATCATAAACCTGATGACGGCGCAGAAGAGCTCTGACTCTTGCGAAAAGTTCAGTATAAGAGAATGGTTTTATAAGATAATCATCTGCTCCGGCCATAAATCCAATTAATTTGTCAGATTCTTTTGATTTGGCAGTTAAAAAAAGAATCGGAACATAAGAAATTTTTCTGATTCTTCACAAGTCTTCAATCCTGAGATGCCAGGCATCATAATATCGAGAATAACTAGATTTGTGTGCGAAGTGAGTTTTTTCAGTCCATCTGCACCGTTTGAAGCTTCTTCAACGGAATAACCTTCTCCTTCCAATAAAATTTTTACTCCTTCTCGAATATCTTTGTCGTCCTCAATGATTAATATATTTTTTTTCATGAATGTCTCCTAATATTTATTATTGTAAAAAATTTAAGATAAAAGCATTGAACTATACTGTCTGCTGATTAGTTACTACCCAAAACATACTATGAAAAGTAGTGCAGAGCGCTCTATATTTTATGCATTTTATAAATTAGTAGGCTTATTTATAATACCATAACAATGAATAGGAGAGAATAGACTTAAGAATTCTTCAGATTTCTTAAGATGAAACTTAAGGAGTTTTTGATAAATTAAAGAAGAATTAATTGGTTCACCGGGAAATTCAGTTAGTTACATTGGAAGATTATGTGATGAAGGAGAGCGAAAATAATGAAGATAGCTATACTCAAGTGGGTGAAATTTTGGTTGGGACATTAAATATGAAAAGAGCAATGCAAGAAATTATTAGAATTTTATTAATATTAACTATTCAAATTCTGATTAGCGTTCTTTTATCTTGTTTAATAGATGAAAAATGGAATTTTAAAAACCTATTTTGGAATTATGGTTTTATAATATTTTGGAGTAGTTATATTGTTGTTAGTATAAGCATTAGAATTGCAAAAAAATAAGAAATAGAATAACGAGGAAGGTAAGAATATGATAAATTTGATTTACACAGTCATAAATATTGCATTAATTATAGTTATTGTAGCTCTTATTATTTATTTTATAAGAAAGAAAAATAGATGAATATTGTAAAGGACAAAAAACTCTATAGATATTTTGAATGTATTAGCTTTTCGACCCGAAAGCTGAACTGTTATGTTACTGTTACCTATTTTATCAGCAATTTTGCTCAAATTAGATGACAACCTATTCGAAGATATGGTAAAATAATAAGCCAAATGTTTGCAATAAACCTAAGAAGCAAAAATCTATTTTGGGGGAAATATAAAACATATGACGAATTATAAGAGCAATGACAACAGATTTGATGGAAGATGTTTCCTTGAAGACATTGAGATAAAGTTAGAAAAACGCCTGGAAGAAATCAGGCAGTCTCTCTCTGATGGACAGAAAGAGATTGATAACATGCAGGAATATTACTGGGAAAACTATACGGAGATGGATGAGTATGGTTACGAAGATTATGATAATCAGCAGGCACTTCTGCATCAGGTCAACGCTAATAATGAGAAGCTGCAATTAAAACATAGATTTGAGAAAATGTTAGATGCACCTTTTTTTCGGACGTGTTGATTTTATGTATGACGGAGATGACGAACCGGAACCGTTTTATATTGGAATCGGAAATTTCGCTGAAAAGAACGGCATGCAACCATTGATTTACGACTGGAGAGCTCCGGTCAGCAGTTTGTTTTATGATTATGATAAAGGACCGGCAAGCTATGAGGCTCCTGCCGGAAAACTGGATGGAGAGATCCTTTCAAAATGGCAGTTTAAGATTCAGAATGGAGAACTTGTCTATGCCTTTGAGAGTGATACAAAGATCGATGATGATATACTGAAAAAAGAACTTGGAACAAACAGTGATGTAAAATTAAAAAATATCGTCCGCACGATCCAGAAAGAACAGAATGCAATTATCCGAAATACAAAAGATCAGATCCTTGTAATCCAGGGAGCTGCCGGAAGTGGAAAAACTTCGATTGCTTTACACCGAATTGCATATCTTTTATATCATGAACGCGACACTCTGAAATCATCCAACATACTGATTCTTTCACCGAACAGCGTATTTGCAGATTATATCTCACATATTCTTCCGGAATTAGGAGAAGAGAATATCCGTGAGATGAGTTTTGATCTCTACGCCTACAAAGAGCTTCGGAAAGGTGTTTCTGCTGATTGCGAAGACAGATATGATCAATTAGAACGCAGAATGAGATTTCCAGATCAAGAATCACAGAATCGTTTTGACTGGAAACAATCAAAAGCTTTTATTGGTGAGATTGAAGGATTTCTTGCAGTTTTAGAAGACCGTCTGATTGAGTTTAAGGAAGTCTATTTCCGCGGGATGACATTGACGGAAGAAGAAATGATTGAACTGTTTTATTTCAAATTTACAGAGACTCCTCTTTTAAATCGTATGGATGCCATAAAAGATTATTTCATTGATTCCTGGGAAACTTTAAACGGAAGAAATATTTCAGATGATGATCAAGAAACACTTCAGATGAAATTCGATAAGATGTACAAAACAAAAGACATTTATGCCATCTATAATTGGATGTTAGAAGACTGCGGGTGTAATTTGCTGCCAGACGTCCCTTATGAGAAAAGAAAATTACCATATGAAGATGTATTTCCTATGCTGTATCTGAAATATCGCCTGTCAGGTGGCAATTCTACTCATAAGAATATCAAACATTTAGTAATCGACGAGATGCAGGATTATTCTTATCTGCAATATACAATTTTAGACATGCTATTCCACTGCAGAATGACAATTCTTGGAGACCGTGCACAGACCTTGGATACAAAGCAACAGGATGTATTGAGATTTCTTCCCAAATTACTTGGACGTGAGATCCGAACGATTGAAATCAAAAAGAGTTACCGGAATACATTAGAAATTGCTCGGTATGCAGAAAAAATCAGTGGAGTATCTGATCTTGAGTTACTGGACCGCCATGGAAAAGAAGTAGTAGAAAAGACATTTAACACAGATACGGAATTGCTTGATGAACTTGTCTGTCATTTAAAATGTCCGGGAGACTTTGAAACTGCTGCCCTGATTACAACAACAGAAGAGGAAGCTTTTGACTTAAGCCGTCTCCTGAAACTGCGTGGTATCAATGTATCCTATGTGGATCGTAACAGTTCCGCATTTAAGAAAGGACTCACAGTAACCACATTTTATCTTGCAAAAGGGCTGGAATTTGACCAGGTTTTCGCACTTCGCGGTGCAAAAGAAAATCCGCTTAAAAATCAGGCGGAATATATTTGCGCAACAAGAGCTCTTCACGAACTCTATATTTATGAAATTACTGACAGCTTATCAAAATAACAGTTGACAGACATGTATGATTAAAATTTACTCAGAAAGAACAGAAAAATGAAGATTACATTAATAACCGTAGGAAAGATAAAAGAAAAATATCTGCGAGATGCGATTGCAGAATACAGCAAGCGATTAAGCCGATACTGCAAACTGGAGATTATAGAAGTAGCTGATGAAAAGACACCTGACCATGCAAGTGATGTCGTGGAAAATACAATTCGCGATAAAGAAGCTGAACGCATTATGAAATATGTAAAAGAGGATACCTATGTGATCACGCTTGAGATTAACGGAAAGCTTCTTAGTTCCGAGGAACTTTCTGCAAAAATCAATCAACTTGGAATTCAGGGAACAAGCCATATCACATTTATCATTGGCGGATCCATTGGTTTGGGCAAAGAAGTGCTCGCAAGATCGGACTATGCATTAAGCTTTTCCAAGATGACCTTTCCACACCAGTTGATGCGGGTCATTCTGTTAGAGCAGATATACAGAAGTTATCGGATCATCAACGGTGAACCTTATCATAAATAGAGATCTGTCACAGAAAACAACTGGTATAGGACATCGTGATACATTCATATACTGATGACAAAGGATTTTTATATAAAAACTTCAATGAACAGAGAGCAGATCAAAGAAAAGATGATATCCGCAATGGATCTCCCAAAAGATGTGATTCAGAATGCTTCTGTTATAACCATTTTAGGACGAAATGAATTATGCATTGAAAATTATCGAGGCATTATTGAATACACAGATACACTGATCCGTGTGCAGACGCGGGCGGGACAGATCCGGATCCAGGGAAAACGACTCCGGATTCAATATTACACAAATGATGAGATGAAAGTATCTGGAACATTATCATCTTTAGAATTTACTGAGGGGAGGAATCCGGGGTGATTCATTGCCTGATCCGCTACTTGTCCGGTTATGTGAAGATTCAGATCAAAGGATACTCCCCTGAACGATTTCTGAATCTCTGCTGTTATCACCGCATCCGATTCTGGGGATTGACCCGTATCGGAACAAATTATGAATTATACTTGAGTTTATCTGATTTTCGAAAGCTTCGTCCCTATGTCAGAAAAACACATACAAAAGTCATACTAAAAAAACGGTATGGCTTTCCTTTTTTTCTTTATCGCTATCGAAAAAGAAAACTATTCTTTATCAGCATCTTCCTATGCATTTTTCTAATCAATTGTTACTCACAATTTCTATGGGATATTCATTTTCAGGGAAATAAAAGATGGACCGACACGACCTTAACAACATTTCTGAAAGAAGAGGGGATTTATCCTGGAATGCAAAAGAAAAATGTAGATTGTCAAGGGATTGTCAAAGCCCTTCGAAAAGAATATAATGATATCGTTTGGGTATCTGCTTCTCTTGACGGCAGCCGATTAAAAATACAGATAAAAGAAAATGAAGATGCGTTTCCTATCATCTCATCTACTCAGCCAGATAAGAGTAACAAGACAGATCCTTTACCTGCTGATCTTGTTGCTTCTACTGATGGAATCATTACAAAATTAATTACACGCACCGGCATTCCTCAGGTACATATCGGGGATTCTGTAACGAAAGGAACTTTACTTGTATCTGGGCGGATTGACATCCTGGATGACAGTGGTGAAATTACCGGATATCAATATACGCATGCCGATGCAGATATTTTCGCTGATACACAGATTTCTTATCTGGATACAATTTCCTGTTATCATAATAAAAAAGTATATACAAAAGAAACAAAAAAGTCCGGATTTATTCAAATCGGATCTGTCCGGTTAGAAACATGGAAACCGAAACCATCTGACCGTTCTGAAAAACTTTGTATAGAGCATCAGTTAAAACTGGGAGAAAATTTTTCACTTCCTGTTTTTTATGGTCATGAAACAATAAAAAAATACAGCTTCAAGAAAATAAAATATACAAAAAAAGAGATACAGACAATTTTAAGCAGTCGATTTCGTTATTTTTGTAAAGATTTAGAGGAAAAGGGTATTCAAATTAATAAAAAAAATGTTAAGATATATATATCTGCCGAAAAGGCAACGGCTTCAGGTACGCTCTATCTGAATCAGCAGATTGAAGAGGAAACAGAGACCGCAAGAATAACTTTAGAAAGGAACGAACCGGATGAGTCTGTCGGAACTGATCATTGATATTCCGGCTGAATACGAGATGAATGTATTTGGCCAGTTTGATACTTATATAAAGAAAATAGAGAGAACTTTTCATGTCACATTGATTTCACGTGACGGTGCAACTAAGATTGTAGGAGATACAATTGCTGCACAGAAAGCCCAGCGTGTACTTACACAGCTTGTAGAACTTGCTAAACGAGGAAATACGATTACGGAACAGAATGTAGACTATGCAATCTCGCTCGTATTTGAAGATCAGGAAGAAGCCCTTGTTTCTATTGATAAAGATCTGATCTGTCATACACTTCAGGGAAAACCTATAAAGCCAAAAACATTAGGTCAGAAAAAATATGTTGATGCAATTCGTAATGGAATGATCACTTTCGGTCTCGGACCTGCCGGAACAGGAAAGACCTATCTTGCGATGGCAATGGCAATCACAGCATTCAAGCGCGAAGAAGTAAGCAGAATCATCCTGACGCGTCCGGCGATTGAAGCCGGAGAGAAACTGGGATTTCTTCCGGGTGACCTGCAAAGCAAGATTGATCCGTATTTAAGACCTTTATATGACGCACTTTATCAGATCATGGGAGCTGACAGTTTTCTTAAGAATTCTGAGAAGGATTGATTGAAGTTGCTCCTCTGGCATATATGCGCGGGCGTACTTTAGATAATGCGTTCATCATCCTTGATGAAGCACAGAATACAACGCCGGCCCAGATGAAGATGTTCTTAACAAGAATCGGTTTTGGATCCAAAGTTGTCATTACAGGTGATTCTACGCAGAAAGATCTTCCATCCGGAACAATATCCGGACTTGATGTTGCTGTAAAGGTTGTAAAAGATCTAGAAGGGATCAACATCTGTACGCTGACAAGCAAAGATGTTGTAAGACATCCATTAGTTCAGAAAATTGTAAAAGCATATGAGGACTATGAGAAGAAATCGTCCAGACCGAGAGAAAACAGGAGGAAAAAAGGATGAGTCTTTTTATCGAAGAAGAGGGGACTATAAAGTTAGACTTTAATACAGAAGAGATTGCCGCATTAGTTATTGACGCTGCATTAGAACTTGCAGACTGTCTTATGAAGCAGAGATCAATCTTCTTTTAACAGAGAATGCCCAGATTCACGAAATGAATCTGGAACAACGTGGAATTGACCGCCCAACAGATGTACTTTCTTTCCCTATGATTGAATACGAAGAGCCGGGAGATTTTTCCGTGATTGATGAAGAAAGTGCAGAAGCTTTTAATCCGGAATCCGGAGAATTGATGCTTGGTGATATCGTTATCTCAAAGGAAAAAGTGTTATCTCAGGCTGAAGAATATGGACATTTACCCAAAAGAGAGTATGCTTTCCTGATTGCACACAGTATGCTTCACTTATTTGGATACGATCACATGGTTGATGAAGAACGTGTTGTCATGGAAGCGAAACAGAAAGAAATCATGGAAAAAGTCGGTATTTTCCGCTGATGGGATACATATATTAAATAGATTTTAAGGAATGGGACACTAGGAGGAAGTCATGTCTGAAACTGAGGCACAAACAACGAAAAAACGAACGAAAAAGGATGATTATATTGTCCAGGGTTCGATACTTGCAGCAGCAGCTGTACTTACAAAAATCATAGGCGTAGTCTACAGGATTCCGCTGACGAATATTTTAGGAGATGAAGGAAACGGATTTTATGGATATGCCTATCAGGTCTATGCAATCGCTCTGATGATTTCATCATTCAGCCTTCCGACTGCCGTATCCAAGCTGGTATCGATCCGCCTTGCAAAGCGTCAGAGACGAAATGCATTCCGTGTATTTATCTGTTCCCTTGCTTTTGCAATCGGTGTTGGATTATTCATCTCGCTGACAATCTTTTTGGGAGCAGGACTGATTTCAACACATTTAATGAAATCTCCACTTAGCGTTTACGCACTGCGGGTTCTTGCCCCGGGACTTCTGATCGTTGCAGTCATGGCTGTTATCCGTGGATATTTCCAGGGAATGGGAACAATGCTTCCAACAGCTATCTCACAGATCATTGAGCAGGTATTTAATGCCGTGATCAGTATTGTCGGCGCAAGTGTCCTCTTTGGTATCGGAACAAAAGCAGGAGAAAAATCCGGAAAGGAACTTCTCGGACCTGCTTACGGTGCTGCCGGAAGTACACTTGGAACGGTTGTCGGCTCTTTATCTGGATTGTTATTTCTTCTGTTTGTCATTTTTATATATAAAAATGTGATACGCAAACAGCTTAAAAGAGACCGCACCCAGAATGTTGAAAGTTATTCTTTCCTTCTGAAAGCATTACTTTTAACAGCAATCCCAGTTGTATTCAGTACCGCTGTATATAATATTAACCAGATTATCGACCTTACAATCTTTAATCACGTTATGGGGTCACAAGGCTATGTAGAGAAAGAATATATGGCTCTTCAGGGTATTTACACTGGTAAATACGACACCCTGATCAATGTCCCGATGGCAATTGCGAACGCACTTGGAACATCTCTTGTGCCAAGTCTTACAGCTGTTGTTACAGCAGGTACAAAGAAACAGGTTCACAATAAGATTAACCAGACTTTACGTCTTACAATGGTAATTGCTATTCCGAGTTGTATCGGTTATTTTGTACTTGCTTCCCCAATTATGGTTTTGCTGTACAATGACTCCAGTGCAACACCGGCGCGTCTGTTGATGGCAGGAGCTATCGTTGTTGTACTGTATGGACTTTCCTCTGTAACGAATTCCATTCTTCATGGATTAAACTACATGACAAGTCCCGCAAAGAATGCTGCAGCAGCTCTTGGAATTCATCTGGTAGCATTTGTACTGATGATGACTGTATTCAAGATGAACGTCTATGCACTGGTGGGTGGAAATATTGTATTTGCACTTGCAATGAGTATTTTGAACCTGCTCAAGATTCGAAAAGTCAGCGGTTTCAAAATCGATTTTGTAAGCACTTTCGGAAAACCATTCGCTGCAGCAGCAGTGATGGGCATTGTAACTTTCGGCGTATTCAGACTGTTTGATACACTGATCGGCGGTCGTGTAATTCCAGTATGCATTTCACTGATTGTAGCAATACTTGTTTATGCGGTTGTTATGTTGAAGATCGGAACACTTTCTGAAGATGATATCCTTGATCTTCCAATGGGTGGACGTATCCTGAGAATTTCTAAGAAATTCCATCTGCTTCCAGCCGTAAAAGTAGAAGAATAAAAAAA
>ENA-OQAZ01000138-OQAZ01000138.1-human-gut-metagenome-genome-assembly--contig:-NODE-138-length-38087-cov-10.564884_pt1 | contig 38087 bp, 46 predicted proteins | sample MGYA00242737_ERZ504531 | MGnify/ENA primary metagenome ERZ504531 (study PRJEB26092, sample SAMD00036244) | human gut metagenome | host: Homo sapiens | study: EMG produced TPA metagenomics assembly of... | reverse complement strand
TTTAGACTCTGGAAACATAGTGGTAATCGTTTAAATGTTATAATTCAGCACTATAAATTTAATACTTTTATCGCTATGTTTCTAATTATAAGTGAAATATATTTATTCTTATTTCGAACTCACGTTAATTTATTATCGTAAACATCAATGGGTTCGCAGATGATTTTTTACTTTTGTAGTAATTAATCGGGTGGATATATGGATGCATTCATACAGAAGTTTTGTGAAAAATATAGTTTGCCGATAGCTTTGAGCTTGCAGTTGTTGGATAATATGGAGAAGTTCACTTTTCATAAAGGGGATTTTCTTGTACAGGAAGGTGGGCGGAACTCAAACTTCTATATTGTAAGTAAAGGAATCTGGCGGGGGCATTACCTTAATGACGGGGTAGATGTTTCCGTCTGGTTTGCTTCTGAAGGAGAGGCCATCTTCTCGTCATGGGGATATGTGGAAAATACAGTTTCGTTGGTTTCTATCGAAGCGATGTGTGACAGTGAACTTTATGGTATTTCGAAGGCAAAACTCGAAGTATTATATGCCGGTTCTGTTGAACTGGCTAATTTTGGAAGACGACTGTTCGAGCAGCAGTTTTTAGGGCTTGAAAGTTGGATGATAACGGGAGGAAGCCCCCGGGCCAAGGAGCGTTATCTTACTTTGTTGGAAGAGAATCCGGAACTGTTGCAGTATGTACCTCTGAAGCATATCGCTTCTTATTTATGGATTACTCCACAGTCGTTAAGCCGTATCCGTGCCGAACTGGGGAGAAGGAAAAAAGACCAATGACAATTTTAGCATTTACGGGGTTGGTTCTTTCGTATGGAAACGCATTGTTCTCTTTGCTTTTTCTTGTATGGTTCATCTTTGCCTTGATGGATGGTAGAAAAGTTGGCATCCGATAAATATTTATCTTAAAAGTGTCATCGTATTTTATTTTTGTGTAAGTTTGTAGTGAATCCTAAAAAAACTTATGGCAATGATAGATGATATTTTAGAGTTCAACAAGAAATTTGTTGAGAGCAAGGGATATGAGAAATATATTACCAACAAATATCCTGATAAAAAAATAGCTATTCTTTCTTGTATGGATACCCGGTTGACGGAATTGTTACCTGCTGCTTTGGGTATCAGGAACGGTGATGTAAAAATTATCAAGAATGCAGGTGGGGTTATCTCGCATCCGTTTGGTAGTGTAATCCGTAGTCTGATGGTGGCTATTTATGAGTTAGGTGTAAAGGAAGTTATGGTTGTTGCTCATTCTGATTGTGGAGCCTGTCACATGAATAGTAATGAGATGATAGAACACATGAAAGCACGTGGCATCAAGCAGGAAACCATTGATATGATTCGTTTCTGTGGTGTAGATTTTGGAGCATGGCTGGATGGTTTTGAGGATACGGAGAAATCGGTGAAAGGAACTGTACGGGCTATTATGGAGCATCCATTAATACCTGAAGATATTATAGTGAGGGGATTTATAATTGATTCGGTGACGGGTGAACTGACAAAAGTATAAAATGTGAGTTTTTTATACACAATAATGTTCATGTGATTTTGTGTATTATAAGAAAGGGAGGTATTTCTGCCTGATGCAGAATATACCTCTCTTTTTATTGAAGTCTGTATTTGTTTCAGTTTTTTATTGAGCGAAAGCATGATGATAACCATCCACTTTGTTCCAATTGCCACGGGTAAAGTCGGGTACGGCAACAGGTGCATTTCCGTTTTCTATAGAAAGATGGGTCAATTCGGCCATACAGCACCATTCTGCTAAATCATAAACGTCCATGTCCAAAGGAAGTCCGTTGCGCAAGCAATATACCAGGCGATAATCCATAATGAAGTCCATCCCTCCATGTCCACCTATTTTCTTTGCTGTTTCTTCTAATTCTTGGTGGATAGGATGTTTGTATTGGCTCATCAAAGCTTCTTTTACTTTTTCGGGAACAGCCGAGTGCATACTCAGGTTTTCGTGATCGGGTATGCTGGTGCTGTCAATCTGATCCGGGCGGAAACAATATTGCTCGATGGGATATTTGTTGGCAAAACCTTTGGTACCGGTCAGCTGATACATACGGCTATAGGGACGTGGATTCATTACATCATGCTGTATGTGGATGGTTTTTCCGTTTTCTGTACGGATAAAAGTCATGGTATGGTCGCCGTTTTGGAAATCGGGTGCTTCTTCTTTCTGATATTGTTTTACCAGTTCGGGACCGGTTACAGCTTTGGTGTCCATGGCTACCAGTGTCTTCATGCGGTCACCGCGATGAATGTTGAGCAATTGGCAGGCAGGGCCTAGGCCGTGTGTGGCATAAACGTCTCCACGGAACTCCCGGTTGTAATCCAAACGCCAGTTGTTCCAGTAATAAGGCCAGAATTCTTCCAGATTATGGATGTATGAACCTTCTACATGGAGCACTTCGCCGAAAAGACCTTTTTGTGCCATATTCAATGTCGTCAGTTCGAAGAAGTCGTAAACACAGTTTTCAAGTTGCATACAGTGTTTACGGGTCTTTTCGGAAGTATTGATAAGTGCCCAGATTTCATCCAGCGACATGGCGGCAGGTACCTCGATGGCTGCATGTTTTCCATGTTCCATGGCATAGATACCCATTTCAGTATGGTGTTTCCAGTCTGTTGCAATGTATACCAAGTCGATATCGTTTCGCTCGCACAGTTGTTTCCATGCATCTTCGCTGCCGGAATAGAGGGCAGGGGCTTCCATACCGGCGTTAGTTACAATTTTTTGTGCTTTTTCCGCATTTTCAGGCAATAAGTCGCAAAGAGCGACAATTTTAGTTCCCGGTATGTGCGTCCAACGTTCTACCGCACTGGGACCACGCATGCCCAAACCGATGAAACCTACACGCACAGTGTCAAGTTTAGGAGTTGTTAGTTCGATTACATCCTGTTGTCCCGCAGGACGTTCGGGAACTGGAACTTCAAGAGGCGCATACTCTTTTGTTGCAGTTGTTTCTTTGGGGATTGGGGTACAGCCGGCGAGGCATGATAACGCTATACCGATGAAGAAGGTAGATAGGTTTTTAATCATGGTTCTGTTTAATTGAAATTTATAGGTTAATAGTAGATTGTTGCAAAAATAGGGAATATCGTTGGAAAAACCTCATAAAATCGGCAGATTGCAGCAACTAAAATTGATTATTTCTAACTTTTGAGTTTGGTGCAGATATTATTTTTAAAAATCGGTCAAGGACTTTTTGTCTTTCTTTGCCTTCCTTTTCGTCTACATCTTTTGTCCAAAGATTTACACCTGCTTTAAGTTCAATAACTCGTTTTACTTTATTTTAAAATTTCATCAGTCAGTTCTCCGATTTCCCCAAATGCCAAGGCGTAAGCTGTAACAAAAATTTCGTGATAAAAATCCGTTTCATCTCCATAATCTTCTTTTATGAATGGAATTTATTTCTTAATTATTTCAGCACTTGCTCCACTATCATACAACTCCATTATATATTCATAGGTGTCGTGTGCTAAATCTCCATCAATTATTTTTACTCCGTCTGTTGCCATTTCAATTTTATGTTTTTACTATCCCGCTTGCCGATAAATACACGCAATGGATTATTTAAAATACGCAATACGTAAAAAGTATATTGCAAGTGCGAAGAGTTATCTCGTTCCAAAGGTACTAATTCTTTGGGCTACAGACGTTGTTTTCCGTGTGAAACTAATATCAACTTACTTTGCTTTCCTTGATTATCTTGAAAAACATAACAAAATTTATGGAACTTCCCTTATGTGGAAAAGCTATTGCCGTTGATTGACTTCTGCCGGAACACATTGAGATTCTCGGAAAGGGTATTTTCAAATAGGTGTGAACGATGTTCCACTTGTGCAATGGTTTAGGTAGAAAGCGAATGAATGGAGAAACGGTTTGGAGACTGCATCTACTAAACAGGATAAAGGACTGAAAATATAGGATGCACCCTAAATTCTATTCTAAAAGTAAATAAAAGCATTAGAAAATAAAAGATTATCAGAAAAATATCCGATTTTTGTAGTCGGATAAAGACAATTATTTCCAAGACATACGAGAAAAAAGAAGCGTTATGTTCATCTTGTAGGTTGGAAACGTAGGAAATCTCGGACTTGGTACAAGAAATAGTATAGTGGTTCTCACGCTATAGCGTGGGCTGTTATTATCATATCTGTGCCAAAGGTTGTCTACGACCTCCAATTTAGACGCGGTAGCATTGCAGTTCCACGCTCTCGCATTTTATAACCGCCTATAAAGGGACTGATAGGCATCGAATAGAATACATATATGGAACAACAGTTTTGTCAAAGTTGTGGTATGCCCCTAACTGATGAAAACAGAGGGACAAATGCCGATGGGAGCAATAGTGAGGATTATTGCGTGTATTGTTACAAAAAAGGTGAGTTTACCCAAGATTTTACAATGAGCCAAATGATTGAGTTCTGCCTGCAATTCTTAGACCAATGGAATGTGCAGACCGAATGTAAGTTGAGTCCCGTACAAGCAAAGGAACAAATGCTTCAACACTTTCCCTACCTGAAACGGTGGAAAGAAAAAGATGAACGGACACTAATGGAAAAGGCAACCCACTTGCTTGCCCAATGTGAAAATGTGACCATTGCATCCATTGATGCCAACGGTTATCCGCGACCTGTGCAGATGTCCAAGATACATGCTAAAAGTTTTAATGAAGTCTGGATGGTGACAAGTGTCGGCTCCATGAAAGTGAATGATTTTAAGGCGAACAACAAGGCGGGGCTTTGCTATGACTATTACGGGGATGGCGTTGCCCTGCGTGGTACGGTAGAAATTATTACGGACAATACTATCCGCAAGGACATATGGCAGGATTGGTTCATTCATCATTTTCCCGATGGACCAAGTGATCCCAATTATGTACTTCTACATTTCATTGGTACGGAAGCCACCTTTTGGATAAATGGCGAATTTTCTCACTCCAACATCTGATATTTATGAGAACGATTGTACCTGATAATAAAAACATAGCCGCTTGCGGTCTTTATTGTGGAGCTTGCCGTAAGTTCTTGGCAGAGAAATGTCCCGGATGTAAACCAAATAAAAAGGCAACTTGGTGTAAAATCCGCTCATGTTGCCAAGAAAACAAGTTTAATACTTGTGCTGAATGCTCCCATGATGTCAGGGAATGCAAGTTGTTTTCCAATTGGATAAGCAAAGTATTTGCATTTCTGTTTAATTCTGACCGTTCCGCTTGCATTAGCTATATTAAGGAACAAGGTGAACAAGCCTTTGCCGAAGAGATGACAAAACGTAAATGTCAAACCATCAGAAGAAAATAAATATGAAGAACGAGGTATTATATCTATTGTTAAATAACTATGCCGACCATGAAGCCGTGTTTCTGGCTTCGGCTATTGCGTGTGACGAACGTAGTATAAAAGAAAATCCCAAATACACGAACAAAGTCGTAGCTCCTACATTGGATGTTGTACGCTCATGCAGTGGTTTCCATACTTTACCCGACTATTCTTTTGAAACGATGCCCAATGATTATGCCGCATTGGTACTAATTGGTGGTTTCGGCTGCTCGACGAACTGGAAGCAGATAAAGTCGTGCCAATCGTTCGCCGTGCCATAAAGAAAGGGATTATCGTAGGAGCTATCTGCAATGCTGCTTCTTTCCTTGCCAAACATGGTTTCTTAAATGAGATAAAACATACGGGAAATGGTTTGGAACAGCTACAATTATGGGGAGGAGGCAACTATACCAATAAGGCAGGTTATATGAATGAGCAAGCTGTGTCGGACAAACGCATTGTTACGGCAAATGGCACAGGTTACTTGGAATTTGCTAAAGAATTGTTGCTATTGCTGGAGAATGATACGCCTGAACAAATAGAAATGTTTTACTGCTTCAACAAAGAAGGATTGGTAAAGCTGTTCAGTCAATTACCTTGATTGTATGGATTTGCCAGATTGGTTCAAAGGTTTTGAGAAAGGTATAGCCCGACTCTCATCGGAACAACGAGCAGCCTTCTTTTCGGAATGTAGCAAGAATTGCGTGGATGGTGGTGTGCTTTCCATTTACAGGAAACTCTACAAGGATGCCAATGGAGATATGGATGTTTTCTTTCAGATGCAAATGAATTGCCGGGAGTAAAAAGCGAGATTGTAGAGAAAGGTCGTGTCTATCATCTTATTGCCTGCCATATTTACATCCTTAAAAGTTACCCAAACCTGCAAAGTGATGCAGATCACGGTAATTAGGACGGTTGCCACCTCATTATCCTAAAATGAGGTGAATTTTCTAACTCTTTGATTTCAAAGAGGTATATTCTTTTTGCAGAAATACAATATATTTTTAATATTAGTGTATTGCTTGTCGGATAAATTGATTTCACTTATACTGTATTTATAATAAAAAGCAGTCTTGACTTTTTCAAGACTGCTTTTTTATTATAATGGTAATTCAATTCCCTCAATCAAAAAGTACGGTTTTTATTTAGGTCTATAACCATACATTAATGCGGCATTAATTTCAATAGCCCTCATATATCCTTTGAAAAAACTTTTTACTCTTTTCATCCTGTTACCTTTTTTTAAAAACGTTAAAAACTAATCCTTTGTATCTTTTACTTTGTATCGTACCCCCAAGTACGGAGGGCGTCATTTCCCATATCTTTGAGACCTGCTTTGATGATCTCCTTCAACTTCTTCATAATGTTATCCTTTCTTTGATTAAAAAATAGGGTGTTTTCTTACTTAATCCCTATACCCCAAGCTTTTACTTCGTTTTCACCCATCATAGCAAGGGCTTTCTTAAAAATACTTTTTACCTTTTTCATAATCTCGTTATCCTTTCTTTTTATGTTTTACAACACAAAATTATGCTGTTTTGTTCTAGATTGTACTCTGATAAAGATAAAATGTATGCAAAAGTGGCAAATTCTTGACCTGCATCAAGAATTTGCCACTTTTCATTAAAAAACTATTTCAGAAGCCTAGCTTCTGAAATTCATTCTCAAAATTAGGTGTAAATATTTCTTTTCCAATATTGCTTCTGATCTCTTCTAGTGACCAAAAACGGCCGCCATCCAGTTCCTCGCTGGGAATAATGGGACCGTCATAAGTGGTTTTATGTGAGAATACCAATTCTTTTTCCCGGGTGGATTCGAATACATAGCTAGTCAGTAATTCGGGAGCAAAGTCGGTGATGCCCAGTTCTTCTTTTACTTCACGTTTCAAGGCTGTTTCCACATTTTCACCTAAATCTATGTGTCCGCCTACGGCTGTGTCCCATTTGCCTGGTTGGATATCTTTCCAGTCAGGACGCTTTTGCAAATAGAGTTCGCCTTTACTGTTGAATACATGTAAGTGGACTACCGGATGTAGCAATTTACTTCCATTATGACATTCTCCACGGGTTGCAGCTCCTGTTATGTTTCCTTGTTCATCTACTATAGGAAACATTTCTTCTTTATTATCGTAATTCATCTTCGCTATTTTTTTGTTACTGCAAAGATATGAATTCGGGCTCGGATTATATGGATCTTATAGTCTTTAATAGTAAAAAGGGATGTGAGACCTTTATAATCCGAGTCCGAAATGCCGTTTAATAATTTACTTGATGCCGTTTTAAAAAAGCTACTGTTTTATGTATTTCCTTATACATCACAATATCTTCTTTTATAAAAGGTACCTCGTTGCGGTAGGTGGCGAGAAACTTTTCAATAAACGGTGAACTGCGGAGCGGGCGGCGGAAATCCAGTCCTTGTGCGGCGTTCATTAATTCGATGGCAAGTATATGTTCCAGGTTGTCCATCACTTTGTAGAGCTTGGTGGCGGCGTTGGCTCCCATGCTTACATGATCTTCTTGTCCGTTACTGGATACTATGGAGTCGCTGCTGGCGGCATAACAGTACATTTTGTTCTGGCTTACCATGCTGGCAGCTGCATATTGGGGAATCATGAAACCGGAATTAAGTCCCGGATTGGCGACCAGAAATTCGGGCAATCCGCGAAGTCCCATAATGAGTTGTGCCACACGCCGTTCGGATATGTTTCCCAGTTCGGCCATAGCAATGGCAAGATAATCATATACCAGTGCCAGGGGCTGTCCGTGGAAGTTGCCACCTGAAATGATAAGGTCTCTATCGGGGAAGATAGTGGGGTTATCGGTAACTGAATTTATCTCGGTCAACAGTACTGAAGCTACGTGGTTGATGGCATCTTTGGTAGCACCATGAACTTGTGGGATGCAACGGAACGAATAGGGGTCTTGTACGTGTTGTTTGGGCTGTGCGATGATTTCACTGCCTTCCAGTATTCTTCGGAATGCGGCTCCGGTTTCTATCTGGCCTTTATGCGGACGCATTTGTTGGATACAGTCCATGAACGGATCGATGCGGCCGTCAAAGGCTTCCAGGGAGATGGCGGCAATGAGGTCGGCTTTCTTGGAAAGACGGAAGGCTTTGAGTATGGCATACACTCCGTTGGCACTCATAAACTGGTACCATTGAGCAAGGCCAGTCCTTCTTTGCTTTTCAATTTGACTGGTTCCCAACCAAACTCATCAAGCACGCTGATAGCTTCGCAGCGTTTGCCTTTATAATACACGTCGCCTACGCCGATTAACGGAAGGAAGAGATTGGCGAGCGGGGCAAGATCTCCTGAGGCTCCCAATGAACCGCGGTCGTAGACAATGGGCATTACATCGTTATTGAAAAAGTCGATAATGCGCTGTACAGTAATGACTTGTACGCCACTGTGTCCCAAAGAAAGAGCATGAGCTTTTAATAAAAACATCAGCTTCACAATGACATGGGGCATTTCTGCGCCTACACTGCAAGCATGGCTTTTCACCAGGTTCTCTTGCAAAGTACTCAGTTCATCGGAAGAAATATTACGGTTGCACAGGCTGCCGAATCCTGTCGTGATGCCATAGAGAGGGACATCGGATTCCTTGATCTTTTTGTCCAGGTAATCCCGGCATTTCTGAATCCGGTCTTTGGCTTCAGGAGCCAGTTCCAATTTCAGATTTTCATTGATAATACGTTCGATGATGTCAAAAGTGAGGTCACCCGAACCTATTTGATATACATTCTTCATGGTCTGATTCTTTTTTTAACCGCGGAGGTTGGGATTAAAAAATGGTTTTCACATAGTCCAGTATTTTCTGTTCTTCGGCAATGGTCGTCTGTTCTATCATATCGGCTTCTTCACTCATCTCTTTGACGAATTTTTCGTCTTTGATAGAAGTGAGGTTGATACGTACATTCAGCAAGGCTCCCAGAATGGCAGTCCGGGCACACATCATGGATACACAGGCATCGGTTACAGCGTTGCTGTTCCCTTTTCTGGCTACCACATCAATCATGGGCAGAATGGAATGGACGGTACGTGCCACCTCCATAGGCACTTGGGCGGCATATTTGGTTTCCTTCTGTATGGCTTCACTGCGGATAGCCTTTTCTTCATCCGTTTCTTTCGGAAGTTTGAATGCAGAGAAAACACGGTCGTATGCTTCCGAATCACGGTCTACATCGGTTATCAGCTGGCGGGTGAGCTCTTCGAAACGCACAGAAAGATCTTCCATAATTTCGTTTACTTCTACATATTTCTTGCGGCCTATGGTAAGATTGGCTACCATAGCTGCCAGTGAGGTGGCAAGGGCTCCATTGAGTGCCGAGACACTGCCGCCACCGGGGACAGGATCATTACTGAGTACTTTATTGATAAATTCTTTGATGGTAAGTTCTGTTAACATGGCTATTAGTATTTAATTGGTTAATTTGAATGTAGAATACGTCCCCCTTTGATGGTCAGCTTCACTGCGTTCATACCTGTATAATAAGGTAATATATGGGGGTTGTCGGTTCCCAGTAAAACAAAGTCTCCCTGTTTTCCGGCTTCTATGCTTCCGATGCGGTCGCGCGTCCGAGGGCTGCCGCACCGTTCAGTGTGATGGCTGTGATAGCTTCGGCAACGGTCAGTTTCATATAGATGCAGGCCAGAGCAAAAGTCAGCGGGATGGATCCGGAGAAACAGCTGCCTGGATTTAGATCGGTGGCAAGGGCTACGGCACAGCCGCTGTCTATCATTTTCCTGCCACGGGCGTAGGCTCTTTTAGTGTAAAGGCAGTTAGTGGCAACAGAGTGGCTACTACATTATTTTTGTGCCAGGGCTTTTATGCTTCATCGGATGCTTGCAACAGATGGTCGGCGCTGAGGGCCTTCAATTCTCCTGCCAGTTCTGCTCCTCCAAAGCTGACAATTTCATCAGCGTGTAGCTTGGCGCCGAAGCTAGAGCTTGCGCAGCTTTCAATAGCTTTCGAGACTGTTCCACAGTGAATACTCCTTTTTCACAGAAAATATCGCAATTTTCGGCCAATTGTTTCTGATGGATCATGGGCAACATTTCGTTAATCAGAAAATCAATATATGCGTCACTTCGCCCTTTGTATTCTTCGGGTAAGGCGTGAGCACCTAAAAAAGTGGTGGCGATATCTACTTTCCGGTCGGGACATTCATTGATAGCTTGCATGACACTGAGCTGTTTCAGTTCTGTATCACGATCCAGGCCATATCCGCTTTTTCCTTCCACTGTGGTGACCCCCATCCGGCTCATGGTATCCAGAAACCATTCGGCTTTATGTTTCAGTTCTTCAAAGGAGGCTTCCCGGGTGGCACGTACAGTATTGATAATGCCTCCGCCACGTTCCATGATGCTCATATAACTGTCGCCGTTGAGCCGCCAGATGAATTCGTCGGGGCGAAATCCTCCGAAAACCAAATGGGTATGAGAGTCAACGAATCCCGGCAACAATACATTCCCTCTGGCATCAAGCACTTTATAGCCGGGCTTTTCATGGCTTATACGGTTTTCGCCAACATAGGTAATAATGCCGTCGGTTACTCTTACCGTTCCGCAAGGAATGTTGAGAAGTTCGTTCATGGCTTCTCCTTTCCGGGCGGTTCTGCCTTGCGGAGTAACGATGTGGGCATTGATGATAATCAAGTTGTTGCTCATAGTTGTTAGTTTTAATGGAACGCAAATGACGCAAATGACACAAATATCAATGGTGACTGAATATTTTTCTTTTAAATTCAGGATGCTTTCCGAAGTTTAATAGATAGCCTATCTCTATGTCTGTGGCTTTCAGATAGTTTATCAGTTGAAATTCATGTTCGGGACGTAAAGCATCAGCCGCTTTCAGTTCTAATATGATGGAGTTGTTGATCACCATGTCGGCATAATATTCACCCACTTTATGATTTTTATAAAATACATTGATTTGCTTTTGCACTTCACATTTAAAACCTTGCTCTATCAATTCAAAGTAGAGGGCATTTTGATAAACCCTTTCCAAGAATCCATATCCTAATGTGTTGTACACTAGATAAAATGCTTTTAATATTTTATCTACATCTTCTTGACTTGCTATTTGCGTCATTTGTGTCATTTGCGTTCTATTCTATATTATTCCATAATCTGCGCTTCCAGCACTTGTTGCATGGAGAAGTTTTCCAATCCCAGGTAGTAAGAGGCAGTGTCTATCAAGGCTCCATAGGAACAAGTCCTACGATTTCGCTGCCGATGATGCTTACTCCGTAGCGTTTGGCTTCAAAACGTACCATTTCGAATGCCCGGTAGATAGCGGTTTTGCTATAGTCGGTAAGATTCATGGATACCTGGGTGATACCCCGGTCCTTCAGTTCTACGCCCATGGCCTTGCAATAGCGCAGTCCGCCACCGATAAAACGGATTTTCTTGGCAATGTCATGCGCTATTTCCAGGCTGGGAGTATTGAGATTTATATTGTAGGCCACTAAGGGCATACGGGCTCCGATGGCTACAGTTCCGGCAGTGGGGTGACGTTCCGCAGGACCAAAATCGGGATGCCATTCGGGTTGGTGAATCTTTTCCTTCATTCCCTCGAATTCTCCTTTACGGATGGCAGCGAGATTTTCACGATGTGGTGCACTAGCTGATTTTTCATACAAGAATACAGGGAGATATATTGAGAGGCCACCCGTTGCCCCACTTCTTTGGACACCGCTATGGCATCTTCCATGGTACATCCTTTGATGGGAATGAATGGAACTACATCTACAGCTCCCATACGGGGGTGCTGTCCTTGGTGATGGTTCAGGTCAATCAGTTCTACTGCTATACCGATAGCTTCTATCACGGCTTCTTTCAAGGCGTCCGGTTCTCCAACAACGGTAACTACCAGCCGGTTGTGGTCTTCATCGTTACTATAATCCAATAATTTTACGCCTGCCTTGGCACGAAACGGAGATATAATCTCGTCTATTTTCTGTAAGTCACGTCCCTCGCTGAAGTTGGGGACGCATTCCATAATTTTTGTCCAGCTCATACTCTTTAGAATTTGGTTTATAGGGAACATCCATGGATGCGGATGAATGAAACAGTTGCATCCATGGTGTTCCGGTTTTTGGTTAGTTGATTCCTTTATTTTTCAATACCTTATTAATAAGGTCATCTTCCGCTATATGCGGCAGGGTGATGTGATAACCATCGGCATGGCTCTCGTTGAATTCCGCCGAAGTTTCCATGGCATGCGGGTTGCGTGCCCACGAGCGGCGTGCCACTCCTCCCATTACATCCCATAACATGGATGAGCGGAGAATACGGTCTACCCGTTCACTGCCGTCGCATACCATTCCGAATCCGCCATTGATGGCTTTACCTATACCTACACCGCCTCCATTGTGCAAAGCGACAAGGCTCATGCCCCGGGCACAATTTCCGGCAAAGCATTGCACAGCCATATCTGCCATTACATTGCTGCCGTCCTTGATATTGGAGGTTTCCCGGAAAGGAGAGTCGGTACCGCTTACATCGTGGTGGTCACGTCCCAACATGATAGGACCTACCTCGCCCCGGCGTACCATTCATTGAAACGCAGTGCGATATTCATACGTCCCAGTGCGTCTTGATACAGAATGCGTGCTTGGGTCCCTACCACTAGGTTATTCTTTTCGGCGTCGCGAATCCATATCCAGTTGTCCATATCCTGTCCGCGGCGATCTTTAGGGATACACTCCATAGCGGCACGGTCGGTCTTTATCAAATCTTCCTTTTTCCCGCTCAGGCATACCCAGCGGAAGGGGCCGTAACCATAATCGAAAAGTTGAGGCCCCATGATATCCTCTACATAGGACGGCCAGATGAATCCATCCTTCTCGTCTGTTCCATTGCGTGAGATTTCTTTCACTCCGGCGTCATAAATCGCTTTCATGAAAGAATTGCCATAATCGAAGAAATAAGTGCCCCGTGCCACCAGTTCCTTGATAACATGGAAATGGCGGCGCAAAGTTTCGTTCACCATTTCATCGAAAGTTTCTCTGTCTTCTTTCAGCATACGGGTACGTTCTTCGAAGGAAATGCCTGCAGGACAATAGCCGCCTTCGTAAACGGCATGGCAGGAAGTCTGGTCACTGAGAAGTTCGATGTGGATGTTGTGATGCAATGCATACTCCAACAGATTGACTACATTGCCATGGTAGGCTATGGAACAGGGGATTCGTCGGTCTATGGCATCGGCAGCCAGCCGGTAGGCTTCAGACAAATCGGATGTGATATGCTGTACCACCTTGGCGGTGGCGGGTTTCTATGCGTGAATAATCCACCTCGCTATAATGGCCACTGCTCCGGCTATTTCGGCTGCTTTGGGTTGGGCTCCGCTCATTCCGCCCAATCCGGAGGATACGAAAAGATGGCCGTTCAGGTTGCCGTCCTGCGGCACTCCTAATTTCATGCGGCCGGCATTTAATAGGGTGTTGAACGTGCCGTGTACAATGCCTTGCGGACCGATGTACATCCAGCCTCCGGCGGTCATCTGTCCATAATTGGCTACTCCCATCTGTGCGGCTATTTCCCAGTCTTTCTGGTTGTCGAACATGCCTACCATCATGGAATTGGTGATAATAACACGGGGAGCTTCGGGATGTGATTTGAATAATCCCAACGGGTGGCCGCTTTCTACGACCAGGGTTTGTTCATTCGTCATAACCTCCAGATACTGCTTGATAAGCCGGTATTGCATCCAGTTTTGACAAACTTGTCCGGTTTCGCCGTAAGTCACCAGTTCGTAAGGATAGAGGGCGATATCAAATGAAAGGTTGTTGTCTATCATTACTTGAAACGCTTTTCCTTCGATACAGTTTCCTTTATATTCGTCAATGGGCTTTGCTTTCAAGTCACCTTCGGGCCGGAAGCGGTAACCGTAGATTTTACCCCGGGTGAGCAGTTCATCCATCAATTCGGGAGCAAGTTGCTCATGCAGTTCCACCGGAATGTATCGCAATGCATTCCTCAATGCCGTTTCCGTTTGGGCGGGTGTCAAGCGGTAGCCCCGGTCGGGAGCACGGCGGATGCCTTCCGTGAATGTAGGATAGGCAGGTAAATCAGTAGATAGAGTGATAGTCATAGTATGTAAGTGTTTTGTCACAAAGATAGCAAAACGATTGGAATACTATGGGTTTGGAGATATGTTTAGTGACATAAAGTTATATAACTCAGTATAATATATTGTTGATTTTTAGAAATACAGCGATGGCATGTGCTATGGGAGGCTCTCCGGATTTGTTTTAAGTAAAATAATTATTATTCAATACTAATAGAATAGTGATAATTGTCGCTTGCAGGTATAGTATCTTCATAGTATACAGGTTTAGTCGTTATACATTTGGAAAACACGCCGGGCCATTTCTTTCATTTCTTGGCGTAAGGTGGCTGGAGCTATAACCTCAACACTGTCGCCAAAGGAACGTAGAAGCGAACGTAATTCATAGTTGTCTTGTACCTTCAGTCGAACCTCCCATTTACCGTCAGTTTGTTTGCTGTTTAGTACTGATTGAGACTCATGCAGCGGCTTTGTTGTAATGTAATTCCACGCCTTGTCGGTAACGTGCAGAATAACATTTTCCACGGGTGCGCCTTCAAGCACGGAAACGCCCACCACGTCACTAAAGAACTCTTCGAAATCAAAGTCATCGTCTAGGGGTTCAAATACTTTGGTCGTTTCCTTTATCTCTTTAATTCGGTCTATCGCATAGTTGGACATTTTGTCAAAGTCCTTGCGTTTCGCTATCAAGAACCAACGATTGTTGTACTGTTTCAAATGATAAGGGCTCACCACAACTGTTTTAACATCTTTACCAAACGGATGGTAACTTATTTCTATTACTTTCTTTGCTACAATAGCTTCAAATATAGGCTTGTACCACTTGTCTATACCTGTAAGGTATTGGTTGTGCTGGAAGCTAACTGCCTTTAGAGTTGCACTACCTAGTTTTGAAGTTGTATAAAGTTTCTTTTCCAGATCGTCCAGCCAGTCGAACTGAGGAATTCCTTCAAAGCGTTTCATGATGGCGGCAGCTCAAGTATGCAATCCATTTCTTCTTGAGAAGGACCCGCTTCGGCCATTGTTTTTGAGTCGACTGCGTAGCGGTAATATTTTTTATGACCGTCTTGGATTCTGTCGATAGTGACTCCGTACATCAGTTCCATGTCGTTCATATCGTCAAAGATTTGACGACGTTGTACTCCTTCGGCACCTTTTGAACCGCTATCACCATTCTGGCGTTCAAGTGCCATACGACAAGCCTCAATGAGGTCGTTCATGTAATATTTCCTAGTTCTACTACTAAAGCATTTATCCAAAGCTCTGTATCGAACAATCGCATTTTTATTTGTTGCCATCTTTTTTGTTTAAACTAGTTTCCAGGCTTATTCCTTATAGTTAATTTCGTCGATGATTTTACCGAATTTCTCTGCGGTTTCCTTGATATCGGTGAACTCAGAGAGTTTTATGCCGCTCAAGCCAATGCTTGTCCACTCGCTGAGATCATCAGCGAAAACGCCTTTGTTCATGCGGCTTAGATAGTTTTCAGATAAACCGCTAGGCATATTTTTCAGATCCATCATGCCGATACGCTGTACGAAGTGTGCGTAGTCGCCATCGATGATGATGTTCTTGTGTGCTGCCATTTTGTAAATTGATATCCAATGACGCTTTTTGGTGAATAGCGGAGTGTAACTTTGTGCTTTCAGAATACTGCGCTTCAAGAGGTCCATCTTTTCTGCCTCGTTCATCTTGTCAATAGGATGATCCGCTACCTTTTGGTCTTTAGAATCATCTCTGCCCAAATCAGCCATTGTAGTCATTTTATAAGGGATTATAGGAGCGGAAGGACATACATCAGGAACAGTAACTCCCGAATTGTCAAGTTCACAACCTGCCATTTCCAAGTCTGTAATGCTGACCATTACGGCATAGATATACATGCTGACCACCATGTGGATGGCTGGAGCAACCTCTGCATCGGGGAGTTCCGGAGCAAGGTGAACGTTCTCGTTTCTCCACTTTGAAATACACTTGTAGTAGGTTTCAAAAGTGTTCAACTTCGGATTTTTGCCATGGTTGTAATAGAGGTTATCTATTTCATGGAAAGTCTTTACGATGGCTACCCAACCAGCTACACCGCTTGCAGACACAAATTGTTCTCCCTCTTTTAGGTAATAGAGTTTGTGGAGGAATGCCTCATACTTGGGCAACAATGCCGCAAATATCACTTTCAAGTCTACCGGCTCGTTCTCACCACGATAGAACTTGTTCAGTTGATTTGGAATCATGGTGTTCAGCCCATCCAAGTTCTTTACAGTATGGGTCTTCAAGATGGCGAAAAGACAATCGAGCACTTCTTCAAGTTCACGATAGCCATGCCCGCAGAGTTCACTGAAAGTATCTTCAAGTTTCTCAAACATCACATCTTTAAGCAACTCCTCATTATATTCAAGCACCTTACCTGTATGGAAACTTTGCCCCAGGAAGGTTACTAGCATGTTTAAGAATTCCTCATTGAAAGCTTGATTGCTATTGAGCAGTTTTTTCAAATTAATATACTTGCCTAACTGTGTCGCGACTTTTTTGTTGAACTCCTTTTCTACCATCTTCAACAGGCTGGAGTGGGAGTTTTCTGCGCTGAATGCTTGCTTCACGTTCGGGTCATTCCTCAACTGACGCAGCAACTCAAGGATTATTTGGTCATTCTCGTTGAGGAAACCTTCATAAGGCTCATTTATCATGTGGATGAGATGATCGAGATTGTCAAACTCCTTCTCCCCACCGCTAATGCTGGCAGTACTTGGAGGTGTCAGTTTGCCACCTTCTCCCTCTAATGTGATACAGCCCTGTTCTGCTAATTGAATACGATACTTGTCAAGGTCAATCTTTTCCAAGATGTCCAGTGGCAAAGTCTCCTTGGTATAAGGCAGATATTTGTAGTAGAGCTTGCAGAACATGTAGAAACGTTCCAAGTCAGGGTCAAGGAATTTCATTAGCTGAGCAAGCAATCCGTACTGGCGGATGTAACGGTTCACCTCTTTGCGGATGAGTTCCTGTTCTTCTTCAGGTAAAGGCTTCACATATTCGTTTACCAGTTGTCCTAAGATAGATGGAATGCCGACTATCTGTTGTTCATCTCCGCATAGCAATAAGGTTACAACCTTATCTACATCGCTCTGTGTAAAGAGTTTCCTGCGCTCAATGTCATTCTTATATTCATAAATGTTTGATGGGTTGTAGTTTCCTTGTAACCATGTGGCATCGTAATAGTCTTCGAACGCTGCCTTTATGTCCTCGTGTTTGTTTACGAAGTCGATAATCAGGGTATCTTGCTTGTCGGGATGACAGCGGTTCAAACGACTTAGTGTTTGGATGCACTGCACACCGCCTAACTTCCTGTCTACAAACATGGTATGGAGTAAAGGCTGGTCGAATCCGGTCTGGAACTTATCGGCTACGACCAAGAATCTTTGATTAGGCTGTTTGAATTCAACGGCAATGCCATTGTCTTTGATTCCGAAGCCGTTTATTTTTTCCTCGGTATATTTGTTACCATTGATTTCTACTTCACCGCTGAATGCCACAAGGCTTTTACCTCGCCATTGTACTTCTCTTTCAACCGGCGTGTGATGGCTTGGTGGAACAATATGGCGTTGGCGCGGCTGGAAGTCACTACAATGGCTTTTGCCTGCCCTTTCATCTTTTGGGCAGAGTGCTGCATGAAGTAGTCTACCATCATATTGGCTTTGTAGTTGATGACGTATGGGTGCTGGTTCACATATTGCATCATCAAGCGGAGTGCATTCTGCTTTTCGTATTCAGGTGTGTCTTCAGGAAGATCTACCTTACTTACCAGCTCAAACATGGTTTGGAAGGTGGTATAGTTTTTCAGCACGTCAAGGATAAAGCCTTCCTCGATGGCTTGTTTCATGGAATAGGTGTCGAATGCCTTTCCGTTACGGCCATAGAGTGCAAAAGTCTGTGACTTTGGCGTGGCTGTGAAAGCAAAGTAACTGATATGACCGCTATTGATGCTGCGGGCAGCTTGCAGTTCGGCCAACATTTGGTCTTGCATATTGTTCTCGGCTTCACGACTCTCAATACCGAACTCTTCTACCGTTTCGCGAAGCTCACTCTTGTCGGTGAGAACTTGACGCACATCGTGCGACGCTTGCTTGCCAAAGGCTGTATGCGCCTCGTCTATGATGACAGCAAAGTGTGAACCGGCAGCCTCCTTCAACTTAGGTAATGCAAAGCTGAACTTTTGTTCAGTGGAGATGATGATGCGGTGACCGCCTTCTGCTAATGCTTTTGCCAGATTACGTGAACCTTTGCGGATGTCTTTTACAGTACCGGCTACTTCTTCCATTCCCTTTATTTCATCGGCAATGTTCCGGTCGAGTACAATACGGTCGGTTATCATGATACCGAATCGAACACCGGGGTGTTATCTGCATTCTGAAGGTTTGCCAGTTGGAAGGCCAGCCATGACATGCTCTTTGTTTTGCCTGAACCTGCTGAGTGCTGCACAAGATAGGTTTGACCTACGCCTTTCTCTCGCACGTCGCTAATGATATTACGAACGCAACGCAATTGGTGATAGCGGGGGAATATATAGAACGGTTCACCTTTCTTAGGTGTAATGCGTTTAATGAAATGCTGAATGAGAGGAAGTGAAATAAGCACATAGAGAAATAAGAATACAATATCAAATGGAAAGCGTGTAGCTCAATGAGTTACACGCTTTTCTTGTTTTTGGCCGTACACAATAATATTGCTATCTTTGCGTTATTATTATAAACATCTGTACCTTATTTGTACCTGTAAGAAAAAGTAGATATGATGAGAAGAATAGATATTAAGAACTACAAAATGAATGAATTATGGCAGTAGCAAAGTATAAGATAGTACGGAAATGTCCTGTGTGCGGAGAAGAGTTCTTCGCAAGGACTTTGGAGTCCTGGTATTGTTCACCCAAATGCTCCAAGGTGGCGTGGAAGCGTAAGCATGATGAAGAAAAACGCCAACTTGAACTGGACAAGATTGTAAGCAATATGCCCAAGTCTAAAGAGTATATCAGCATAACGGAAGCGTATGCTATGTTTGGTGCAAGCCGCTCAACCATTTATAGGCTCATCTACATGAAAAAGATTTCCTTCATTGAGCCAGAGAAAGGAATACGACTTGTATGCAAAGGAGAACTAATGAATCTGTTTCCGTTAAGACAGTCTCCGCTTGACACCAAGCCAAGGAAACCAGTTACCATGTACCGCATGGAACCAGAGGATTGCTATACAATAGGTGAGATTTCCAAGAAATTTCATCTGGATGACAGCACCGTGTATGCTCATATACGAAAATACTCAATACCGACCCGGCAAATCGGTAATTATGTGTATGCTCACAAGGAATCAATAGACAAACTTTATAAAGATATAAAACCATTATGAAAAGATTAGATTATACTAAAGTCTCCGTCAAATTAAAGAAAAGTGAGTGGAGAGATGAGTGGTTCATCTATCTTGAAGCTTATCCTGTTTATGAGACGGGAAATGACAAACCCAAACGAGTGCGTGAATATCTCAGGAGGTCTATTACTACCCCTATATGGATAAACGACGAAGCGAGCGAGCCGTTGCTGGTAGAATAAAGTACAAGCCCAAGCGAGATGACAATGGCGTTATTCAGTGTAAATCCAAGCAAGATATGGAAACTTGCCTTTATGCGGATGGCGTTCGAGTCCTGCGTCAAAAAGAGTACGACAACATGGCTCTCTTTACTGACCAGCAAATGGAAATGGCAGAACAAAGCGAACGCTCAAAATGCAATGTTCTGGAGTATATTGAGAAGTTAATCAAAGAAAGAGAGGAAACTGCGTCAGAATCGATAGTTGTCAACTGGCGCAGATTGCACACACTGTTGTCAATGTTTGCCAAGTGTGACTACATACAGTTCTCGCAGATTGACATGAAGTATATTGAGGCATTCCGTTCCTTCTTGATAAAGGCACCGCAGGGTGGTTCTAAGAAAGGAACTATTTCAAGGAATACGGCATCGACGTACTTCTCTATCTTCAAGGCGGCACTCAAACAAGCTTTCGTGGATGGCTATCTGAATTGTGATATTGCTGCCAAGGCTAAAAATATCATGTTTCAGAGTGCTCGAAGAGAGTATCTGTCACTGGAAGAACTTAATATATTGGCAAAGACTCCGTGTGATGATATACTAAAACGGGCAGCCTTGTTCTCTGCACTGACAGGAATGCGACATAGCGATATTCAAAAGCTAAATGGTCAGAGGTTGAAGAATACAATGGTGGGTACCGTCTCAATTTCACTCAGCAGAAGACTAAGGGCGTTGAATACATGCCTATATCGCCACAGGCATACAAGCTTTGCGGTGAGCGCAAGAAAGACGGAGAACTGTTGGTGTTTGCCGGACTGCCTGACCCTTCATGGATATCTAGGCCTTTGGAACGGTGGGTAAAAGCATCAGGGATTACCAAGCACATCACCTTTCATTGCTTCCGCCACACCTATGCAACGTTACAATTGGCTAACGGTACAGACATATATACCGTAAGCAAAATGTTAGGGCATACCAATGTAAAAACCACGCAAATCTACGCAAAAGTAATTGACAAGAAGAAAGATGAAGCTACAGAAGCTTTTAAGTTGGACATAGATGAATAGTGATTATCATTTGTAAGCACTTAGTATAGAAGACCACTTGTATCAATAAGTCCTTTATTGTACAGGTGGTTTTTAGTGCCTTTCATTTTCAACATTCTATGTAATGATGCTATTGTTTTGGCACTTTAACCTTTCGTGGAAACCAAACATTTATAACAATAAACAGATAAAAATGAAAAAAGACAGCCTTTTTTGGCTTCTCTCTTTTTGAAGAGAGCAAGCGTGTCCACAAACATGTGGAGTGTACAGAAGACTTCTACAGAGAACTGTATGAGTTGTTTGAGATCGCAAGAAGTTGGTATCTTCAAGCTGAAAAGAATCATATGAAGACAGAGTACTTCATAGAACTATTTGAGCGCAGTCACCAATATATTGACTGTGATTGTGCACGTTGTAAGAACTCGCGACAGATGGCAATTGGCATTATTGGTACTTTGTTTAGAGACTCTAAGTGTGTGTCAATAATCAAGAAAAAAGAAGATTATTCCAAGCAGGAACTTATTGAGTTGTTTCTTCAACATGTGGGTACTGGTCTGCCAATCCTTACCCGAAAGAAATCGTCCATCCTCACCTTGGGATGCCAATTGTCAGACAGACAGATGGATTTGTTGGTAGAACTTGTCCAAAGTCACGACATATTTGATTTTGCCGACAACAGTGATGTGCGTAGCGAGTTGTGTCGCCTATTCAAGTGCGACTTGGACGCATCTATCCGTGTAAAGAATGTACGTAATGTAGCCGTACTGTTTGACGCTATGGCTCAATACCATTTGATAAACAATAATTGGCAATATGTCATGGGAGAAGGTCGCTTCTTAACCAGTATCAAAAAGGATGGAACAGAGAAATTCATAACTTCAAGTTGTCTTTCCTCTTCTCTTTCAAGGATAAGAAGAAACGTTTCCATGACAGCAAGTCAATATGCCATCTGCAAATCCATCGAACAGATATTAAGAGAGGAATAAATCACAATAATTCTGCTAAATGAAAGTAAAAACGTGATAGTTTGGTTGATACTGCCTTACTATCACGTTACTTTTTCTATTTAGTGACAGTCTCCCCATAACTTTGCATCAAAAATCATAAAAAATAATTAGCATGGAAGAAAATAGTATAAGATTTGAAGATATTCCCAACGCTATAACGGGGGTACTGAAAAAGCTGTCATCATTAGAAGACAAGATTGATGGTATATATGAACTTGTTCAATCAGAAAAAGAAGAAACATGGTTTACGGTTGCTGAATTATGTGCTTATCTCCCAACACATCCGGTAGAGCATACCATATATTGCTGGACAAGCAATCGGGAAATACCGTTTCACAAGAGAGGCAAACGCATCATGTTCCTCAAATCTGAGATAGATGAATGGCTTCAAGGAACCAAGGGCAAATCGAAGAACGAGATTCAAAGAGAAGCAGAGGAATATGTACTATCTACACAAAGAAAGAATAGACGGCTAATATAACCGTGCTACTGTCTGTAAACAATTTAATTAAGGTACGTGACACATGAATGAAAGACATTTTAGACTCTATGAGCGAATTGTCGCAATAGAAGACAGTTTGGAGGCTTTGGGACCTATTGACAAACTAATAGAGCGAATCGAGGAATTGGAGAAGATGGTCAAGCAGACCAAAACCGTCTTGGGGTTTGACGAAGCATGTAAGTATATTGGTGTTTCTGAAAGCCTGCTATACAAACTTACAGCCGCAAAAGAAGTTCCACACTATAAGCCAAGGGGAAAAATGCTGTATTTTAATAGAGAAGAAATCGACAAGTGGCTGCTCCAAAACAAACAAGAGGTCATTGGAATGGTAACGAAAATAGAAATTGATAATCCGAAAGAATGAAAATGGAAGAAAATAACAAACATGTACAGCCTAACTCAAAAGAGGAAGGAGTACAGCGTCTCAATCGCATATTGAGCGAATCGTTGATAAAGGCAACAGATACTTATAAAACACCTCCTCAGATTATATGGGTTGATAATTCCAGCATAGCCACATTGGGCAACTTCAGTGCTTCTACTGGTAAGGCAAAGGCGAAAAAGACCTTCAACGTGTCTGCCTTGGTAGCCGCTTCCCTCGCCAACGGCAAGGTACTGAACTATCGCGCCAGTCTGCCAGAGGGGAAACGCAAGATACTGTATGTAGATACGGAGCAGAGCCGCTATCACTGCCATAATGTGCTGGAGCGCATCCTGAAGCTCGCTGGTCTACCTACAAGCATCGACAACGAGAACCTTGACTTTATCTGTCTGAGAGAGTACACGCCCTCCGTCAGGATAGAGGTCATAGACTATGCGCTTGCCCAAGACCAAAGCTATGGACTGGTCATCATCGACGGAATCAGAGACCTGCTTCTCGACATCAACAATGCGGGAGAATCGGTCGAGGTCATCAACAAGATGATGGAATGGTCATCAAAGTATGACCTGCACATCCATTGCGTATTGCATCAGAACAAGGGCGACAATAACGTGCGCGGGCATATCGGTACGGAGATGAACAACAAGGCAGAGACGGTGCTTGTCATCACCAAGAGCACCACCAATCCCGACATCAGCGAGGTGAAGGCGATGCACATCCGTGAGAAGGAGTTCAAGCCGTTTGCCTTTACAGTCAATGAGGAAGGGTTGCCAGAGATTGTCGAGCACACGCCGGAGAAGGAAGAAGGTGACAAGCAACCGTCAAGGTTTACTTACCAAGACTTGACATCCGAACAGCATAACGAGGCGCTGACGGCTGCATTCAAGGAGAAACCTATCAAAGGATTCGATCGCATGGTGGAGGAATTAACGCAAGCCTATGCAGACATTGGCTTTAAGCGTGGCAGAAGCGTCATCATCAAAATGCTGAAATACCTGATTAACGAGCAAAAGCTCATAGTGAAGCGGGATAATCATTACTATTTCGGATATACACCTGCCGAGATTGACCTGTTCCATGAAGAGGAATAAAAACAGTTCAGAAACCAGTTTAGTTTACGTCCGTACCTATATATAAGAAATAAGCCAAAGTAAACCGAAATCGGAGGCTGAATTGGGAAGCGGAAAAGTAGTTTAGCAAATGGTTTAGTTTACGGGTGTGCCTATATAGGAGAAAGGGTAAAGTAAACTGTTTCCATGGACAAAGTAAAACCGAACAAATGAAAGTACAATGAATATTGAACAATCGAAGAAACTGAGCATTATAGACTTCTTAGACAAGGAGAATGTAACGCTGAAAAAGAAGAAGGGCAATGCCTACTGGTATCTGTCACCCTTCAGGGACGAGAAGACCGCATCGTTCAAGGTCAGCAAGAAGGAGAACCTGTGGTACGACTACGCCATTAAGGAGGGCGGTGACCTTGTGGAGCTGGTAAAGCGTATGTATAACAAACAATCCGTTTCCGATGCCCTTGCCTACCTTGCGTCCAAGAGTATTGCCACTGTGGATAAGGCAATCGAGACCGCTATCGCAGCCAAGGAATACACGACAACCAAGATGAACGATGTGAAGCTGCTCCCACTGAGCAACCATTCTCTGCTGTCCTATTTCAGTAGCCGACGGATAGACATCACCATTGGCAGGATGTATTGCAGGGAGATACACTACAAGGTTGAGCAAAAACATTACTATGGCATTGCCTTTGGCAATCTGAGTGAAGGACATGAGGTGCGCAATCCCTATTTCAAGGGCTGCATCGGGCATAAGGACATCACCCTGCTTGCCCATACGTTCAACGAGTGGCAAAACGGTTGTCTGGTCTTTGAGGGCTTCATGGACTTCCTTGCTTATATGACCCTCGTTAAACAGCAAGACCGATGGTTTGTCGTTGAAAGCCCTTGCGACTATATGATACTGAACTCAGTCGCCAACCTCAAACAGGCATTGCATTACCTTGACCGTTACACCCACATCCATTGCTTCCTCGACAACGACCAGGCAGGACGCAAGACGGTTGAGAGCATCAGCAATGTATTCGAGTACAGGGTGACGGACGAGTCCTTCAGATATGCCGACTACAAGGATGTCAACGACTATCTGATGAGGAAGAAACGAACGGCATCTGAATGACATTATAAAGACGAAAACACCATCATTTGATGCAAAAATGGCTCAAATGCATTGAAATTACATATCAAATCTGCACTTTTTCGCCCAAACATGCTTGATTCTCAATTATTATCCTTATTTTTGCATCGTTTTAATACATTATTAAAATGTAGCAGAATGGAATTAAAAAAAGAAATAAGGATATTGGGCAGACGCTTTGAGGTGGAACCTCGTGCCAAGGAAAGCCTGAAAGGCATCACGGTTGGCGAGAAACTCTCATACCGTTTCTATGATGGCACATACCAAGGCACGCCCCTGCTGTTCGTTGAGCCCAAGAAGGGCAATCCCTCTCCACGGACTTGCGCCATCACGGGCAAGCGGTTGACCGAAGCCCTGGGACTGCCTGCGGTGTTTATCCTTGCGCCCGGACCCACCTACGAGCGACACAGACTGGCAGACAAAGGAGTCTTCTTTGTCATGTCCGAGGAATATGCCCATCTGCCAGGCATCATAGCATTGGAGAAGACAAGCAACAGGAAGATTGCCGAAGTATTGACCCCTGTGGCGCAATACATACTACTCTATCACCTACAGGTGGGCAGTATTGAAGGAATGTCGCCAAGGGATATTGCACCGTTGCTTCCATATTCTTACGAAAGCGTCACGTTGGGTGTCACCTGTCTTGAAGATGTAGGACTGTGTCAAAAGATTCAGAACGGACAGCGCAGCAAGGTGGTACACTTCGAGTTGAAGGGCAAGGAACTGTGGACAAGGCTCAGAACGTCTTGCTGTCACCTGTGGAGAACCGCATCTTTTGCGATGACATACGCTTGGATGCGGAATACCCCGTATGCGGCATCAATGCCCTGGCACATTATTCCATGCTTAATCGTGACCGGGAAGAGATGATAATGATGACAAGCAAGGAATATCGTGCCGTCAAGTCGGCTGATGTCATGGAGAATCCCAACATCTATGACGGCAACTATATCATAGAGGTATGGAAATACCCTGTTGTCAGCAAAATGGGCGACAAAAGCCAGTGGGTTGATCGCCTTTCCCTTGTCCTTTCGTTGAGAGATGATGATGATCCGAGAGTAGAAAAAGAAGTAGAACGAATAATCAGTGAACAGAAATGGAAGGATTAGTCAAGTTCCGTGAAGCATTTGCGGAATACTCAGAAAACTATGTGGTGATAGGCGGAGCAGCCTGTGACATCACCATGACCAATACCGTGGTGCGTCCACGCGCCACACACGACATCGACATGATAGTATCGTAGAGAACATGACCGAGGCTTTCGCCAATCGCTTCTGGCAGTTTGTGCGGGAGGCTGGCTATCGACCTGAAAAGAGGAAACAGGAGCTGGTGAGCCACCAAGGTATGAAATGTATCGTTTCCTTGATGGTAAAGACGGCTATCCCGAGATGATAGAACTGCTGTCACGCCACCCCGACGTGCTTGGAGAGCCAAAGGATTTGTCATAGAACCTATCCCGACCGATGAAGATGTGTCGAGTCTTAGTGCCATCATCATGGACGATGATACTATCACTTTACTATCGCACACAGCCAACTGACTGATGGCATACGCCATGCCAATTCCGCTGCCTTGATAGCACTGAAGGCAAGAGCCTACCTAAATCTCATGGCAGACAAGCGGGACGGCAAGCATGTGAACACCAAAGACATCAAGAAGCACCGTTCGGACATCCTGAAAAATGTGTCATAATGACTGAGGACAACATTGAGGCTCCTGCTTCAATAGTGGCATGTATAAGGGAGTTTGTCGCCTCCATCAGAGCCGACTGGTCAACTCTCGCAGAACCATTGTCAAAGTCACTCGGTCAAGACGAGGCATTTGTGACCGGACTGTTAGATCAACTGGATGAATTGTTTATAGAAGCATGACCAATATGAAGATACAATACGCATCCGACCTGCATCTGGAGTTTGCCGACAATTGGCGGTATCTGAAAGCCCACCCCTTGGAGGTGACGGGCGACATACTGCTGCTTGCCGGCGACATCGGCTATCTCGGCGATGACAACTACTCCAAGCATCCCTTTTGGGACTGGGCATCGGAGAACTACAAGGAGGTGCATTGCTGCATGGGCAACCATGAGTTCTACAAATATTATGATGTGGCGACACTGCCCGACGGCTATCTCTTGGAGGTACGTCCCAATGTATTCAGCCACTACAACGGTATTGCGAGGATTGGCGACACCGACATCATCCTCTCCACCCTTTGGTCGAGGATTCCTTTGGAGGACGCTTACTTCACCGAGCAAGTGATAAGCGACTTCCGCCGTATATTATATAAAGGTGAGCTGATGACCCATGCCCAATTCAATGCTGAGCATGAACGTTGCCTCACCTTTATCAAGGATGCAGTGGCATATTCGCAAGCAGCCCATAAGATTGTTGTCACCCATCATGTACCATCGTTCCGTATGCTCCACCCAAAGTTTCAAGGCAGCAAGGCAAACGTGGCGTTCACCGTAGAGTTGGAGGACTATATCACCGATAGCGGCATAGACTATTGGATATACGGACATTCGCACACCAACATCGATGCCAGGATAGGCAACACCCAATGCTTGTCCAACCAGTTGGGCTATGTTTTCTCTAACGAACATCAGGACTTCTCCCATGGCAAGTACCTGACCATATAGCCATCCACATTTTTTTCATCCACCCTCTTTACAAGCTCTTCCCTATCGGAAGGGCTTTTTTTGTGCCTTTCGAGTTTGATTTTTGAGTATGATTGCGAGTGTAATCAAAATTAGAGTTAAGATTTGGCTCCGCGGAAAGTCATTTCGGTTTAAGATTGAAGAAAAGGTAGTTCCTTTGCATCGGCAATAAGCCAAACCATAGTAAAATCAAACTTGAAAATATGAAGTCATTTGTAATATTCGCCATTGTCGTGACCATAATCTATGTCATCTACTATACGGTCATCATCGTGCAGGATCTGTACGGAAAGCCCAAGGACGAGAAGTCACAGGGCGAGTCGTTTGATGTCAGTGACATGACCGACGAGGAAGAGTCGATAGCGGTCAGCGAGAGCGACGGTGGTTTCAGCGTAGGCGACAACCAATATGAGACAGCCTACGAGGAGAAGCAGCTTGCAGAGCCTACAGAGGAGGCAGCCGCCACTGCGGAAGAGAGCAAGCCTCATGTGCTTGAAAAGATACAAAGCGCAATCGAGAAGAAGATGGAGGAAGTGAATACCACCTATTCCGACCCCATGTATTCGGAAGAATTGAACAACACCATCATCGCCCGCGGTCTTCGTCACAATGGACGTGACATGGTCAAGGTGGAATCACTCAATAATGAGATATGATGTCAAAAACAAGAAGTGCATTTCTATCATTATATGCCGCTTTAACCCCAGCTCTGGCCAGTGCTAAGTGTGGCAACGTGGACTACAGCTGGGGAGCGGACGCACTTGCGAGTGCCATGACTATGCCGTGACGATGATGCTCTATATCGTTTATCTGTGCTATGCAGTGGCGGGCATCGTGGTCATAGTCAGCGCCTTGCAGATATATATAAAGATGAATACGGGCGAAGAAGGAGTGAAGAAGAACATCATGATGCTGGTGGGAGCCTGCCTGTTCCTCATAGGAGCGACCATCGTCTTCCCCGCTTTCTTCGGTTATCAGATTTGAGATACAGGTGATACGAGATAAGATAACTCAAAGTGTAACAAATTAAAAGGTAAAAAGAATGTTTGAAAGGATTAACAAGAAGGTGAAGGGATTCTTCTCTTCACAGCGCATGAAAACGCTCGCCCTGATGTTGCTTGTCGGCACCACCGCAGCAATGGCACAGAACGCAGCCGGCGACTACTCGGCAGGAACGACCGCGCTTACCACAGTGACGGAGGAGATTGCCAAGTATGTACCTATCGTGGTGAAGCTCTGCTATGCCATTGCAGGTGTCGTTGCAATTGTCGGAGCCATAAGCGTTTACATCGCCATGAACAACGAGGAACAGGACGTGAAAAAGAAGATCATGATGGTCGTCGGCGCATGTATTTTCCTCATTGCAGCAGCCCAGGCACTGCCTCTGTTCTTCGGCATTGGAGGTTAAACGCAGCGTGAGATTGTGAGTATGTAGAACGTTAAAACACTGACAGTTATGGCAGATACAAAGCAAGAGCGTTTTCCGGATTATCCCATTTTCAAGGGACTGCAACGTCCATTGGAGTTCTTCGGGTTGCAGGGACGCTACATCTACTGGGCGGCAGCCACCGCAGGAGGAGCCGTTGCGGGTTTCATCCTCGGCTACTGCATCTTCGGTTTCGTGGCAGGACTCGTGCTGCTAGTCCTCGCCGTAGCTGTCGGTGGCGTTCTCATCGTCATGAAGCAGCGCAAGGGCTTGCACAGCAAGAAGAGTGACAACGGCATATTCATCTATGCCTATTCAAAGAAAGTGTAAAACAAAAAAGAGAATCCATTATGTCCAAGTGGAAAGCTATCAATGATTGTAAGTGAATGGAGGTGGGGGCATCACGCATGAGGGTGCGCCCGCCTTTTTGCGATTAAAAAAGAAAAAGAACAATGACCCTATACATCATACTCATATTCTCAGCCATCTGCGTGGGCATGGCCATCAGTGTCAAGGCATTCGGCACGGGAGGGAAGCGCAAGCGCATCTTCCAGGACATCTACTTCTCCATCGAGGAAGTGGATGGCATCGGCGTGCTCTATACCAAGACGGGCGAATACTCCGCTGTTCTGAAGATGGAGAACCCTGTGCAGAAGTATTCCGCCAACATCGAGGCCTACTATGAGTTCACCCACCTCTTCGCCGCCCTTGCCCAGACCTTGGGCGAAGGCTATGCGCTGCACAAGCAGGACGTGTTTGTGAGGAAGGCATTCAAGGAAGAGAACGGTGGAAATCATGAGTTCCTGAGCGAGAGTTACTTCCGCTATTTCAACGGCAGACCCTTTACCGACAGCGTCTGCTACCTCACCATCACACAGGAGAACAAGAAGAGCCGTCTGATGTCGTTCGACAACAAGAAATGGCGTGACTTCTTGGTGAAGATACGCAAGGTGCACGACCAGCTGAGGGATGCCGGCGTGAAGTCCCGATTCCTCGGCAAAACGGAAGCCTGCGAGTATGTGGACCGTTTCTTCTCCATGAACTTCCGTGACAAGGTGGTGTCGATGACCAACTTCAAGGTCGATGACGAGACCATCGGCATGGGGGACCGTAGCTGCAAGGTGTATAGCCTTGTGGATGTGGATTATGCCAACTTGCCGTCGGTCATCCGTCCCTACGCAAATATCGAGGTGAACAACACCAGTATGCCCGTTGATCTCGTGAGCATCGTCGATAGCGTGCCCGGAGCCGACTGCGTGGTGTTCAACCAGATGGTGTTCGTGCCCAACCAGAAGCGTGAGCTTGCCCTACTCGACAAGAAGAAAAACCGCCATGCCTCCATGCCCAACCCCAGCAACCTGATGGCTGTAGAGGACATCAAGCGTGTGCAGGAGGTGATAGCCCGTGAGAGCAAGCAGCTCGTCTATACCACTACAACCTCGTGGTGGCAGTGAGCGGCGACACCGACATACAGAAATGCACCAACCATCTCGAAAACTCCTTCTCGCGCATGGGCATCCACATCAGCAAGCGGGCCTACAACCAGTTGGAGCTGTTCGTCAACTCTTTCCCCGGCAACTGCTATGGCATGAATGCCGACTACGACCGATTCCTCACCCTCGGCGATGCCGCCACCTGTCTGATGTACAAGGAGCGCATCGTGCATAATGAGGACACCCCGCTGAAGATATACTATACCGACCGCAAGGTGTGCCCGTAGCCATCGACATCACAGGAAAGGAGGGAAAGGAGAAGCTGACCGACAACTCGAACTTTTTTTGTTTGGGTCCTTCGGGCAGCGGCAAGTCGTTCCACATGAACAGCGTGGTGCGTCAGTTGTGGGAGCAGAACACCGACATCGTCATGGTCGATACGGGTAACTCGTATGAGGGACTCTGCGAGTATGTGGGCGGCAAGTACATCGCCTATACGGAGGACAAGCCCATCACCATGAACCCCTTCAACATCAGCAAGCGGGAGCTGAACATTGAGAAGATAGACTTCCTGAAGAACCTGATACTGCTGATATGGAAAGGCTCGGAGACGCAGATACCCGAACTGGAGTTCCGTGTCGTGGAGCAGTTGGTGACGGAGTATTACGATTTCTATTTCAACGGTGTGCAGCCCTATCCTTCCTCACAGAAGGAGACACTGAGAAAAAACCTCTCCACCATGGAGAAGCGGCGCGGCACGGAGCTGACGCAGATACACGACAAGGTGGAGAAACTCATCAAGGGACTGGAGGAACGGCGCATGGCATTGAGCGTGAAGACCCTCTCCTTCGACTCATTCTATGAGTTCGCCTGTGAGCGTCTCGACCAGATCTGCATCGAGAACAACATCACCACCATCGACTGCGACAACTTCGCCTATATGCTCCAAAACTTCTACCGTGGCGGCAAGTACGACAAGATTCTCAACGAGAACGTGGATAGCACCTTGTTCGACGAGACCTTCATCGTCTTCGAGGTGGATGCCATCAAGGAGAACAAGCAGCTCTTCCCCATCGTGACGCTCATCATCATGGACGTGTTCCTGCAGAAGATGCGCCTGAAGAAGAACGCAAGTGCCTTGTCATCGAGGAGGCATGGAAAGCCATCGCCTCGCCGCTGATGGCCGAGTACATCAAGTACCTATACAAGACAGCCCGAAAGTTCTGGGCGAGCGTGGGCGTAGTGACACAGGAGATACAGGACATCATCGGCAGTCCCATCGTGAAGGAAGCCATCATCAACAACTCCGACGTGGTGATGCTGCTCGACCAAAGCAAATTTCGTGAGCGATTCGACGAGATCAAGGCGATATTAGGATTGACGGATGTGGATTGCAAGAAGATATTCACTGTCAACCGCTTGGATAACAAGGAGGGAAGAAGTTTCTTCCGTGAGGTGTTTATCCGACGTGGATCGACGAGCGGAGTGTATGGTGTGGAGGAGCCGCACGAGTGCTATATGACCTACACCACCGAGCGAGCTGAGAAGGAGGCATTGAAACTCTATAAGCATGAACTGAAGTGCAGACATCAGGAGGCTATCGAGCGGTATTGCAGAGATTGGGATGCCAGTGGCATCGGGAAGTCGTTGGCATTTGCGCAGAAGGTCAATGAGGCGGGGCATGTGCTCAATTTGACGGACGATGGAGCCACTCGCCGCTGACACGGCGAGCACGGGGGCTGATTGATGGAAACGGAAATCCCGGAATAGACGTAAAGCCCAGATGCCCGAAAGCAAAACTTTCGGGAACGGTGGCTGGGTAGTATTTACGATTAGTAGTAAATACGATTAGTAGTGAATACTACCAATAGTAAATACTACAAGTAGTAAAGTAGTGGAATAGTAGAAACTGAAAGTAGTAAAAACGTAAAGTAGTGAAGCAATGAGACGTTTATACCTTATTATAATATATATGTGTCTTACACTTGTCGTGGGAAGGGTTCATGCGCAGTATTACAGCGTGAACTACGACAAGCAGATCGTTGCCGCCATGGCTGCCGCATTCGGTGCTGGAGCTATGGCAGAGAGCTATTATAACGAGCAGGTGGGCGAAATCTTGAAGCACTACAATGCCGCAGAGGTTGCCACTGCCGGCATCTTCGCTGCCAAGTTCTTGGAGCGCAAGGCATTCACCGACCTCGGCATTTGGAGCAGTAGCACGGAGAACTACTATTACCGCCGCATCCACAATATGGTGGCGAACAAGATTATGCCCAAGATATGGACGGTGGCAGGAATGATGCTGAAAAGTCCGCAGACCGCCCTCTACTGGGGCAGTTACCTGATGAAGATATGCGCCGACACAAAGTCGCTGTGTATGCAGTTTGAGAGTGTCGTGACCAACAGTAGCTTGACCTTTGCCGACATTCAGTTCTTGGAAATCAACCAAGAGATAGCCGCCATCCTCAAACTCTCGGAGATAGGCAATGTAGATTGGCAGCAGCTGTTGGATGACATCGCCAGTGTGCCCGGCAACTTCACCGTGGAGAACCTCACCGCCGACATCGAGACGCTTTACAATATGGGAGCATCGTTGGCGACGGCAGGTATCAACGGGGCATCAGGCGCACTCTTGCAGCAGAGTGCCTTCAACGACCTTTTCAATGGCAAGGTGAGTAAAATCATCGACATCTATGACAACTACCATGACCTCTATGAACAGGCAGAGAACGGCATCGGCAGCACACTCCTTAGTCTGGTGGGTGGCGAGGACAACGTGGCAGCCCTCTTCGACCTCTCCAACTACAACATCACCTCGTGGATGACAGACTATCTGAGCGAGACGCAGGGCAACTACTATACACAGCGTTGGTACATTGCCCGACGAGACCAAGGCAGCGTAAGCCTCTGTGACTACTATCCGCCGACCGATGACAACAGTATTCTGAACGGTGACCATTGGTATCGTATCAACACCTCCGACCCCAACTTCTACCCTAACAGCACGCAGCGAGAGCAGATACTGGCCAACTCGGAGAACCATGCCGGATGGAGCCGCAGCCGTGTGCAGCAGCTCAACGCCCAGAGCGACGGCTTCACCTATACGATGAACTATTGGATGTCGTCGTACATCATCAGCCGTGGCGGCAAGCAGACCAAGAAGGCCTACGCCTACGAGATACACGTTACCAAGAGCTGGAACAACGTGGAAGAGGTGTATGAGGATGTCTTCGACTCCTACAGCATGGACTTGAATACCTTCAAGCGTCAGTTGCAGGCACGTCTCTCGGAGTATAACGACAACGAGGAGGGCTATGTCTATTACATCGGCAGTGACGCACGCCGTTACTATCAAGCCACCGATGCCGCCAAACTGAAGGGCGTGGAGAGCGTGACCATCAGCGTCACCTGTTCGGACGGTGTCACCCTCGGACAGGGCAGCACGCAGTACAAGTGCCGTGAGTGCGGCGGTTCGCTCAATGCCCACAGCAAGGAATGCGCCATGAGGACAAGCGTATCAGAAAATAATCTCGACCTATCGGAACTGGACGAGAAGGAACGTGAGGCGAATAGCAAGATAGCCCTGTTGGAGCGCAGATAAGCCAGTTGGAGACAGAGAACAGGAACCTGCTCACGCAGATAGCCAATGCCTCTGTGGAGGAAGCCCCTGCCTTGCGGCAGCAACATAATGTCAACAAGACGAAGATAGACAACCTGAAGAAGGAATTGGCGACATGGCAGCAGCAGTTGGCAGACATACAGAATGCCAAGAGCGAGGCGGCTAACGACAATGCCACCTCCACCGATGACTACTACCGCATCCCTGCCATCATGCAGGATGTGAAGTCAGCCTACAATCTCACGTGGCAAGGTGCCGGTTCGTGGAACGGCTACACCTACGTCCGAACTGCCACCATGCCCAACATCAACGGCATTATCACCTTCAAGGCGACACTGTCCATTGCAAGGAAGCCAAGTACTTCCTTGGCATCAAGATACACCGTGCGATACTGCAAATATCGTGGGAGCTGACCTCGGAATACACCGACACACAGGTGTGGATGTGCTGACCCTTGACCCGAATGCCTCTGACGAGGAGAAGACGAGGCAGGTGAACAGCCGTATCTCGGAGATAGCCCAGGAGTTCCCGTCGTGCAGCATCACCACAGAATATGCCAAGAGCGAGGCAACCCAGACCGCCGACAATGACGATGTAATACACCTGCTCTGGTCGAGCGACCGTCTGGAGATAGCCCGTGAAGTAGATAGCCGTATCACCAAGATTTACGCCGACTTGGTATCATTAGAAAAAATGATGCACTACAAGCGCAGCATCATTGACGTGCTGAAGGACATTCTTCCTTCAATCGACGCAGACCAAGGTCGCAGAAGGACACTCATTGAAGAGTGCTACGAGCGATGGAGAGAGAATGCAGACCCTAACAGAGGGAATGGTGAAGATAACGAGAACGAAAACTGAGGGAGGAACGGAGAATGAGACATACCATCATCATAGCTCTCCTGCTGATTACCCTCTTCCCCAATACAGCCTTGGCGCAATGGGGATTCGATGCGGTATCGGTGGAAGCATACATCAACGACCACAAGAAGCAGCGCAGCCTCTTGCTGGCACGCAGCACTTTGGAGTACAGCAATCAACTGCTGCATGAATACAGCAGTGAAGAGGTGGGCAAATACAAGGAACTGAATGTGGATTTGGACAAATACACCGGGCCTTCGACATCATCGATGTGATGTACCAGTCGTTGCGCACGGTGCTGAACGTGAAGAGCACCTACCAGACGGTGAGCGACCGCATCAGTGACTACAAGAACCTGTTGGAGGACTTCAATGATAAGGTCATCAAGCGGAAACACATCGAACTGGCTGACACGATGCTCATCAGCATCAACAAGAAAGCCATCGACAACATATACAACGAAGGAAGCCAACTCTACCATAGCGTCAACGACCTCGTGTTGTATGCCACAGGAGCGGCAGCCTGTTCAACTTCCGACCTGCTGATGGTGTTGGACAATATCAACAATTCGTTGGACCTGATAGAAAAACATCTGAACCAAGCCTACTTCCAGACATGGCGGTATGTGCAGCTGCGCATGGGCTATTGGAAGGAGAAGGTGTATCGGACGAGGACGAAGGAAGAGATACTGGAAGATGCCTTCAGCCGATGGAAAGTGGCAGGAAAACTTGACTATTGACGGATTGTAAACAAAAGAAGAACGGACATGAAGAAGACAATGATACTCATCATGCGGTAGCAACCACCATCAAAGCCACAGCCCAGAGCGTGACCTACAACCACGACTCCTCCAAGCAGAACCAGATAACGGTGATGGAGACAGGTGGCGGTTCTCTCACCCCTGAGTTCTATTATTGGCTGTTACATAACAACTATAAGAAGACAGCGGCAGAGAAGAACAAGTTAGGTTTCCGCACTCTTGCCGGCATCAACCTCTACAACCAAGTAGATGATGCGGAGAAGATAGACTCTGCCCTCACCAAGCGTGCTGAGGTGGAAGCCTTGAACGTAGCCGACCGACAGATAGACCTCGCCTGGCTTGCCGAAAGCAGCAAGATCAACGGTCAGTTGGACAAGATGAAGGCGAACATAGACCATATCATCCTACAGGAGGCACCATCAACGACAAGCGTCGGTGGGAGGAACTGTACAATATGTACCAGTGTGCCGTGAAAGCCACCAAGGATGCCTATATGCCCAATGCACAGAGAAAGCGGCAGTATCTTAGCATCTATGCCGACCTGACGACACAGAACGAGACACTACTGAAATACCTTGTGCAGCTCAACACCCAAAGCCAGACTACCGCCCTCTTGGCAGCCACCAACGACCGTGTAGTACATAAAGGCAGCATCATCAGCGATGCCAAGAGCCGTTGGCAGGAAAACATGAAGGGCGTGAGGAGCTCGACAGGCACTGACGGCGATGATGCCAACAGCGGTGAGGGTGAAGAAAGTGTGAACAGATAGAAATAAGGGAAGAGAAGAAATAATCACAAAACAGCATAGAGATATGAACGATATTCAGATTTTCAACAACGAGGAATTTGGAGCAGTCCGAACCACAGGAACACCAGAGCAACCCTTGTTCTGTTTGGCTGATGTGGCAAGAGTTCTTGGACTAAAAACCAGCAAGTTGGTACAACGACTTTCGGATGATGTACTTTCAAAGTACCCCATCTCGGATAGTCTTGGAAGAGAACAGGTTACAAACTTTATCAATGAAGACGGACTGTATGATGTCATCCTTGACAGTCGCAAACCCGAAGCCAAACGTTTCCGCAAGTGGGTGACATCGGAGGTGCTCCCCTCTATCCGCAAGCATGGTGCCTATATGACACAGCAGACCATCGAGAAGGCATTGGCAGAGCCAGACTTCCTGATACGGTTAGCAGTCAATCTGAAGGAAGAACGACAAAAGCGTCTGCTTGTCGAACAGGAGTGTGAACACCAAAGGACACGCATCGTTGAGTTGGGATCCAAGGTGGATGACCTGCAACAGGAGGTGACGGAGATGAAGGACAAGGTGAGTTACCTTGACATCATCCTTGCCACGAAGAGCAGTGTCCTGGTCACACAGATAGCACAGGACTATGGCGAGTCGTCCATCCGCTTCAACCGACGTCTGAAGGAGATGAACATCCAGTATCAGCGTGGCAAGCAGTGGATTCTGTATGCCGACTACAAGGACTGCGGTTATGTGACCAGCGAGACCTACCTCATTAAACACAAGGACGGTACGGAGGATGTGCGCATGAACACCAAATGGACACAGAAAGGTCGCCGCTTCCTCTATGAGAAACTGAAGAGCGTGGGAGTCATTCCTGTTATCGAAAGAACATAAAATAAAGAAATAGCTATGGAATCAATATCAAAAATACAGTTACGTCTCTATGCCGCCAAGAGGAAAAACGGCAAGTGGCAGTTGGAGATGTCAAGGATGCCGAAGCGAATCAGCGTTATCGGCAGGACACCCATCGTTGATGAGCATTATATGCCATCTGATTTAGAGGTAGTTTCAATGTCAAAGCTTCACAAATATGTCGGAAGTTACTACGGCAAGATTGTGAAGACCCTCAAAGAGGAAGGCATCATCACCAAGGAATATGGAATGTGGAAACTGCGTGAAGACCTTCAGGACAAGGGCATTGCGGTATATGTCACAGGCAGGATGCGCTGCTTCTACCACTCTATCTGTCATGGACACCGAAAGGCATAGAGTTTATCAAAGAGATTATCAACAATAGAACCAGCACTGATGGCAGACAACATACTCAGCGATTTCGGCATCAACATCCTCGAAGAGGAGATTGACGATGTGATATTCCAGACCAACGAGTTCCTGACCGATGCCACCTTCACAGGCTCACAAGGCCGTTCTGGTGGATCCTCCAAATGTCGTATGGCATTGG
>ENA-OQAZ01000137-OQAZ01000137.1-human-gut-metagenome-genome-assembly--contig:-NODE-137-length-38213-cov-6.661004_pt1 | contig 38213 bp, 43 predicted proteins | sample MGYA00242737_ERZ504531 | MGnify/ENA primary metagenome ERZ504531 (study PRJEB26092, sample SAMD00036244) | human gut metagenome | host: Homo sapiens | study: EMG produced TPA metagenomics assembly of... | reverse complement strand
AGCATCAGCCAAAATTAGAAAAAATGGCATGTTGTTTTTCCATTTTGCTTTTTGATTTTTTTGTTATATTTGTTCGCATAAAAAATAAAGAAACAACTATGAAACAGGACTCTTTATGCATGGGCCAGCATCGTGGTGGGATGTACCATCCTGGCGGCCGGATTCGTATTCTTTATCAATCCCTATAATATTGTGCCCGGAGGAGTGTACGGGGCCAGCATCGTACTCCACAACCTGTTCCCGTCTATCCAGGTGGGTACGTTCGGCTATATGTTCGACATACCGCTGCTCATCCTGTCGGTGCTGTTGTTGGGAGCAAAGTTAGGGATACGTACCATTGTGGCGGCCCTGCTCACTCCGTTGCTGATGAACACCATGTCGCGGCTGGTCTACCCTACCCGCGAAGCACTGGAGAGTCTGGACCGGCACAACTGCTGGGAGGCAGCATGAACATGACGGACCACCTGATGCTGACGTGCATCATCGGGGCAGTGGTCATCGGTGTGGGTACGGGCATCGTGATACGCAGTCAGGCTACCACGGGCGGAAGTGACATCGTGGGGATGCTGCTACAGAAATATGCGCACATCCGTTTCTCACGGGCCATTCTGCTGGTGGACGGGGCGGTAGTGTGCTTCGGACTGGTGGTTATCGGTTTCGGACTGGGTACGGCGAGCGACTCTACGCAGCTTCGTGGCACCTGTCGTTCTATTCGCTCATTTCCATCTTCATCATCTCGCGGGTCATTGCTACATGATTAACGGGGCGAAGAACGACAAATTGATTTTTGTCATCAGCGACCATGAGTTGCAGGCTCTTCACCAGTACATTCTGAAGGACCTGGACCGCACGGCTACCTGCATCAAGAGTTCGGGACTCTACACGGGCAAGGACAAGGAGATGATTTTCCTCGTGGTGAGCTACCAGGAGGTGCAGGGTGTAAAACTGAAAATCAAGGAGGCCGACCCGAGGGCGTTTGTGGTGGTGACGGATGCATACGACACCTTTGGCGAAGGATGGAAGCAGCTTCCTTCGCCACACGAGATTTATCCGGAGTAACCATACAATGCTTGATGTAAAAAAATCATAAATCTTCATTTTGTAATCTGTTCTTAATGAACATTAGTAACCTGAAGGTAACTTACTTACATTCAACTCCCTTCTTGTATGAGACAAAAGAATCGTCCACCTTTGCTGTCGAAATCATTAAAACAGTTACATTATGAAACAGACTCAGCAAATTGCAGAAGGCACTCATTTTTCAGCCTTATCTACAGGCTCTTTCAGCCAGTTGAATGACTATGTATTGCCGGTAGCTCCGGGAATGGAAATTCAGGGGAAAGTGTTCATGGGACAGACGTTGCAGACCACAGGCGCAGAAATCTCATTCCAGTCGTTCGCTCCGGGAAAGGAAACCGGTTTCCTTCATACGCACCAGACACACGAAGAATTATATATTTTCGTGAGTGGAAAGGGTGAATTTCAGGTGGACGGACAGGTTTTCCCTGTAGGGGAAGGAAGCGTAGTGCGCGTGGATCCAGAAGGCAAACGTTCAGTGCGCAACAATGGTACGGAACCGCTGATTATGATTTGCGTACAATACAAAGCTCAGACATTCACAGCTCAGGATGCGGCCGACGGACAACTCCTGCAGGAGCCCGTGAAATGGTAACACACTGTAAGAAAGTAAACAACGGGGCAGACTCGGACGAGTCTCCCCTTTTTTCATATACAGAAAGCCCTTCCTGAAATCGGCCCAACCAAAATCCGACTTTTAAGACAGAAAATCCGACATTCTGAAAAACGTACTACCGGGATTTATGTCATACCTTTGCATAAACAAAAAAAACTTGCTTATGCACATTCTTTTTACGCATTTCCGTCGTTTCCGCTCCGGCTTTATACAGGTGTGTTTCTGCTTGGGTATTTTGCTGCTGGGCGGATGCGACATGATTGAATATCACCCGTACGACCTCGACATTGACGGAGAAACGGACGTGAATCGCCGGAACATTGAACGGATTGAAACGGCTACTTACAGAAAAGAGGAAATCCGGTTTGCCGTAATCAGTGACACACAGCGCTGGTACGATGAAACGGAGGATGCCGTGGAGGCCTTGAACCGGCGCGATGACCTGGATTTCGTGCTTCACACGGGCGATATGTCCGACTTCGGCCTGAAACTGGAATTTGAGAAACAACGCGACATTCTCAGCGGACTGAAGGTGCCTTTTGTCTGCCTGCTGGGCAACCATGATTGTCTGGCTACGGGACTCGATGTGTTCCGCAAGATATTCGGCACGGAAGATTTCGCCTTTACTGCCGGTAACGTGCGTTTTCTGTGCCTGAATACCAATGCCCTGGAGTTTGACTACTCGTCGGCGGTACCCAATATCCAGTTTATCCGCGACGAAGGCGACCACGTGCCCGAAGGAGTGGAAAAAACCGTGGTGGCCATGCACGCAGGTCCTTTCTCCGAACAGTTCAACAACAACATCGCCGAATATTTCCATTATTACCTGAAGGAAATGCCCGACTTGCAGTTCTGTGTCTACGGTCACGGGCACAATGTAAGCGTAGACGAGTTCTTCGACGACGGTATCAAGTATTACGAATGCAGCTGCGCCAAAGACCGTTCTTATTTATTTTTCACCCTCAACTCAAACGGCTATACCTATGAAGTGGTCAATTTTTAAACTGCTGCTGGCAGGAGGAATGGCCGGAATGACGCTCCTGCCTCTTTGCGCACAAAACGACAGTATCGCTCCGGCCGTCAAGGAACGCCGCTGGGACAAGCGCGAGCACCTGCGTTATGATGAACGGTGGGAACGCCTGAAACCCACTCACCTGAAATGGCAATATGCCGGAGGAATGGGACTCAACTCGGTGGGCGTGGGCTGGGATTACGGACGCCGCTGCCAGTGGGAAACGGACTGTCAGGTAGGTTTCCTTCCGGCCAAGTATGCCGAGAAATTCCGTCTCACATTTACCGTGAAGCAGAACTACATTCCCTGGAGCATCTGCTTCAAGGAGCACTGGATGGCTGAACCCTTCTACTGTGGTCTGTACATCACCACCATTGCAGGCGACGAGTTCTGGAAGAAGGAACCGGGACGCTATCCCAACAAATACTATAACTTCAGTACCAAGATGCGCCCCTATATCTTCGTGGGACAGCGGTTCGGGTTCAGTCCCCGCCACGACCTGGTGCGCCACGTCTCCCTGTTCTATGAGTTGAGCACCTGCGAACTGTATCTCATCAGCAAGGCCACCAACAAAAGTCTCTCCATGCGCGACATCCTGCGGCTGTCGTTCGGTGTGAAAGTACAGCTGTTCAGAGACGAATAGACACAGCCTGCAAAAAAAGATAAAAAAGGAACGGCAGCCGTTCGCCGTTCCAAAGTTTTCGTTACCTTTGCCGGAAAGTAAACAAAGGGGTGCCCCACGGATGTGTCCGGGCTGAGATTATACCCTACGAACCTGACGCGGTTAATACCGACGAAGGGATTGTTGATTCTGACATCTATTTCCTTTCCCCGTCCGCGGGATGCTCTCTTTGGTTTACACGCTAAAACAGTACGCTTATGAAACTATTGGTAAACAACAAAGAGACGGAACTTACACAAGGTCATACAATTGCCGCACTGGCACAGCAGCTGGGACTTCCGAAGCAGGGAGTGGCCATCGCGCTGCACAACCGCATGGTTCCGCGTGCGGAATGGGAAAACACCGTCCTGAACGAGGGCGACAGTCTGGTCATCATCAAAGCAGCTTGTGGAGGATAAGACCATGGACATGAATCATTTCAAGCTGCAGTTCATCACACATTTCACCGACACGTATTCGTATCTCGACTCGGCCGGATGGCCCTCGAAGGGGGATGCCGCTGGGTACAGTTGCGCATGAAGCATGCCTCGGACGAGGAGACGGAAGCGGTGGCCCTGGAGGTACAGAAACTGTGCCGCACGTACGGAGCCACTTTCCTCATCGACGACCGGGTGGAACTGGTGCGCAAGCTGAAGGCCGACGGAGTGCACCTGGGCAAGAACGACATGCCGATAGCCGAAGCACGGAAAATCCTCGGAAAGGATTTCCTCATCGGAGGTACGGCCAACACGTTCGATGACGTACGGGCACACTATGAAGCCGGAGCCGACTACATCGGTTGCGGACCGTTCCGCTTCACCACCACAAAAGAAAAGCTCAGCCCCATCCTCGGACTGGAAGGCTACCGTTCCATCGTACAGCAGATGAAGGCGGAAGGCATCCACCTGCCCATCGTAGCCATCGGCGGCATCACCCTGGAAGACATCCCTGCCATTATGCAGACCGGCGTGACGGGCATCGCCTGAGCGGCACCATCCTGCGGGCAGCGAATCCGGTGGAAGAAACGAAGAAAATCGTGAATCAATTAAAAATGAAGAATGAAGAATGAAGAATTTGTAGATGTGTTCATTTTTAGACAGAAGAACAAAAGAAACATATTTTTCAAATCCTCTTATTTTCAAAATTTCATCACAAACTCCAACTTTACCACAAAGAATAACGGACAAAAGAACCACAAAAAGAACGAAGTTCCGAAGCGATTTTGCCCCAAAGCAAAAAAAGGAGCAAAAACTCCCCACAGCGATTTCGCCAAAGGCGAAGAGCGACAGCCCCCAAAAAATCCCGTCCTCAGTTTCGGACCGAAAAGCGGAGAAGCAGAGCACGGCGAAAAGAAGCGCAGGCTGTTTGAGCAAAGCGAGTTCCTGCGCTTCCGACGAGCGAAGCTTCGCAGCCGGTCCGAAACTGCAGACGGCGGTTTTTCTTTTTGTTACCTTTTCTTGCCGCCAAAAGAAAAGTAAAGAGCAAGCAATAAACAAAATAGATAAAACAATGGAAAAACTAATCATTGCGGGAAAAGAATTCGAATCCCGCCTATTCTTAGGAACAGGAAAATTCAACTCCAACCAACTCATGGAAGAAGCCATTCTGGCTTCCGGCACAGAAATGGTGACCGTAGCCATGAAACGTATCGAACTTGACAACAAGGAAGACGACATGCTGAAACATATCATCCACCCCCATATCCAGTTGCTCCCCGAATACCTCGGGCGTGCGCACCGCAGAAGAAGCCGTGTTCGCCGCACAGATGGCCCGCGAAGCCTTCGGCACCAACTGGCTGAAACTGGAAATCCATCCCGACCCGCGCTACCTGTTGCCGGATTCTACCGAGACCCTGAAGGCTACGGAAGAACTGGTGAAACTGGGATTCGTGGTATTGCCTTACTGCCAGGCCGACCCGACCTGTGCAAGCGTCTGGAAGAAGCCGGAGCGGCTACCGTGATGCCGCTGGCTGCCCCCATCGGTACGAACAAGGGATTGCAGACACGCGACTTCCTGCGCATCATCATCGAGCAGAGCAACGTGCCGGTGGTAGTGGATGCCGGTATCGGTGCACCGAGCCATGCGGCTGAAGCCATGGAAATGGGTGCCGCTGCCTGCCTGGTAAATACTGCCATCGCCGTAGCCGGAAATCCGGTGGAAATGGCCGTAGCCTTCAAGGAAGCTGTCATTGCCGGACGCCGTGCCTACGAAGCCGGACTGGGTATTCAGGCCGATAACCTCGTGGCATCTGCCTCCTCTCCCCTCACTTCTTTCTTGAATGAATAAATCCTGATTTTCTCAACCGGTAGGGACTGTTCCCTACCCGCAAACAAACCCCGATTTATATGGAAAAAGAAAAAGACCAAAAAGCATACGCCCATGCAGAGAAAGCCTACATGCAGGGCACCCTTTTCCCCTTTGTAAAGGTAGGCATGCAGAAAGTGAACCTCACCCCGACGGTGACCGTAGTAGACGGCAAGAAGGTAATGACACCTAATGCGCCGGTGTACGTGTACGACACGAGCGGCCCGTTCAGCGACCCGAACATTGAAATCGACCTGAAGAAAGGACTGCCGCGCATGCGTGAGAGCTGGATTACCTCACGCGGCGATGTGGAACAGTTGCCGTCCATCACTTCGGAATATGGCAAGATGCGCCGTGACGACCACTCGCTCGATCACCTGCGCTTTGAACACATCGCCCTGCCTTACCGTGCCAAGGAAGGCCACTGCTGTACGCAGATGTACTACGCCAAACAGGGCATCGTGACACCGGAAATGGAGTACGTAGCCATCCGTGAGAACATGAACTGCAAGGAACTGGGCATCGACACCTACATCACGCCGGAATTCGTGCGCGACGAGATTGCCGCCGGACGTGCCGTACTGCCTGCCAACATCAACCACCCGGAATCGGAACCGATGATTATCGGCCGCAACTTCCTGGTGAAAATCAATACCAACATCGGTAACTCGGCCACGACTTCAAGCATTGACGAGGAAGTGGACAAGGCGGTGTGGAGCTGCAAATGGGGCGGCGACACGCTGATGGACCTGTCGACGGGTGCCAACATCCACGAAACTCGCGAATGGATTGTGCGCAACTGTCCGGTGCCGGTGGGTACCGTGCCCATCTATCAGGCACTGGAGAAGGTGAACGGCAAGGTGGAAGACCTGACCTGGGAAATCTACCGCGACACCCTCATCGAGCAGTGCGAGCAGGGAGTGGACTACTTCACCATCCATGCCGGTATCCGTCGTCACAACGTACACCTAGCCGACAAGCGTCTGTGCGGTATCGTGAGCCGTGGCGGAAGTATCATGAGCAAGTGGTGCCTTATCCACGACCAGGAATCCTTCCTCTACGAACACTTTGACGACATCTGCGACATCCTGGCTCAATATGACGTAGCCGTATCATTGGGCGACGGATTGCGTCCGGGCTGTATCGCCGATGCCAACGACGAGGCTCAGTTTGCCGAACTCGACACAATGGGCGAGCTCGTGCTCCGTGCCTGGGAAAAGAACGTACAGGCCTTTATCGAAGGTCCGGGACACGTGCCCTTGCACAAGATTCGTGAGAACATGGAGCGTCAGATCAGCACTGCCACAACGCACCATTCTACACCCTCGGCCCGCTGGTGACCGACATCGCTCCGGGTTACGACCACATCACTTCGGCCATCGGTGCCGCACAAATCGGCTGGCTGGGTACGGCCATGCTGTGCTACGTCACTCCGAAAGAACACCTGGGTCTGCCCAACCGCGAAGATGTACGTACGGGTGTGATCACCTACAAGATTGCCGCCCATGCAGCCGACCTGGCCAAAGGTCATCCGGGCGCACAGATTCGTGACAATGCCCTGAGCAAGGCCCGCTACGAGTTCCGCTGGCGCGACCAGTTCCACCTGAGTCTCGACCCCGACCGTGCGCTGGAATACTTCAACGAGGGACGTCACACCGACGGCGAGTACTGCACCATGTGTGGTCCGAACTTCTGTGCGATGAAACTCAGCCGCGACCTGAAAACAATTAATAATGAATAATGCATCAGGCCAGCATCTTTAACTTTTAATTTTTAACTATTAACTATCGAAATGTTTAGTGACGAATTAGAAAAAATAAGCTGGGAGGAGACGACCAAGGCCATCTACTCCAAAACCGAGGCCGACGTGATTCGGGCACTCGGAAAATCACGGTGCGACGTAGACGATTTCATGGCACTCATCTCGCCGGCTGCCGAAAAGTTTCTCGAACCTATGGCACGACTCAGCAAGAAATATACCGAAGAACGTTTCGGACGTACCATGTCGATGTTCATCCCGCTCTACATCACCAACTCGTGCACCAACTCGTGCGTGTACTGCGGCTTCCACATCAGCAACCCCATGGCGCGTACCATCCTGACACCCGAAGAGATTGAAAACGAATACAAGGCCATCAAGAAGCTCGGCCCGTTCGAAAACCTGCTGATTGTGACGGGTGAAAATCCGGCCAAGGCGGGTGTGCCCTACATTGCCAAGGCGCTCGACCTGGCCAAGCCGTATTTCTCGAACCTGAAAATCGAGGTGATGCCGCTCAAGACGGAAGAGTATGCCGAACTGGTACACCACGGACTGAACGGTGTAATCTGTTTCCAGGAAACGTACAACAAGGCCCGCTACAACGTGTACCACCCGTGCGGCATGAAGTCGAAGTTCGAATGGCGTGTCAACGGGTTCGACCGCATGGGCCAGGCCGGCGTACACTCCATCGGCATGGGTGTGCTTATCGGACTGGAGGACTGGCGTACAGACGTGACCATGATGGCTTACCACCTGCGCTACTTGCAGAAGCATTACTGGAAGACGAAGTACAGCGTGAACTTCCCGCGCATGCGTCCGGCCGAGAACGAAGGTTTCCAGCCTAACGTCATCATGAGTGACAAGGAGCTGGCACAGGTCACTTTCGCCATGCGCATCTTCGACCACGACGTGGACATCTCCTACTCTACCCGCGAACCGGCCAATATCCGCGACCACATGGCTTCACTGGGTGTGACTACCATGAGTGCCGAGAGCAAGACCGAACCAGGCGGATATTACACCTACCCGCAGGCACTGGAGCAGTTCCATGTGAGCGACGAACGTACAGCCGTAGAAATCGAGAAGGCCCTCAAGGCATTGGGACGCGAACCGGTATGGAAGGACTGGGATGCTTCGTTCGACACGTGGCACAGTCGCACGCCACCGCCGCTACGGCCCGCTGAAAAGCCCTCCGGAACACTCTCTGAAAAACGCCCTTACGTTTTCCCTGAAACGCAAGTACGTTTTACTTCAAACACAAGTGCGTTTTGATGGAAACACAAGGACGTTTTTCCAAAACGCAAGTGCGTTTTTCAAGACAAGTATAACCCTCTTCAGAAGGCATCCTGAGGCCATTATCCCGACTTCCGGATGCCTTTCTGTCTTTACTCACTTTATTCCCCTTTTAACCTTATGAAACTGACCGAAAAAGAAGCGTCACGCTACAACCGACAGATTCTGCTCGACGAAATCGGCGAGACAGGACAACTCCTGCTGAAACAGGCCCGCGTACTCATCGTGGGAGTGGGCGGACTGGGGTCGCCCATTGCCCTCTACCTGGCCGGTGCCGGAGTGGGTACCATCGGCTGATTGACGACGATACCGTGAGCGAGACCAACCTCCAGCGCAGGTGCTCTACAGCGAACCTGAAATCGGACTCTCCAAGGCCGAACAGGCCAAGTTGCGCCTGCAGGCCCTCAACTCCGACATCCGCGTGGAAGCCTGGAACGAGCGGCTCACCCCGCAGAATGCCGAATGCTTCATTGCCAACTACGACATCGTAGTGGACGGCTGCGACAATTTCCGCACGCGCTACCTCATTAACGACACCTGCGTGCGGCTGGACAAGGTGTACGTGTACGGTGCCATCCGCGAGTTCGACGGGCAAGTCTCCGTGTTCAACTACCAGGGCGGTCCCGACTACCGCACCCTCTTCCCCGACGAAGAGGAAATGCTCGCCATGCCCCACCCCTCCAAGGCCGTGCTGGGTGTCACTCCGGGCGTAGTAGGCTGCGTGGAAACCAGCGAGACGATAAAAGTCATCCTGGCAGTCCATACGTGCTGAGCGGAAAACTCTGGCACATCGACCTGCGAAGTCTGGAAAGTTACGTCATTTCGCTGGTATAGTTTCCCGTCCGACCCGCTGAAAATCACGGTTTTCAGTGATGCACAGCTTCTCAGATAGCCTTACTTTTGTACAAACGTAAATTATCCTATTATTCTTATCTTTAGTATGAACAAAAGTAAAGCAACGACAGCCCTGAAATCGCTGCTGGTTTCAGGCTGTGCCTTTTTGTGTGGGGCATGACACCCGTATTTTTAGCCTCCACCCTTACCTCGTGCGAAAAATTAGAGGATATTTTAGGAGGTGGTGATGATGATGAAGACGATGGAGACGGAAGCAGCTCAGGCAATCTGAACGGAGTGGGTACTACCGACGGAGCGGCTCCCTATTTCAATCTGGAAACGACTCGCATCGAAGTGCCTGCCGTAAGAGACGGAGAAGGCATACAGGTGAAATGCCAGACCAACATCATGAGCATGCGTTATGTGCTGGAGAAATTCAAGAAATTCAGCGAAAGTGAACTGACTGAACAGAAGGACTATTCGTTCATCCTGGAAAATCCGGAGTATTCATTCTACGGCGAAGAGTACCTGCAGTATTACACCAACTACTCCAGCGAGAAACAGACCGACAACCTGCTGATTTATGCCACCGACAAAGACAGTCTGCTGGCCACCATCCCCATCGAACAGGCGGCTGCCCCTCATATCAGCGTGACCAAGGCAGATGCAGGTGTCAATGAAATCACACTGACACTAGAAGGACAGAACGACGCCCGTTTCTATTCCACCTACATCTCAACAGACAGCATCCCCTTGTTCGAAGTCATTCAGGATTTGAAGAACGGAGGCTCAGGACTTCCTTTTGAATACCTCTTCGACCTTCAAAGCCAGCCTACGTGTACCTTCTCCGGGCTGACGGAAGCAACCAAATACTACATCTACCTGCAAGGCGGTACGGAACCGGGGCCTCTGCATGGACTTTCACTGTACACCGTTACTACTGCCATGCGCGGCAAGGAAGATGCGCTGATTATGAAATACGCGTTGAACAATCTGAACAACCGCACGGTATATCTTCCGTTCGAAGGACGGGTGAAAGGCGTCATCGACTGGGGCGACGGGGTGACCGAGGTGCTCGACAAGTCATACGTATATTCGGCCGACCTGTCACACGTTTATGCCCAAGGTGCTGAATCTACCGTAGAAGTAGCTTTCAAAGGTACGGTAGAGTCTCTGGCAACCAACAGCACAACCAAGGGAGAAATCCTCAAGAGTTCACTCATCGGCATCACACAATGGGGTACGCCCGAACTGAAAACACTGAGACTGGAAGACGTTACCGCACTGACCCAGCTGGCTGCCGACACCAAAGGAGCACTGTCCGCCATCACGGACTTCACCTCCTGCTTTGAAGGCTGTACGGGACTGACCAACCTCCCCGAAGACCTGTTTGCCATGCAACCGGTGCCCAAACGTTCGATAGAGCCTTCCAGGCTGTACGGGACTGACTTCACTTCCGCTCAATCTCTTCGCCCAGAATTCCAGTGCCCGCAACTTTAACGCTACCTTCTCCGGCTGCACAGGATTGCTCTATCTGCCCGAAGACCTCTTTGCAAATAACAAAGACATCTATGTCATGAACGATGTGTTCAGCGGATGTGAAAACCTGAAAGAGATTCCGACCGGACTGTTCCGTAACAATACCCGTTTAGGATACATACAATGTGCCTTCTCAGGATGCAGCTCGCTCACCAGTCTGCCCGAAGGACTGTTTGCCAACTGTCCGGGCATACAGAGTGTGTCAGAAATCAACTCCGTCATGGATGCTTACGGTCTTTTCTCGAATTGCACCTCATTGACTGAAATCCCGGAAGACTTGTTTGCCAGTATGACCAAGGTTACCAGATTAGATGGCATATTCAAGGGATGTACCTCCCTCCGCGAGATTCCCGAAAAGCTGTTTGCAAACAACGCACAGGTGATTTCCATGTGGGAAGCCTTTGCCGGATGCAAGAGCCTGCAACGTATTCCTACTGGACTGTTCGACTCCATGCGCACCCTGCAAGCTGTCCGCCTCTTGTTCAAAAGCTGCAGTTCGCTCACCGGCGAATCGCCCTACACCCTGATAAGCGGAAAAAAGGTACACTTGTATGAACGTAAGGATTACCCGAATGAATTCCTTGAAATCACCAGTCACACCAGCGCGTTTAACAACTGTACGAACCTGACCGACTATGAATCCATTCCGAGCAACTGGAAATAAACGAGTCCCGATTTTTGCATAATTATCCTTCCCCTGCCAGAGCAAGATAAAAAACACGCTTGGCAGGGGATTTTTCATGCCTCAATTTCCAATTCTCTGTTTTTTATGCTAACTTTGAGAATCAAACCTTTATCAAAAAAACTATGTTACTCAGAATTTTAGGTTATCTCTGCCAGTTGTGTTTCATTATTGGCCTTTATTATGGCTCAAAAGCCAGGAAGCGTTTCTGCAATACACCGTTTGCATACTGGCCATGCTGATTCTCTTACAGCGTATATTCATTGACTTATTCTGGAAAAAAGAAAACACTTAATACTTTATTCCTCATGCACACGAAACAACTCACTAGCATCCTGCTGGTATTCCTCTGCATCTTCTGCTTCACCAGCTGCAATCACGACGACGTGAACTTTCCTACCTTCACATTCAATGAAAACGGAGAATGTGAACCAGCGTCTGTCACCCCCATTTCTTCCGCCCGCTTCGAAGAAGCCGTAGTGGGATACGGCTGGAAGCACGTCCACACCTACGAAATCAATCCCGACGGCACTTGCCAGACGCAGGATTATTACCAAGACCTGACAGGTGCAGGCCCTACTCAATATTACATGGAAAGCAACTCTTCCCTGAAGAAATACATGTACATTGACGCCTATCCTGCATGGGGATTCCGGACAGTCACTTATACCTTCTCGGATGGAAACCGACTGCTCAGCAACCAGAACACAGTGTTCCAGATACTTTCTGTGAACGGCAACACAATGGAAATACTTGACCAGCTGGGGGTACGGGCAGGCGGAACCGAAATCTACGGTTATTCCATCTACCAGCGGATGACGAATCAGGAACTGGAAGAGGTGCAGAAAACATATCACACAGATTTGTCGGACGTCCACGAACTGACCGTATCGGTACAGGAAAATCCGCTCATCATCTCCGGAAAAGAAACGGAATTCGATGTGCTGAGCAGCAACGGTCCTTTCACTTTCAAACCAGCCAGAGAAGGCAGTTGCGAAATCACTTCACAAGGGAATCATGTCAAGGTCAAGCTGCTGAGCAACGGAGTATATCTCACAGGCTACGACCGTCTGCGTCATTGTGAGGTGGTCATCTTCTCTACGGACGAGGAACTGGAACCCGAAGGTACGGACATCTATGACTTCACGTACACGGAAATCACCGTCAATCCGGAAAAGAAACTTTTTGCGCCCGATGGTCACGAAATCTCCTACGACCTCGGCAGCATGGAAGTCACCCCGCGCAAGGAATACACCGGAAGTATCCTGAGCCAGTATGCTCCCGTGGCCTTGCTTGCCGTGGACACAAACGGACAGGCACGCTATCTGCGCATGAACAGCGGCAAAATCAGCTTCAAGGACCTTCTTCCGCAAGAAGAGCTCGACCAGTTGACGGAAGGTACAGACGGGGCTTCTCTCACCTACAAGCTGGAACTGATTACACCCGACTGCGAGGTGTTCCAGGTTCTGCCTTTCAAAATCACCTATAAAAAATAGTGCAAGTTCCATGAAACTTATCCGCCTGCTTCCCATATTGCTTGTCATCGGACTCTCATGCCTGACGAGTTGCCAGAAAGAAGAAATTCCGTCTGCCGACAACGAACGGACACTCTTCATGTACCTGCCGTGGTCCACCAACCTGACGAGTTATTTCTACCAGAATATCGACGATATGGAAGATGCCATCTCCCGCAGAGGCTGGACAAGGAGCGGGTGCTCGTCTTTCTGTCCACCAGTTCCACGGAAGCAGAACTGTTTGAAATCACAGTCAATAACGGTACCTGCACCCGGCAGATACTGAAAGAATATACCCGCCCCGCATTTACGACCGAGGAGGGTCTCACGGGAATTCTGAACGACATGAAATCGTTTGCTCCCGCCAAAACCTACTCCCTGATTGTGGGCTGCCACGGCATGGATGGCTGCCCGTCGCCCAAAGCAAGGCACGTACCGCTACGAACCCCCGCTATCACTGGGAGTACTCACACACTCCCCTGACCCGCTTTTTCGGGGGACTGACAGCGGAATACCAGACGGAGATAACCACCCTCGCCGAGAGTCTCTCCAACTGCGGATTGAAAATGGAATACATCCTGTTTGACGACTGCTACATGTCTTCGCTGGAGGCAGCCTACGACCTGCGCCACGTGACCCGTCACCTGATAGCCTGCCCCACGGAAATCATGGTCTACGGCATGCCTTACTCCCACATTGGAGAATACCTGCTGGCGGAAAATCCCGACTACAGCGCCATCTGCCAGACCTTCTATCAATTCTATTCCAGTTACACATACCCCTACGGTACCATTGCCGTGACCGACTGCTCCCGACTGGACGAACTGGCTCTCCTGATGAAAGACATTCATTCCCGCTATTCGCTGGACGACTCACAAACGGCCTCCATTCAGCGTATGGACGGCTATTCTCCCGTGATATTCTATGATTTCGGCGATTACGTCCGTGCCCTTTGCGGCAACGATGCAGAGCAGCTGACCCAGTTTGAAACCTTGCTGGAACAAGTCGTTCCCTACAAGGCACACACCGAGAAATATTTCACAGCAGCCCGTGGTCCGCTTCCCATAGAGCATTATTCCGGCATCACCACCTCTGCACCCAGCACAAACAGCTTGGCAAGTTCCTACTCGCAGACTTCGTGGTATCTGGCTACGCATTGATAATGTGCTATCTCTATTCCAGATTTGAACCATAAAAATAAGCAGCCGTAGCACCTCCGTCTACCAGAAAATCAGAGCCGGTGATAAAGGCCCCCCGGTTGCTCATCAACAGTTCGGCCACATTCGCCACCTCGTCGGCCGTGCCGGGACGATGCGCCGGACATTGGGCGAACATCTTCTTATAGAACTCCCCACGTACCCGTTGAACTCGTCAAGTGCCAGTGGAGTGACGATAATACCTGGAGAAATGGAATTCAGACGGGCACCTCGTTCACCCCATCTCACTGCCTCGGACATGACACGCTTCACGTTGCAACGTTTCGCCAGCTGGTAGGCATGGAGCGTATCGCGGATGTGCGAGGGTTGCAGTACCTCCAGACTCAACAATTCTTCCGTCGGTGTACAAGCTAGCTGTGCATCGATTTCAGCACCAAGGGCCGGCAAGCGGTGTCCAGATTGACTGGCTATCGTAACGCCCGTTCCACCCTGCCGGATAACTTTCCCAACTTCTTCCAACAATACCGCCGTACCGTACAAGTCGACTTTCAGAATGGTCTCGACCGAGGCTTGCGAAGGAGACACTCCTGCCGCATTGACCAGCATGGCTATCTCTCCATATTGCTGTGCCGTCTCAATCAGTCCGAGAATGGAGACGCGCGACGACAAGTCCATCTCCACCGGAAGCACATCAAATCCGGCACGGTTCATCGTATCGGCCACGACCTGCGCATTCTCCATCCGCTTGTCACCGACCACAATCTTCATTCCATATCCCATTCGCCGAGCTATCGCCATACCGATTTGTCCGCACCCGTAAGCAACATTACTTCTTTTCCATATCACACACTTTTAATATTTCCATCCGATTCCGCTACATAACGGTCCACTAAATCTTTCAAAGCCATACGGCTCTCCATTTCCTGTGTCATAGTTCTATAATATTTATCTGTTAATGTTATGGCAAAAGTAGTCCGTACCATTTTATCCGTTGTTATACAAAACACAGAATCCCTGCATGAAAACACAGATTTCAAGAGCAACGAAAACCAGAAACCGGAATCCTTTCGTACTTTTGTCGTCAGAAGCATTAAAAACGATGAAAACATCCTTATTAAACATCGAAACCGTTACAGAGTACGACGACATGCTCGGCGTAGAAACTCTGCATCCGCTGGTCAGCGTGATTGATCTTTCACAGGCCAAACCGATGCACCACATGCGGCATACATTCAGCTTTTACGTGATTTTTCTGAAAGACGAAAAGAACTGCGACCTGATTTACGGCCGCCAGCGATACGATTACCAGAAAGGCTCGGTGGTCTGTCTGGCACCCGGACAAGTGATCGGCATAGAAGATACGGGCGAAACGTTCCAGCCGCAAGGCTATGCGCTGTGCTTTCATCCCGACCTGATTCGCGGCACCAACCTCGGACGCACTATCAAGGAATACACGTTCTTCTCGTATGAAGTGAACGAAGCCTTGCACCTCTCGGAACGGGAACGACACACCTTCATCGACTGCCTGCAGAACATTCAGGAGGAATTGCAACACAGTGTGGACCGGATGAGCAAACGGCTGATTGCCAACCATATCGAGTTGTTGCTCAACTATTGCCTGCGCTTCTACGAAAGACAGTTCATCACCCGTCAGGATGCTCACCACGACATTCTAACCCGTTTCGAAACATTCCTGGACCAATATTTCACGGGAGACAATGCCGCACAAAAGGGATTGCCCAGTGTGAAACACTGCGCAAGCGAACTTTGCCTGTCAACCAACTATTTTGGCGACCTTATCAAAAAAGAAACAGGCAGAACCGCCCTGGAATATATACAAGACAAAATTATCAGCATCGCCAAAGAACAGCTGCTTCTCCCCTCAGAGTCCATCAGTCAGATAGCCTATCAACTCGGTTTCCAGTACCCGCAGCACTTCACTCGTGTATTCAAGAAAGCCACCGGAATGACTCCCAATGAATACCGGAGCAGCAAAACGGAGTATAAATAATACAATATTTTTCATCCGCCATAAGAAAGAGGAAGCACAGAATTCATTACATTTGCAGAAACCAAACCCGATATTTATGAATCGCAGACTACTATCCGTCACCGTGTTTCTGGCGCTGATGCTGACTTCCCTGCTGGCCGGACGCCATAACTACCACGTGACACGAAACGAAATAACAGCCGACCTGAATCAGGCACTGGCACTGACTTTACTGGAAAAGAAAGAGCCATTGTGACACAAGATACGATACGGGCATACAAGCAGCTCCGGCGTACTTCGGGCGGACAGGTACTGATTGCCGTGTCCGACGAACGGTTCTGCCGACACCTGAAGAATCGGCGACTGAAGGAAACCTCTTTCCTCACGTTCGACGTGGTGGACAAGGAATATCAGGGTGGTTCGACGGATGAACAGGCCATCTACAGCGATACACTGATGATAAGAAACGGACACGCAGGCGAGACACTGGCCCTGAAAGGCTATACCCGTCTGTCGGCAGCGGCCGTATTCGGCATGTCCGACCAGCGCTTGCCTGCCGGACTGATGGCAGCGGCTATCCTCTGGGCCATCGGTTCGATGCTGTACTTACGGAAAAGAGAGAAAGAGAATCTGGTGCTGCAACCCGTCGAAGGATGCAGACAACCGGCTGAAGATGGTACACAATCTGCCGAAGATTTCGGGGGACTGACGTATTCGGATGCAGACGACCGTTTCTACGGCGCCGACCACACGCCTATCCGCTTCACCCCCATGCAACAGCAACTGATGCGGCTGTTCTGGCAGTCACCTTCCCACTCCATATCGAAAGAGGAAATCTGTGCGACACTCTGGCCCAAGAAAGACGATGCCAACGATACGCTCTACACCCTTATCCGCCGGTTGAAACCTATCGTAGAGGAGCATACACGGCTGAAAATCGTGGCCGACAGAGGACGAAACTATTCCTTGGAAATCAACGAATTGAAAAGCTGACAGCGAATTGTCAGGCAAATGTCAGCGTCGGTTTTTGACGCCTTCGTAACGCCCTCTTACTTTTGTTCCTGAAATTTACACACAGGAACAAATGAATACACTCAGATTACTTTTCCAGCAGGAGGCCGAAAGCCGGCTTCTGCTGACCATCTCCCGATTTCTGGCCAGCATCTTTCTTCTTTTATTGCTGGCCTTCCCCACTCTCGCACAAGAAGTAGCCTCCACCGTGGAACTAGGCGAAGTGGAAGTCAAGGCCGACCGGATTATCCACAAAACCGACGGCCTGCTACTCTATCCCTCCGAACAGCAGAAAGCTTCTTCCCGCTCGGGCTACAGTCTGCTCCAGCAACTCACCTTACCAAATATCCGTGTGGATGAGATGGGCCACAGCATCTCGGCCATCGACCAGCGGGGAAGTGTACAGATTCGCATCAACGGCATCATTGCGGACAAGGCAGAGATGCTGTCGCTCGACCCGAAGAGCATCCGCAAGATTGACTTCATCGACAACCTGGTGTGCGTTATGGCGACGGCATTGCTACGTCATTGACATCACTACCCGACGGGCAGACAACGGATATACTTTAGGAACCTCGCTCACCCAGGCACTGACTACCCGCGACGGCGATTACACAGTATACGGCAAATGGAACACGGAAAAGAGTGAGCTGTCGCTGAACTACAGCTTCGGCTACCGGGATTTTAAAGGAATACGGACGGAAGAAACCGCGCACTACCACCTGAACGACGGCTCCATTTATACCATCCAGCGCAACGACCTCGCCTCGCGCAACCGGAGTCTGAGCAACCAGATGAAACTGACCTACAACCTGGCCGACTCCAGCCGCTATGTGTTCCAGGCTTCACTGAGCGGCGACTTCAGTCACGTGCCGGGTGATTTCAGTCAGAAACAGATTGTGGACGGGACACAGACGTACACCGCCCTCGAACAGCAACAAAGCCAGAGCAGCAGTCCGGTGCTCGACCTCTACTACTTCCAGCAGTTCTCCCCCCGGCAGTCGCTTACCCTCAATGCCGTGGCACATACATCGGCACCCGCTCCTCCGACAGCTACGACGAAGGTTCGCCCTACCGTTACGACGTGGACGGACGCACTTACTCCCTGCTGAGCGAGGCCATATACGAAAACCGGTTGAAGCCCTTCACCCTTTCTGCCGGCCTCAACTACAGCCAGAAATACACAAACAATGAATATACGGGCGATGTTTCTTCCGTCACCCCCATGCACCACAACCGCGTGTACCTGTTTTCGGAAATCAAGGGAGCGTGGGGCAAGCTCCGCTACTCGGCAGGCATCGGAGGCAGCTACCTGCACTACCGTCAGCAAGCCCATTCGTACGATTACTGGAGTTTCTGCCCGAAAGCAGCCCTGAGTTACAACTTCACTCACTCCCTGCAACTGAGTTACAATTTCCAGCTGAACGAACGCACCTCACGGGTGGCCATGATCAGCGATGCCGCCATCCGCACCAACCGCATGGAATGGACCGTAGTCAGTCCCGACCTCAAGCCCAACCGGGAGACGTATCACACCCTCCGGCTGTCGTACAACAACACCCGTCTGCAAGTCAATCTGCAAGGCTTCTACAAGAAATGTCCTCACCCCAACATGGCGGTGTACGAACGCACGTCCGACGACCGGTTCATCTACACCCAGCGCAACCAGAAAGAGATTGATGCCCTGCACGCCATGGCCTACGCAAGCTACTGGCTGATGCCGGAAAAGCTCTCCGTCACGGCCTACGGGGGACTGTTCCGCTGCTTCAACTTCGGCCACGACTACACTCACTGCTACACGTCTTACTTCTTCACAGGGGCCGTCAACGCCTACCTGGGCAACCTCTCCCTCCATGCCTACGCCGACAACGGCTCCCGCTTCCTGGAAGGGGAAACCAAAGGCTACAGCGGAAGCGACATCGCCCTGAAGGCCGCCTACAGCTACAAAGACTGGCAGTTTGCCCTTATCTGGCAACAGCCCTTTCAACACAAATACAAAATGTTCGAATCGGAAGTCCTGAACCGGAACCTCCAGAAAACCACTGCCCTCTACAGTAGCGACGCCTGCAACCTCGTCAACCTGACCGTAACGTGGCGACTGACTAAAGGACGCAAGTTCCGCGCTGTCAACCGCTCCATCCAGCTGAAGGATAGTGATACGGGGATTATCCGATGAAAAAAGAAATTCTCAGGTAAGTATTCCGCTTGCCTGAGAATTTTTCAATGAGTTGCACGCTGCAACCACCGGTTACAACCGTTTCCCAACAGTACCCCCAAGAATACGCTCACAAAGATGCGCCAATCATCGGCAAGGCCCATCCATTGTGTGACGAACAGACAGAGACTGCACACTACGGCACTGACTACCAAGCTCCATAACAACGGTTTCATTTTCATAGGCATTTGTTTTGATTACAAGCGTAAAGATACAAAAACTTACCTAAAAACGACTTTTTGAGAAAGAAATAATTATTTCTGACAGACTTATTTGTCTAAACCACCCCGATAAAATCAAGAAACTTTGGCGGCACGCTCGAAAGTAACCGGAATGGCATACCTCACTTTCTCCGGTTTTCCGCTTTGCCGTCCCGGTTTCCATTTCGGCATCAGCTTTACTACCCGAAGAGCCTCTTCGTCCAATGCCGGATTCACTCCCCGCAGCACCACCGGATGAATAATGTTTCCTTCCTCATCTATCACAAACTGCACGATGACTCGAGGAATTACAACCGTTTCAGGCACAAGCGATTTGTCATAGTTCAGATTCTTCCGAATAAAATCCATCAAGCCGACATGCCCCCGGGAAACTCCGGCATCTCCTCTACCTCGTCATACGCAATATCCATATCCTTTTCCTCTGCCACTTCCTGCAAAGGCTTTGAAGAAGGCTCCTTGTCCGAAGCATCCCGTTCTTCCACCTTGTGGCCAATCCGGAATTCCGCCGCAAAATACCAGTCGTGATAATTATCCCCAATATCCATTTTCTTCACCACACGATAGATGCCCGGCGTAAGCACATGAAGTGACGGATACAAACTGGCAGAAAAGGGATAAATCTTATTGGATGGAAGAATACGTTCTTCAGGTGTCCAAACTGTTGCTCTCGGTAAAGACAGCCATTTTTCTCCCTCCTTCCGAAGCACTCGGTACAGCGACCCCATTGAGATGCTCCGCCCGCTCCGGTTTACGATTCTCACCGCCACAGATTCCGTATTCAGCGGATACACCGCCTTCTCCGTGTACATCTTGATGCCGAAAGTATCCGTACACATCGGTTGAGTAAAATAAGTAGCTACATCCTCTTTTCCGTCGTTCACCACGATTGCCGCATAATTCAGCACCTTCTGCCGGAACTCTTTCCGCAATGCCTCCGAGTTCACCATCCACGACATATACAGCGTGTCATTATCCTGGAATCCCCCAGAATTCAGGTTTTCTATGACACGGTCCTTGGGATGCTTCTCCCTGTACCGGCTAATTTTGTCGAGCAGTTTCCGATGCTGAGCTTTGGATATAAGTTCAAACTCCGCGTATGCCGTACGTGTATTCCGGTTGAATGATTTGTAAATACGATACCTGCCGGGACGGTTCTTGTCCGTATAAAATTGAATAGTCTGCCGGTGTGTAGGATAATCGGGCGTAAACACCCACAATACATCGTTGATTATCGGATTGGTAGGCTGAGGTTCCCATTGCTTTAGTGCTTCGTTGTAATATACCAGACTATACCTTTCCCCACTGTCATATTTCTGATTCGCACGATTGGTAATGAAGACCTTGACCTTGGAAGTCGCTACAGGATAATAATCATATTCCGTACGCATAGAAAGCGAATCTGCAGAAAGAGGACGGCCGACAGGAATATCCCGTACCACCGGTTCCAGCACCATCGCCACCGGTTGAGGCGGAGTGTCTGTCGAAGTTTCCGTATCCGGTTCCTCTACTGCAAGTGTGTCATCCGTTACTTCCGGACTCTGTACTGCCGGAGGAGTCTCCTTTACCAAAGCAATATCCGGTTGTGCTTTTCGCTTGCCCGTGCAACCAACACACATCACACAGACCACCGCCACAAACAATTGAAAAAATGCATTTGTTTTCATACGCTATTGGGATAATTAATTTGTATTCTGCACAGAAGGTTTAAACGCAACAGGAAAAGCAAACTTTACATTCCGGTTCTTCCCGCTTGTCTGCCCGGTTTCCATTTCGGCATCAGACTGACGATGCGCAAGCTTCTTCATCCAACGCCGGATTTGTACTCCGCAACACCACAGGGTTAGTGGCATTTCCCTTCTTATCTACTACTATTTGAATGATGACACGCTCCCTCTTTTCAGCCTTGTCATGCCGCAGGTTTTTCCGGATAAACTCCATTAAAGCAGACATACCACCGAGAAACTCCGGCATCTCCTCCACTACCTGATAAACTGTTTGCTCATCTTCCTTTCATTGTATTATCGATTTTTCCGTGAAACAATTGTCCGTTATTTATCTATCCAGAACTCGGCACTTACTGTAATTTCTTCCCTCCCGTCATGGAATGATTGAATAATCCGATATTTTCCGGATGTAATTCTATAGCAACTGACAGGATAACTAAAACAATAATAATCAGGAGCAAAGTTTAACTGCATACCTACATCTCCAAAGCCATACATTCCATTCATCTTTGCACCCATCCACGAACCGTTTTCCCATTTCTGCAATGTCCAGTCACCACCAAAAATCAGCGACTTACGCTTAGGATTCAATAGGATAGCATACACATTCTTCGTATCAAGCGGATAATGGTTCTGTATCATATTCATCCGCACAGTAGTCCCCAGCGTATCACAGTTCAGGCATTGTGCATCGGCAGGTCCAATCTGCATAACCTGTTTTTTTGATGCCGTGCGATTGCATCCCAGTCCGCATATTGCCATCATCGCCACGAAATAAATATACCAGCTTTTCATACTCCACACATTTTTATTTAACCTCAAAACTGTCTATCAAAAGAATGTGTTCATCACCTCTACTAAATGATTTCTGAACACGGTATTTCCCTTTTGGGATGCAATATTCATTCAGTTTATAACGGAAGCAATACAGCAAAGGAGCCTTCTTTATCATAAACGCATCACTATTCCATACAATCGTATAGGAGGTATCCCTTTGCTCCGGCGGACACCATTTATCATTTTTCCACAAATAGAAACGCATATCCCGTCCGAACTCCAACGGAATGTCCGTCGGATTGCTTACAAATACATTAATCACGGGTACATTTTCTGTATATACTTCATATTCTGTCCACAGACGGGTTTCTCCGTCATATGCTTCAGGTAAATCTTTTGTATACCAAAGTTGACACTGACGTAATTCGTATGTTACTGTATCTTGAAATGAAGCACATGTATCAGCAACTACAATGGATGTCATACTGTCCGCACATCCGATAACAGCTGTAGAGGTAGCCTCCTGTACAGGCTGTCCAGCTTATTTACACAGGCCGCCAGCAAAATCAATATAACACATGCAATCTCTTTTCTCATATTCATTCCATTTTAATGAAAACAATTATTCCTTTTATCTATTTCATCAGTATCGGTTTATCACACGATGTATAGCCGATGACCAGCACATCAGTATCCGGATTAACAGTAGCAGAAGAATCCAGTTTATATTGAACTACAAGTGTATCTTTACCTGCCTTCAATAAAGTAGGGACATTCATCACCTTTTTAAAAGTGTCCAATGCTGTTTTCCGAAACGACCGGTTGCTGCAAGAAATGATTTTCGGTTGCACTACATATCCGTTACTGTCCACTGCATATTCAATGCGAAGCAGACACTCTTTTCTCTTGCTCAGCAACTTTACCGGATATTTGCTTTCCTTATGTAAAGTCTTGATAAACCATTTATAATCACGAAATTCATCTAAAGATTTATCCAGACCAAATATTCCTTTCGGAGCCTCCTTGCGCCATGAAGTGCCAAACTTCTTATCCAGATAATCAAAAACCACCTGATTATAAGCTGTCAGCATATGATTGGGAACACCCAGATAACAGTCCAGTGTTCCATCTTTTTTCAATGGATAAAAAACGTCATAACTCACGCCGTACTTTATCCAGAAAAAGTGTGTGCGGATTTTTTGTTCCTGTTCTTCCGGTATTACCAGGCGCAGCTTGGGATGTCCCTTGAGGATATTTTCTTTCGACAACTCCGGCGAACAGTCATATTTCAAAATATAATCATACCATAAAGGAAGCACCATACGCAGCGTGTCATTATGCTGCGAAGGGAGAGTTATTACCGTATCACAAGGAGCCAGTCCCACATATTCCGCTTTCAGATGATAAGTTCCGGCCTCCAGCCCTTTATCCGGAAGCAGCCGGTGGAATCTGTCAGCCATCCTTGAAACGATCGTTCAACCATGCTCAAATTGGAGCCAACCAGCACAGCATGTACCACATCATAAGGAGGACGTTGACGGACGGATTCACCATACACCCGACCCACAATCGTGTATTTTGCAGAATCACCCTTATTATGCGTTATATCTCCCCTCAAAGTTATAGTAAGATTCCGATATTCGCTCGTGTACTTTCCGTTGATGAAGAGCACCTCCCACGGATAAATGGATTTCAGCGTTTCTTTAAAAGCGAGGGCCAGCGGATGATTCCCGTCGTTTATCATTTTCCGCGAAGAACGCAGATAAATGAAACGTACGTCACAGTCTACGAAGTGACCGTCTTCCGTCATCTGAAAATCACTTATCGAAAAAATAATCCGTTCTCCCTGATACTCAGGAAACCGCTCCCAAGGAAACCGACGCACGATTTCCCCTTGTGCCTTCATCAGATTCAATCCGGCTCTCCGGTAATTGTGGTAAGTCTGTGTTTCCATCACTTTACCGTTTTGGACGGTCAGTACCTGTTCCGTTTCCATGTTGCGGTCGAACCCGTCATGCACGTATCTCACCACATCTCCTTTCCCAGCCCGAAGTTCCCCACTGAACCAGCGGGATTGAATTTCTCCAGCCTGACAATAAGCCGCAAAAAGCGATTGCAACTCCTTCACCTCATACACCGTGTAGATTCCTTCTTGCTGACCTCATCGTAGACATCCGCTTCTACCGTTGCAGGCAAAGATACCCGTCACGCACCTCCCAGAAAGCGGTATAGCCGCTATAATTGCCCGTAGACCGACTGACATTTTCCGGAAGAAAAGCTTCCATCCGCCTGCATAGCAGGGAGTCGTATCCTATAGGCTTTGCCATCAAAACCCATTCTTCTCCTTCCAGACGAATCACATCGCCCGATTGCCCTGTGGCTTTGAGCGTCAGCATCACGCCACACAGCAGAAGAAGCAATATCACTTTCTTCATACGAATCTGATTGTTAGGTAAATCTAGTTTTTAAAGATACGGAAAAGAAACGGCATTTCAAAGTTGGGAAAGGGATTAGAAAAACGAAGTCCTGTTTTCCGGGAAATACCGGTTTTATTTTTTACGTCTCCCGACCCTGAACCGTATGTTTTCAAAAGCAGAAACGTATGGTTCCGCACCGAAGAACATACGGTTCTCTTACGGGAAACATAGAAAACGCATTGAAGAAACAATTATGTCCTCAAGGCGTTTTCCAATATGTAAAGTTAGCAAGCTATTCGGCGTCTTCCTATTCCGCAAAGGCCGGAACAGGAAGATGCATGCCTGCCATTACCAGTCCGTTTTCACGGGCATATTGCAGGTAGTATTTGCGGCTTTTTATGGCTCCGGTCTTATCCATGTCATACTGCGCACAGATTTCCGGATGGCCTTTCTGCAAGGCAAACCCGTGAAACAAGTCACCAATTACCAGCAGTTTGCCCGCCTTATAAACGGTATGTCCCGGTGTATGTCCTATGGCCTCCATAGGGAGCACATTTCCGGGAAGCGTATCTCCAAAAGCAAAGAGATGCAGACGGTCTTTATAGGCATTCATCGTGGTCTCTACCTGTGCCCTTTTATCAGCCGGCATTTTCATCCAGGCATCATATTCCGCCTTTGAAGCATATACCTCAGCCTTCGGGAAGACAACCTTACCGTCCTTCATCATTCCGCCGATATGGTCGCCATGAAAATGGGTAATAAACAAGCAGTCAATATCTTCAGGCTTTACATTCAACGATTTCAAGCCCTCCATCATCCGGCTATCAGGAGCACCGACACCAGTATCAAAAAGCATCCGCTTGCCATCACATTCAACCAAAAATGTACTGACGGAAGCCGGTATGCCCTCTTGAAGAGAAAGGCTATCCATCAGCGCATTCGTCGCATCCGGAAAGAGAGTACGCGGCATCAAGCGTGGGTTGGCATTGTCACGAATCCATGTCACCTTCATACCGTCCAGCGTCAGCGTAGCCAGCAGGCTGTCTTTCTGTAACTTTACCTGAGTGCATACAGCCTTTATCGTATCTGCATTCATTTCTTTCTCTGTTTTCTGTTTATTCTGCCCTCCGCAACCAAAAAACAAGAAGGCTGACAACACGACGGCACCCGCCATCACATAATTTTTCATACGTATTTGTTTTGTAGTTTCTTCTTATTGTCCCATCTCTACCTTCACTTCCTGAATGTTACGAAGCTCATCGCTGAAGTTGACACCAATCTTGTAGACCGTACGGCTGTCCTTGGCAAAGGGTGCGGCATAGCCTTTCTCCCGAATCTGGGCCAAAGCTTCGTCCGCGCTGCCGTTCAGCTTGAATTCCATGATGTACACGTAGTCTTGTGTCTGGAGCACCAGGTCGATCCGTCCGCGACTGGTGTGGTATTCCACCTGCACGTAGAAGCCCATCAGCTTGAAAATGATGTAGAGGATATTCTGGTAGTGCACTTCGCGGTCACGCGCCAGCTCGTATGGAATGTCGGCAAACATAGTCTTCAACCGTTCGAAGAAATCGTCCACCTTGCCCGCCATTACTTCCTCCACAAAGCACTGAATCTGGTAGGGTGACTTGCTTACGCTCACCGAAGCGTAGTTGGGTAGCAGAAACTTGAAAAAGCCCTGTTCCACCTCGCGGTTGGGAAATCCCAACGTGTAGTTCTCGAACATCTTGTTGTAACCCTTGATGGTGAGGTAGCCACTCTGGTAGATAACCGGAATCGGGTCGGTTGAGGCCGTATCGATGCTGTCCAGCACCGGCTGGCTGGTGACGATATGTTCCAGTTCCTCTATCGGATAGTGGTGGAGCTTGAGCAGTTCGACAAGGTAAGTCGGTGTGCCTGTTTCAAACCAGTAGCTGCCGAACCGCCGGTTGGCAAAGGTATTCAGCAGGCTGAACGGATTGTACATACCGATGGCATTTTCCGTGAAATGATATCCGTCGTAGTTTGTTTTCAGTTCCGCACAAGCTTCTTCATAGCTCATGCCTGTAGCTGCGGCCAATTCGTGAATATCTTCTTCAAAATAGGTATAAATTTCTTTCTCACTGATACCACAGATTTCGGCATACTGGTCAATCATGGAAATGTCACGCAGGTTGTTCAAATCGCTGAACACGCTGACCTTGCCGAACTTGGTCACTCCCGTGAGCAGAGCAAAGCGGATGCACCCGTCCATGGATTTCAAAGCTCCGTAGAAGGCTTTCAGGGTACCGCGGTATTCGTTCTGCAAGGCTTCATTGCCGATGGCCTGTAGCATGGGCTTGTCATATTCGTCGATGAGAATCACCACGCGGCGGCCTGTCTGCTCGCAGGCACGGCGGATGATCCCCTGAAAACGCCGGGCCACACCGATTTCACTGGAAGATGCTCCATAAAGTACTTCCCAATTCTGTACGTTTTCCTCCAACACGTTGGTCAGTGATTCCGGCGTATCGTATTTCTGCGTATTCAAATCCAGGTGTAGTACCGGATATACCGTCCAGTCCTTCTCCAGTTTCTCCAGTGCCAGTCCCTTGAAAAGCTCTTTCTTTCCCTGTGCGTAGGCTTCAAGGGTTGACAACAGCAGGCTTTTTCCGAAGCGTCGCGGACGGCTCAGAAAATAGTATTTATTTGTATTAAACAATTCATATATCTGTGCTGTTTTGTCCACATACACATAACCATCATGTATCAGACCTTCAAAGTTCTGTACTCCTACCGGATATAGCTTGCTCATAACCACTGGATTTAGATTCTACTGCGAATGTAGTAATTTTCAGCGAACATTCAAACAGACAAAGAATAGGAATCTGAAAATTAGATGGATAATCACTCGTCCTTTACAGTCATAATTACTATCTTTGTATAGAGTCATATTGCGACTTCGATTCAATAACTATTCAGAAAACCGAGCAATGGAAGTATACAGAATAATAAACAACATTTTTAAGGTTCTTCTTAATCTACTGCTCTTCATGATGGCTGGGGTAGCAATCATGAATGTATTTATGAGCAACTGCACGACAGGAGAAATCTGCTATCAGCTACTGATAGCCATTCTATGTATCGCAACGATTTTCTGCAAGAAATACAGATATATCGGTTTGTCCATCATCTTGGTATTGATGTTTATTGCTTATCTTGTCACTAAATAATAACCGTAATGGGAACATTAGGATACATCCACGACATGATGCGGAGGGACAAAGAAAACAGGGAACTCCGTCAACGCGACCGGGAGCGTATGAAGGAAACGCGCCGGCGAATGACCGAATGCAGGCACACGGAGCTTCCTCCTACTCTTTCCGTGGAAAAGCTGGAGGAGATAAAGAAACAGACACAAGAGAAAGAACAAGCCGATCAAAGCCGTGCCTTCAGAATCAAACTGATTATAGGGGTGGTCATACTTGTCCTTCTGCTGTTATGCGGATTCTTGCTCTGAAGCTTCGTACACGTGTTTTTCAAATCTGCCTAACACAAAAGTTTTTTCAGGCTTTCAGCCGAAGCGTAAAGCAACTACCCTTACCTATCTCGCTTTCCACGGTCAACGTACCGCCATGTGCTTCTACAAAATCGCGTGAGATGGAAAGTCCAAGTCCGCTGCCCTGCACCTTAGTACCCGGCACACGGAAATAATGTTCAAAAATGCTGTTGTGATAGCGCGGGTCAATACCCTTTCCGAAATCGCGTACATACATCTCAATTTCCTTGTTTCCATTCACCTGTCGTGCGCCAATGATAACCCGGCTGTTTTCTGAAGAATAACGAATGGCATTGCTCAGCAAGTTGGTCAGCACCCATGCAATCTTTTCACTGTCTACAAAGAGTTTTCCAATCTTGTCTTCCGGATATTCCACCTCAATCTGAATACCAAACTTCTCTGCCTGCACCCGATTAGCCTTGATAGCATATTCTATCAGTTCAATTGGCTTGGTTATCTTCGGTTTCAGTTGCAGTTTACCGCTTTCCACCTGTGTCATGTTCAGTAATTCACCCGTAATGCTCAGCAAACGTTCGCTGTTTTCCCTGATACTGTTCGAAAGCTCCTCCTGCTCCGGATTCAGATGTCCCACACGTTTGTCTTCCAGCAATTGCAGACTCATCATGATGGCGGAAATCGGTGTTTTCAGTTCATGCGAGATAGTAGAGATAAACGTGGTTTTTGCCGTATCCAGTTCTTGAAACTCTGTGATGTTTTTCAACAGCACCACATTGCCCCTCTTCTCCATTGTCACCCCATCTTTTCCCGTCATCGTGATGTCCATGTACTTCACCTGAAAATAACTTTCCTTATTGTCGGCATAGATTTTCAGCGGCTCTTTCTTCACCTTTCCACCCTCTTCTATCAACCTCTTACCAGACGGCGCAGCAAGTCGTTGCTCATGGCTATTTCCTGAACCGACTTCCGGATGACATTTTCCCGCTTCAGGTTCAGCACATTCAGTGCCTCATGATTGATAAAAAGGATATTCATTTCATTGTCCAGTCCGATAATAGGTTCGTTAATGGAATTGATGATAGTTTCCATGTAGCGTTTGGAAGCCATCAGGTCGGACAAGGTACTGTTATGATACTCGTTCAGTCGTCTGGCCATCCGGTTAAAGTTCTTCGAAACTTCCACCAGTTCTTCGCCTCCTTTCAAATTCAGAGTCACATCGTAATTATGGTTGGCTATTTCCAGAATGCCATCGGCCAGCTGTTTGATTGGCGAGTTAATAGACGCAGGCAACTTGATGAGCATACCGATACCTATCAAGATGCAAATGCCTCCGATTACCGTAATCCATATCAAGGCCCGGTTCAATCCCGGACCGGCAGCCGGGCTATCCGGTTCCGTAGCCGTCAGAATCTGCAGATTAGCCACAGAGAGTGCTACCAGCAGCACAATCATAGATACCAGCACGCCTATCGTAAGCGCGATTTTTGCTTTAATATTCATACCATTCATTTTCATTGAATTTTATGCAATTATAATCAAATCTATTTTCATCTCGGCCAAAGCTGCAAAAACTTTTTGTATTTCCCTATCTGAAAGATGGTCTGAGGCATTTTAAAGGCAGGATGCCCCATGCAGATGGTCGTAATCTGTTTTTCCCTGCAGGTTTCTATGATGGCTTCAGTTATACTCTCCGAAAATACCTGCAGCACATCTCCCCCCAGTTCCGTCACCAGTTTGAAGTGATTCAGCAGGTAGCGTTGTGAAGCCAGACTGATACGCTCTGTACTCTCACGGGGAGTCTGCACATAAAGTACCGTAAAAGACGTGCTGTAGCGGGAAGCCAGACGGTAAGCCTTGCGGATAATGTGACGCGGAGTATGTTCATTGCTGCTGATACATGCCAGAATACGCTCCCGCCGGGCCGGCTGTGACACTACCGGCAGCACTTCGCTTTCCACTTTTTTCTCTACGCGGAAAGCCACTTCCTTCAAGGCCAGTTCACGAAGTTGCAGAATATTCTCGGTCTTGAAAAAGTGGTGCAGGGCCGTCTGAATTTTCTCCGGACGATATATCTTTCCCGATTTGAGCCGCGCAATCAGTTCCTCGGCCGTGAGGTCAATGTTGACCACCTCATCGGCTTCCTGCAGTACACTGTCGGGCACCCGTTCCTTGACTTCGATGCCGGCAATTTCCTTTACTTCATCGTTCAGGCTCTCAATATGCTGAATGTTAATGGCCGACACCACATTGATGCCCGCATCCAGCAGTTCCATCACATCTTGCCAGCGTTTTTTATTGCGGCATCCTTCCACATTCGTATGGGCCAGCTCATCTACCACAACCAGTTCCGGATGAAGCTGAAGAATCGTCTCCAGATCCATTTCTTCCAGCTCCTTTCCTTTGTAGAAAATCTTCTTGCGAGGAATTACCGGCAAGCCTTCCAACTGCGCCTCCGTGCCGGCACGCCCGTGAGTTTCCACATACCCTATCTGTACGTCAATGCCATTGTCCATCATCTCGTGTGCTTCCTGCAACATCCGGTAGGTTTTCCCCACACCGGCTATCATGCCAATGTATACCTTGAATTTACCACGGCGGGAACGACGGATTAAATCCAGAAAATGCGGTACGTTATGCTCTCTTTCTTCCATTTTTTCGTCAAACTTTTATACTTAAACAAACTCCCCACTTCATAACCTATCTATCAATTATCTTCCCAGAATCCACGATAGAACAACAGCAGGATACCAAAAATCTCCAGACGACCGATAAACATCAGTACTGACAATATCCATTTGGCTGCATCGGGTAAGGCAGCCCATGAGAACACGGGACCAAAAGCACCCAACCCCGGACCTACGTTACCAATAGCCGACACAACCGTACTCATTGCTTCCGTCAGTCCCACTCCAAAGCACATCAGCAGCGTCCAGCCCACAAAAATACAAACCAGATACGTAGCAAAGAAAGTATATACCGTAGCCGATACCTGCGAGGATATTGCTTCTTTATTGACACGCACCGGCAATACGGCACGCGGATGAAGCATCTGCTTGAACTGGTTACGGATGTTCTGGGCAATGATGAGCAAACGCAGGTTCTTGACTCCTCCGCTTGTGGAACCCGTACAACCTCCCGACAGCATGGCAAACAGGAGCAGCATCCAGGTGAATTGAGGCCATAGGTTGTAGTCATCCGTTGCAAACCCGCAAGAGGTATGCGTAGTAGCTACCTGAAACAAGGCTTTGCGGAATGCCGTTTCCAGGTCATAATAATCTGTCACGAACAAAGCTATGGTAATGATTCCCGTCAGTATACCCACTGATTTGAGGAACCAGTGCAGCTCTCTATCCCTCAACAAATTTTGATACTTTCCCTTTAGCGCCATATAATACAACGAGAAATTTACGCCGGAAAGAATCATAAAAATAGAAATCACATATTCAATAAACGGAGAATGCCAGTAAGACACACTATCCTGTTTGGTAGAGAATCCGCCGGTAGCCGTGGTGGCAAAAGAGTGACATATTGCATCAAACAAGTTCATTCCTCCACACATCAGCAGAATCGTTTCTACCAGCGTCAAACCTATATAAATCAGCCACAGATAACGGGCCATAATCTTCGCTTTGGGATGAATCTTGTCATGCGTCACTCCGGTAGCCTCCGAAAGGAAGAGCTGTTGGCTGCTACCACTGAAAAGTGGAAGCAACGCGATGGTAAACAACACAATACCCAGTCCTCCAATCCACTGCGTCAGGCTGCGCCAGAACAGCAACCCATAGGGTAATGACTCGATGTCGTCCAGAATGGTAGCTCCTGTGGTAGTGAAACCAGACATGGTCTCAAAAAAAGCGTCTGCTACCGAAGGAATATACCCACTAAGGTAAAAAGGCAACATGCCCAACGCCGTAAACAACAGCCACGAAACACTGACAATACAATATCCGTCACGGCGACTAACCTGACTGTCGGCTCGCTTGCCAAACAAAATCATGCCTCCCCCCAAAACGATATTGATTCCCATGGTTTGTACAAAATAAATATAATCGGGCTCCTGATACAAAAGTGACACGCCGGCACATAGGGCAAATAGTCCTGCCTCTACCCATACCAGCACTCCCAGAATATAAATAATCAGCCGGGCATTTATCAGACTGTGTTTCCGGCCTCTACCACGAGGCGCATCGCATTCAAAGAGATTTTCCATAACCCTGTCGTTTTTACCTCTGAACAAGCAAATGTTATGCCGGGAATTCAGAGAAACACATAACTTAATAAAAATCAGAGAAATAAAGCAAAATGAAGGATAAGAATTTTCCAAGCATCCTTCTCATTTTGAGAAAAACCATCTCATTTCGATAGAAAAGCCACAAAGACACTTCTAAATAAAAAATCCTTGACATTCCTACCCGGAATATCAAGGATGAAGATTATTACATTAGTAATGATTATGTTTCAGAAACCCACACTGAAGCCTGCTACCAGATAAGTACGGTCATAAACCGGGGCTACAATGGCCTGCACAAACAAAGGAATAGAGAAATTTTCGGTCACCCGGATATCCTTACTTGCTTTCAGTGAAATGTCTGTAAAGGCAGCTTTATGATGGTACATGCCTTTCCAGGGAGTAAAACCGATGGCAGGTGTCAAAGTCACATCAGCCGGCAGTGTCACAGGATAAGATGCAGTGATATAGGTTGAAGCCCGTAAATCACCGTCTTCATCCTTGTCGGCTCCTGCAAACATAGTGCTCCATGACAAAGATAGCGGAAAAGATTCACCGAAGTTATAAGCTAATGTACCTTCAAAATAGTGCCCATTCTTGTAATGTCCATACGGCTGGTTTACCCCATTCCACCAATAATCAGACACGGTCACTGAGAAGTTATTGACTGCATAGCTCAGGTTTATGTCAAATTCCTTAGCACCGCCTTCTTCCCATTTTGTCAGCGACTGGCTTCCCCATACATTGAGTGTAAAACCTGCGTAACCCAGTGTCAGCGAAGGCTGAACAGAGAATCCGGAATTCTGGTCGGCACCACGCCAAATATAATCAGTCACGAAATCAGCTTTTCCGTTTACGGTAAATTCATTTTGTGCATTTGCTACAGCAGGACACATCAGCGCAGCTCCAAGCACTGCCAGGCATCCTTTCATCATCTTTTTCATACGCTTTTTCGAGTTTAATTTTTTATTATATTACCTATTGAGTTTTTCTTTCTGTCCACTTATGAAAGACAGATTGTCTCTTTTTTAGCTCACTTATTTCATTGTGGGATTTGCTTCCTCTAAAGCCACGTTCAGTTTCAGCACATTGATTTTTTCTGTTCCGAACAAGCCGAGGAAGGGTTTCTCAACCATCTTGTCGACAATAGCCTTCACTGTTTCCTCACTCATACCACGTGCCTCGGCCACACGTTTCACCTGTACATACGCACAAGCCGGAGTGATGTTCGGATCTAGTCCGGAACCGCTGGCAGTCACCATCTCGGCCGGTACATCCTTACGCTCCAAGTAAGGATGATGCACTAAAAAAGAATCTACGCGTGCTTCGACTTCTGCCAGATATTCTTCATTCGTAGGACCTTTGTTGGAACCTGCAGAGGCATCTCCCTTATAATCGGCTGCCGAAGGCCGTCCCCAGAAATAAATATCCTTTGTAAAGGTCTGTCCCACATTGGCAGCACCTACTACCTTTCCATTCAGAGTAACTGTTTCCGCGTTTCCTTTTCCTGGACCGAAAAACTGTCCGAACACCCATAGAATCAGCACGTAACATACTGAGAAAAGAATGCAAAATGCAATGGTAATGCGAATTGATTTTATAAAGTTTTTCATAACTGTCTGTTTGTTTTTATTAGAAGAATAATCCTACAAATAAGTCTATTAATTTAATTCCGATGAAAGGTGCGATAAGACCGCCCACTCCATAAATCATCAGGTTACGGCGAAGCAATGCACTCGCTCCTATCGCTTATAGGCCACTCCCTTCAATGCCAGCGGAATCAAAATCGGAATAATGATAGCATTGAATATGATAGCAGAAAGAATGGCACTTTCAGGCTGTGCAGCCCCATGATGTTCAACGGAGCCAATTGCGGAACGGTCACCATAAACAAGGCCGGAATAATGGCAAAATACTTGGCCACGTCGTTGGCAATAGAGAAAGTGGTGAGCGTACCGCGAGTCATCAGCAACTGCTTACCGATTTCTACAATCTCAATCAGTTTAGTCGGGTCATTGTCCAGATCGACCATATTACCAGCTTCTTTGGCAGCCTGCGTACCACTGTTCATGGCTACTCCTACATTGGCCTGTGCCAATGCCGGTGCATCGTTTGTACCGTCACCCATCATAGCCACCAGTTTGCCGGCAGCCTGCTCCTTCTTGATATAGTTCATCTTGTCTTCGGGTTTAGCTTCTGCAATGAAATCGTCCACTCCGGCTTTTTCAGCAATGTATTTTGCAGTCAGCGGGTTGTCACCAGTCACCATCACCGTTTTCACACCCATCTTGCGCAAACGTTCGAAACGTTCTTCAATACCCGGTTTGATAATATCCTGCAATTCAATGACACCGGCAATCTGCTTGTTGATGCTGACCACCAACGGAGTTCCGCCATTTCCTGAAATCTTCTGAATGATATCCTCTGTTTCTTTCGGAAACTCATTGCCGGCTTCCAGTGCAATACGACGAATGGCATCGAACGCACCTTTACGGATTTCCGTTCCATCTTTCAGGTCGATACCGGAACATTTGGTTTCGGCCGTAAACTTAATCATGTGGGCACCTTCTGTATTCAGTGTACGCATCCGGACTCCCTGTTCACGTCCCAAATCAATGATAGATTTTCCCTCTGGCGTATCATCGGAAACAGAAGACAGCAGACAGGCTTCTACGAAAGCATGCTTGTCCAGACCTGCCACCGGATAGAAAGCAGTAGCCTTACGGTTACCGATAGTAATGGTACCGGTTTTGTCCAGCAACAGTGTATCTACGTCACCGGCGGTTTCTACCGCTTTACCCGACTTAGTAATTACATTGGCACGCAGAGCACGGTCCATTCCGGCAATACCGATGGCAGACAGCAGTCCTCCGATGGTGGTTGGAATCAGACACACAAACAAAGAAAGGAAAGCAGCAATCGTAATCACGGTATGAGAATAGTCAGCCATTGGTTTGAGCGTGATGCAGACAATCAGAAACACCAATGTAAATACAGCCAGTAAAATGGTCAGGGCTATTTCATTCGGTGTTTTCTGACGACTTGCCCCTTCTACCAGCGCAATCATCTTGTCCAGGAAACTTTCGCCAGGCTGTGTAGTCACCACTACCTTGATGTGATCCGACAGTACCTTCGTACCTCCGGTAACTGAACTCTTGTCACCCCCTGCCTCGCGAATAACCGGAGCAGACTCACCAGTGATGGCACTCTCATCAATGGAAGCCAGTCCCTCGATAATCTCACCGTCTGCCGGAATCACATCGCCAGCCTCACATTCAAAGATATCACCTTTCTTCAATTGAGAACTGCTCACTGTCTTTACCTTACCATCAACAATCAGTTTGGCAGGAGTTTCCTCGCGTGTTTTTCGCAAACTGTCGGCTTGTGCCTTACCACGAGCTTCGGCAATGGCTTCTGCAAAGTTGGCAAACAGCAAGGTGAGAAACAAAATGATGAAAACCCAAAGATTGTATATAAATGAACCTTGTGATGTGTTAGTGGCCGAATAGATTGTAACAACCAACATGATTAGTGTAGAAACTTCTACCGTAAACATGATGGGGTTCTTCACCATGATTTTTGGATTCAGCTTGACAAACGACTGTTTCAAGCTTTCCATTACTTGATCCTTCTGAAACAGGGAAGTATTATTATTATTTTCATATCTTTTATTCTTTCATTATTACCGTATCCGCCAGGGGCTAAAGACTCCCCTGGGTAATACGATGGGCTTATGTCAGTTATTTTCTTCTTATAAACTAAAGTGTTCTGCAATTGTACTCAAAGCATGTGCCGGGAAGAATGACAGAGCAGCTACGATGAAAATCACGGCAAATGTCATCACTCCGAAAGTCACGGTATCTGTTTTCAATGTTCCGGCACTTTCCGGAATGTATTTCTTCTGTGCCAGCAAACCGGCAATGGCTACCTGACCTACTATCGGAATGAAGCGGCTCAGAATAAGCACGATACCGCAAGAGAAGTTCCAGAACCAAGTATTGTCGCCCAAACCTTCAAAACCAGAACCGTTGTTGGCTGCTACTGAAGTAAACTCATACAGCATTTCGCTCAAGCCGTGGAATCCGGGATTATTCAGCCATCCGCCTTCACTTTCTACAAATTCCGGCGCATGCACATACAGATAGGCTGCCAGTGCCGTACCCACCAGAATCACAAACGGATGAAGGAGAGCTACAATCGAGGCCACTTTCATTTCACGGGCTTCCACTTTATGGCAGAGGAACTCAGGCGTACGTCCCACCATCAGACCGCTGATAAACACAGCGATGATGATAAAGGTGAAATAGTTCATCCAACCCACACCTACACCGCCAAACCAAGTGTTAATCTGCATGTTCAGCATTTCAATCATACCAGAAACAGGCATCGTAGAATCGTGCATACCATTCACAGAACCGTTGGAGGTTACTGTAGTAACCACGCTCCACAAACCGGTAGCCCCTGCTCCCAGACGCACTTCCTTGCCTTCCATGGCTCCGTTATCCTGTGCAATACCCATAGCATCAATACGTGGGTTACCTCCCATTTCTGTAGGTACATTAATACATACGCCAATAAGGAATGCAGCCAGCATGACACAATAAATGCTGTACCCCAGTTTCCTGCGGTTCACATAGAAACCAAAGGCAAATGCCATAGCCATAGGCAGAATCAGAATAGACCAGCATTCTACCATATTAGAGAAATAGGTAGGATTTTCCAACGGATGTGAAGAATTCACACCATAATATCCACCTCCGTTCGTTCCAAGTTGCTTAATAGGAATAATGGCGGCAGCAGGACCTTGTGACACATTCTGCGTAGCCCCTTCCAAAGTGGTAATTTCCATTTTCCCGTCGAATCCCATCGGAGTCCCCTGCGTAATCAGAATAAAACCTACCACCAGCGAAAGCGGCAGCAAAATACGTGTGCAGCTCAAAACGAGGTAGTTCCAAAAGTTTCCGATTGTCTTGGTAGTCTTTTCACCCAAAGCTTTCATAATGCCTGCCATAGCTGCCATACCGGTAGCAGCTGTAATAAACTGGAAAAGCATGATAACAAACAATTGTGTGAAATAAGTCAGATTGCTTTCTCCGCTATAGTGCTGTTCATTACAGTTCACCATGAAAGAGATACAAGTGTTGAAAGCCTGATGTGCTGTCTGACCGATATTTCCATCAGGATTGAGCGGAAGATAGCCCTGGACTACCAGCAGAATCATACCCCAGATAAACCAGAACAGATTCACCACCAGCAAGGCTCTCAAAAACTGCTTCCAGTTCATTTCTTCCTGTGGATTGATGCCAGAGAACTTAAAAATCATATTCTCCACCGGCTTCATGAAATCCGACCAAACCTTTTTACCTTTATATACTTTCGCCATATACTTTCCAATCGGATAGCTCAGCGCTACCATCAGAACAATCTGCGCTATAACACCTAAAATTTCTGTGTTCATAATACCTTATTTATATAAATATCTACTTTATCAGAATTTCTCCGGCTTCACAAGAACATACATCAAATAGCCGAACATGATTACACTCACAATAAATAATGCGGTATACATAAATCTTTCTCCTTTCAAATTTTTTCAAACCAGTCAATACATTTAATAAAAGAGCCAAGAAGCAGGCGAAGCCGCTCAACAAAACAGAATTAAAAATCCCATTGTAAATAGTTCCATAGTTTTCGTTTTTTTGTTTTCTTT
>ENA-OQAZ01000136-OQAZ01000136.1-human-gut-metagenome-genome-assembly--contig:-NODE-136-length-38231-cov-4.935387_pt1 | contig 38231 bp, 28 predicted proteins | sample MGYA00242737_ERZ504531 | MGnify/ENA primary metagenome ERZ504531 (study PRJEB26092, sample SAMD00036244) | human gut metagenome | host: Homo sapiens | study: EMG produced TPA metagenomics assembly of... | reverse complement strand
GTTCCAATATTCCTTTACCACTAGATAAATGAGTAAGAAATCCCAAAGAAATTAAAAAACGCGCGCACAGGCAAGGAACCAACCGCTTTCTATCATTGTACCAATGCCTTGGAAAAGTATTCCAAAATCTATATTTTCCATATCTAATTGTTGATTTTCAGGTTATTTATTCATTGAAAGATTCTTTTTCACATGAGTGCTTTTTTGTTGCTGATTATGCATTTCCTCCCGTTTCTTAAGGTAGATCATCTTTGTGTCCGGATAGTAATAATCTATCAGATTTAATTGGGATGCTCCATGACTGACACCATGGTAGTAACCACCTTCCTGTTTTCCTCTCAGATCGCTGTTCATTCCTCGGTTCCAGTTTTCACGGCTGTCTCCTAGAGCTTCCATCTCTTCTGGAGAATTATTCCATACTAATTGGATAAAACGGGCACGTGCTTTTTTGATTTTTCTTAAACGTTGAAGTTCCAATAGGTGGGAGCTATAGAAATCCATAGAATCTGCTGCCAGCGCTATTCCTTTAATAATAGCAGCGACAAAAAAACCGATGAGGAAAGTAAGCCCCATCATGGTCAATGTGGATAAAAATAAGTGTAGCATTATAATATAAATGTGATTTAGTAGGTAAAATAGTATTAAATTCCGAGTTATAGTGATATTCACATCGTAGTGTCACACATATATGTATACACGCCGATAGAATAATTTCAATCCGGAATGATAATGATCAAGAATAAGTAAGAGGAAATAGCTGCTAAATCAAAATATGTCCTAATGTGTAAATGAAGTATTTACACGAGGATTTTACATAATTAATGCTAGGATATAGGCTATTAAATTTTTGTTCAGGTAGAAGAATACGGTAATGGCAAAGTACTTTGATTGTAGATAAGGGTTTTGATGTTTTGGTAAACATCGGAGTACGTAAAGTGAAACATAAAAGATTTACTTCGGATAGTTTCACATTAGGAGCGTCATATCGTTTTTCTGTAGATAATTGGCGATAGGAATTCGTATCATCCGAAAGCATGGATATAGAAGATATGACTTCTGGCGGGCATTCGCGGATAATTCCTCCTTTATTTGTACTATTAAAGCTACATAACAAAAGGATACACGTACATATAGCAATAAAATACTTCATAATTACTGTTGCAAACATAATGATAAAAATGGGAATACGGAACGTAAACGAATAGATTTTATAAATTATTTCATCTTTAATTTTTGCGAAAATAGGAATAAGACAAAACAGGCTGTATCGACGAATTTTCGATACAGCCTGTTTTGTCTTAATTGATAACTTTCTGATATTAGAAATATAAGTAACGGTCGTCTTTTACATCAGCTTTCTTATACAGGTCATTGATGAAACTGCTAGCATAACGTCCTGCCATATTAGACAAGTTGTTTTCTTCGTTTTTAGCATCAAATTCTTCTGCACTTTTTTCTTTGTTATAAACCTGAATCATGTAAACACCTGCATTACCCTTGATAGGACCAGTTAACTTGTTTACTTCAGCTTTGCTTGCATAAGCACCTAAAGCTGGTTCGCTGGCGCGAGTTACTGAAACATATGCCGGAGCAGAGAAAGTGATATGTTTTACAGAATCGCTAACTGCATTTGCCATATTTTTCACTTGGGCAATGCTGTTTGCGCCTTTCATTTCAGCTATCAGTTTTTCAGCTTTTTTATCTTTGATGATTTCTGCTTTCAGCATGTCGGCAACCAAGTTGATATTACGATATCCGGCAGGATTAATCTTTTCAAGAGCAACTACCATCAGATGATCGTTCTCACCACATTCATACAATGGAGACACTTCACCTTCTTTGGCTGCAAAAATCCATTTCAACGCTTCACGGGTTCCTTTTACACCACCCACACGGTGTTCTGCGCTACGGAAATCAGCACGTTCTAACAAGCGGTATCCGCTTTCTTCTGCATTGGCAACAATCTTATCCATTGTAGTGTTCTGCGCTACGAATTGGCTGAAATCATTATATGCCTTGTTGTATGTTTCTTTGCTGAATTCAACCGGACGTTTAATCACTGCAACTTTATATTTATCTTTCATGGCTTTTTTATCCAACACTTGAAGAATAACGTTAGCTTGTCCGATCTGAAGATTGCTTAATTCTTTAACATTAGAATTAATCAATGTGTTGATGTATTTAGCATTGTCAGCATCTAATGCAGCACCTTCATAGTTGCGTGCAGTCAACCAGGTTGCTTCACCTGTCTGACCATATTTTTTTGCGATATCAGCAAAGTCAGCTCCATCTTTCAGTGCATTGAAAATACTATCGGCTAAAGTTGCGGTTTTAGCAGCATCTTCAGCATATACCTGAATTTGACGATATTGGATTGAATCGGGAGCAGTCTGCTTGGCAATAATTTTAAAAGCATTATATGAATCATCTGCCTGATTATAGTAAGGACCATATACTTCGTTGATAGTTACAGAGTCCAAACGAGCAACTACATCATTAGGATATACAGTCTTGTTGATTGCAATTTCAGAAAAAGGAACAACAGAGCCGGTGGAACGGATGAATGTGTTCATGTCGGCAGCGGTACCTAGCTGGTTGGCATATTCGGTTACTTCATTTAATACTTCTTTGCGATCTTCTTCAGATGGAGTTACCAATACATCAATGTATTTGATATTACGAGTTTCAACCGGCTGTTCGAAAGAACTTTTTTTCTTGTTATACAGATCTTTGATTTCGCTGTTTGAAACCGTGATAGTTGAATCGCTGATAGAAGAATAAGGAATTGCAGCCAGTAAAACGTCTGATTGTTCAGTGCGTGATGTAAACGCATCTTCAGCTGCAACCGGATTTGAAATCAATGATTTTGCAATCAGGTTCTGATATTTTTCAGCTAAAGTAGATTGGATCAAAGTCTTTTCAATAAAATTCCAAAAAGCTCCCATTTTTTGATAGTATTCTACATATTGTGCAGGCATTTTGCTTGCATCCAGGTGAGCGTAATCTACCAGGAATTTTTTCAGCATATCTTTGTCGAAAGCACCGGTTTGCGGATTGCGGAACGGAGTTTGCATTAATAAGGGGTTAGTACCCTCCTCAATGATTGCTTGAACTTCAGCTTTGCTGACAGTCAGTCCCAATTTTGCAGCTTCTGCTGCGATTAATTGGTTATTTACGTAAGATTGCCATACTTGGTCTTTCACTTGAGTCAGTTGGTCGTCATTTAATGCAGAAACACCTTGTGTCAATTTAATGACTTCTGTGTATTCGTCTACCATTTTTTGATACTCTTGTGCTGTAAGTGTTTTTCCATTCACTTCACCTACGTCTTGTTTACCCTGATGTGGTTGGAGAACCTTCCATGCGTCTCCGGCAATGAATGCGAAGAGGGCAAGTCCGATTACAACGACCAACAGAGGCCTTTACTTCTGATTGTTTGTAATGTTGCCATTTAATTTTACTATTTTTGTTTATTGTTTTTTTATACTTCATAGATTTAGCGCACGAAGATACAAAAAATGCAGCTTACAAGCTATTTTATTGTGAAAAAAATCTATTATTCGGTTACTTTCAACTTTACTAATTCAATTTTGGTTGCTGTTACTTTAATTATTTTGAAATGGAATTTATCGAAAGTGATCTCTTCATGTATTTTAGGGAAGCTTTGGTATTGGTGCAGGATGAGTCCACCGATAGTTTGGTAATCATCATTTTCCGGTAGGTCAAGTGAGAACAATTCATTGGCTTTTTCTATTTCCAGACGTCCGGAAAGGATGTATTCATTGTCACCGACAGATTTGGCTATGTAAGAAGTCGTGTCATGCTCGTCTTCTATTTCACCGAAAATTTCTTCCACTAAATCTTCTAGCGCCACGATGCCGGATGTACCTCCGAATTCATCGACTACTACAGCTAAGGATTTCTTTTGCTGCATGAATAGTTTCATCAGCTTATGCGCTCCCATCGTTTCGGGAGCAATAGGTAGTTGGCGTACACTCTTAGTCCAGTCGGTCTGTTCACGAAACATTTCAGAAGAATGGATATAACCTATAATATTGTCAATGTTTTCTTTATAGACAATGATTTTACTGATTCCGCTTTCAATGAAGCGGGCTTTTAGTTCTTCTATGGGAGTTCCATATTCTATGGCAACAATTTCGGTTCTGGGTACCATACAATCCCTAATTCTGATATTCGAAAAATCTAGTGCATTTTGGAATATCTTGACTTCGGTGTCTATGTCTTGTTCATTTTGAACATCTTGTATACTGCTTTGAATAAAGTAATCTAGATCGACTTTGGTAAAAGCTTTTTCATTGGCTTCTTTATTTGTTTTAATGCCTATAATGTAAAGTAATATATTGGATATTCCCGAAGCAAACTTGCTGATGGGATAGAGCAAGACATAGCAAATGTAAGTGGGAACTGCAAAAATATTCAGAGTGAAATTGGAATTAATCTTAAATAAGGTTTTAGGCAGGAACTCTCCTGTGACCAAGATGATTAATGTGGAAATAATTGTTTGGATCAGTACTAATAAAAAGTGGTTGTCTATCAATCCTGCCAGCAAGTTTTGTTCAATGACTTGTGCCATCAATATACCGTAAATGACCAAAGCGATGTTGTTCCCTACCAACATGGTAGAGATAAAATTGTTCGGATTATGAAAGAAGATGGAAAGTATACGTGAATTTATGCTTTGGCTGTTACGATCCATTTCAAAACGTAATTTATTGGATGAAACAAAGGCTATTTCCATGCCGGAGAAAAAAGCGGAAAAAGCCATTGTGATAAGAATTTGTATAATAATACCCATAATAGTGAGTGAATTAGCGTATCGAATCAGTCTGGTGCTATTTGCAACAGCTTTTGTACTGTCTGCTGGTGCTGTATCTTCTACAGTGAAAATACCTGTGTTATTATAAATTTGATATTCTGTCATTTGCTGGTTGGATTCAAATCCATAACCGGTAATGATTTTGTCTTCTTGTTCAATGCGGATAAATTTGTCAGAATAGACCTTTCCTGTTTTTCATCCCAAAAGAGCAGGTCTGTGTCAAATTTGTCGCCTCTTTGGCTGCGGATATGCACATTGCTTCTCAATTCCCAAAGTTTCTTTTTCTCGTAGTAATAGGCTGTATCGGCTTTTATGCTGGCATCAATATGGAATAGGGAATCAAACTTTTCCAGATAAACTCCTTTTTCAAAAGCCCAATAAGGAGGGTTCTTTTTATCATAAATTTCCCATTCTTCTGTGATAATTTTGTAGCGGGTAATACCGGAATCGGATATAAGGGTAGTAACCCCCAATGTTTTCATGCTAGGCAATGAATCTCTTTCTGTAATGGCTTCCGCCAGATTTTTTTTCGCCTCCTGAGCATGCTGGGAATAAAACAAACATAACAGTTGCCCAAATGGCAACTGTTATGTTTAGAAATATAAAGTGTGATTCTTGTTTTTTTTCAGACGACATAATTATCTGATAGTTGTTGTTTCACCAATCCATCCACCGATTGTAACAGAGTCACCTTTCTTCAAGCTGAGGAAGAATAAGTCTGCGTCTTTAGGAGTATGGGCTGCATAAGTACCAATTAGTTTATTTGCTTCTTCAGCAACACTAGGATCTACACTTTTTGCTTTCTGTAATTTGTCGATAACAGCAAAATAAGTACACTTGTTCAATGCGGCTTCATCACTCCAGTTAGGGCTTGATGCATACATATTAGCAATTAAAATGTAAGGCTTACCATTGTTTCCATCCAATGAGATTGACTTCAGCGCATATTGTTTTGCCTTGCTCAACTGTTTTTTGCTGAATAAAATAGCAGCGGTTTTGTATGCATAGTCGGCTTTCTTTAATGGGTCTTGTTCTAAGTTGATAGCCTGATCAAAATAGTCGATACATTTGTCCATATCACCTTTCTTGTAATACATGTATCCGCAACCTACAGCAGTTTCGGCAGTCGGTTCGATGGCATGTGCGGCTTCAGATGCAGCAAAGTAAGCTTCCTGTTCTGTACAGTTTAGCATCTGCATTACAGAAATAACTTGCTTCAGATAATCCAAATTAGTTTTGTTTTGTTCAACTTTCGGAGCATAGATAGCTTGTAGGTTGTCGCAAGTCGCTACACCACTGTTAATGAAAAATGCATCGATATTGTCTTTTGCCACTTTCAATAATTTTTTGTCATTTTCCTTTGTGGCAGCTTTTAAAGCTCCATCAGCAACTCCTGATGCAAACAAGTAATCCTGAATGAATTGTTCTTTGTATGCTTCATCACTCTTCATTTTACGGGCAGCAGCATCCATGAATTCTTGTAATACAAAATAGTCGGAATTTTCTTTTTCAAGTTCAATGGCTTCTTTGAACATGTTGTATGCTTCATTCATGTCCTGTCCACCCATTGTGAAGTAGTCATGTGCCTTCATTCCGATAATTGAACCCTTTGTAGCATCTCTTTTAACCAACTTGTTCAAATCGTCCAGATATTGGATACGCTGGTCGTGAACTTTCATCAGTTCATTGAAGTATTGTTTTTGCTTAGCTGCATCTTTTTCACCGGCTATTAAAGCACGAAGAATTTTTGCACCATTAGTATAAGTACTTACTTGAGCTTTGGGGGCTTCTGTAAATACGCTCATCCAAGGAGTATAGGCGTCCTTGAAATTGTTAGTTTTGACATACTCAGTGTAAATACTGATATTTTTCAAGCATCGGATACTGTCTTCACCATGTCCGAATCTTGATCCGTCTGACGCTCCGGTCTGAGCGAAAGAAGCTGTTGTACCTAAGGAAAGAACGAACAGCGCTGTTACCATCTTCATTTTCATCGTATATAAATTTAGTTGTTGTTATTTATTTGCTTCTCTCCATTTATTAATCCACTTTCCATTTCATGAACCAACGTTCATTGAAAGTGAGCCCGATATTGATTCTCAAATAGTTCTCTTCCATTAATCCTTTAAATTTAGGACTGACTTTAATGTATTGTCCGGAAATGTTCAGCATAGATTTACTTTGGAACATGGGAAGTCCGAAACCTACACTGACGCCATATTCGCGTGCACCGTCTTGAAAACTGGTTGCTCCTGTGTCCGGATCAGTATAGCTTACCTTATTATAAGGAGTTGAATAATAAGCTCCCATACGGTAACGGATACGCTTCAGATAGTTGTGGCTGATATAACTTGGTACGAATTCCGCACCAAAAGCTATTTTTGTGCGGTTATTCATTTCCACACTTTCTTTGTTGAACTTGCTCCAAGTCAGATCGGCTGTATTCCATTTTTGTAAAGTATAGTCAACCCCAATCGTCAGGCGGTTGTCATATACATAAGTAAGACCTGCACCAAATGTATGTGGCATTTTAAACGGGTTGGGAATAGTATCGCCGGTTTGTGACTGTACATAAATGGAACCATTACTTTCCGTACCTGTCTGATGATATTTATATGCATCTCCGTGCAAGGTATGTCCCAGTGTATAAACGGCACCTACATTTATTGTGTTTTTCTTGTTTAACTTATAAGTATACTGTAAACCAAAATCCAATTTATAATCACTGATGGAAAATTTGTCTAATTTGATACTACGTGTATCTGTCGCTCCAATAGCTGTCATGGATTGATGGGTAATGTCTCCATAAAGATATGAAAAATTTGCACCAACAGACAAATTATTAAATACTTTATAACCTAATCCTACAAAAACCTGATGAAAGCCTCCGTCGCCATTATAAGATTCGGCCCACTTTCCGTTATTGTCTACATCCTCAAAATCATGTGTTTTGGAAATGTTGTAACCTACTGTGGAAAATGGAAGAAAACCAACTGTCATTCCCATTTTTTGCCATAGACGGAATTGCATGGCCAAATAGTCAAAACTTGAGTTTTTAGCATTGGTTTTTACATTACCATCCTTGAAGTTCGCATTTTGAAGAGTCATTCCTGCATCGAACAAGAATGTCAATGAATCGATAGCTGTATAAGATGCCGGATTAGACGCGTTGATTTGGTAGCCGTTTCGCAAACCGTATGCTATTCCTCCCATTGCTTTACTGTTACCAAAATTTTGATCAGCTAACTGACCAAAGCCGTAGCGTGTATAGGGAGAATTTGTGCTTGTTTGGGCTACGGCCAGCCCTGTGACTGTGAGTAATATTGACGCACTAATCAGTCTTTTATAATTTATCATTATAGCTTAATATTCTGTTTAAACCTTTCAATACTAAAAATCTATCTGCAAAGATGATACTTTTTAATTTTGTATCAAAAGAAAATTCATCTCCGCCCGTTAAAAAAACCAAAAGCTCCGGATAATTCTTTTGAAGATGGGTGATATAGCCGCTCATTTCAAATTCCATTCCGCGAATGACTCCTGCCCGGATAGCCGTTTCTGTAGATTGTCCATACATCGGAACTTCTCCTTTAGCGCTTACTTTGGGAAGTTTGTCGGTGAATATGTTCAATGCCTTGAAACGCATACGCATTCCTGGAGAAATATTGCCTCCATGATAGGCTCCGTCAGCGTCAATAAAATCGTATGTGACACAGGTTCCTGCGTCAATAACCAGCACATCGTGTCCAGCTTCAGCCAGTTTGCTGCGACCACAGCAGCTAAACGGTCCATGCCCAGTGTTTGAGGCGTTTTATATAAATTAGTGACGGGAACAGGGGTTTCATGACTTAATTCGATGATGTTAAAAGGCAATCTTTCCAGTTGGTGCCGGATCGTATTGCTTAGTGTTATGACAGAAGCTATGATACCTCGTTTCAACGGGTATCGGGAGCAAAGCATCGGGAGGCAATCTAAAGAATGATTGGAGCCACGAAATACTTCAACTAACTCGCCTTTGTCGAATATAGCCAATTTGGCTACTGAGTTTCCTATGTCGATTATTAAATTCACAACTTTGCTTTTTCGGCTGCAAAGTAACGCAAAAAATAAATAGGAATAGCAATAAAAAATGGTATTTGTGAGGAATTAATTAATATTTAGGTGTACTTTTGCATCGGTAAACAGAGAATGGAATTTATGAATAAATTAATTATAGCATTGATACTGTTATTCTTTTTCTTGGGTCAATCGGTTAGAGGTCAGGAAGATAACATAAAGGTAAGTCTGATGACTTGTGCTCCCGGTACGGAAATATATGCTTTGTTCGGGCATACGGCATTGCGCTATGAGGATAAGGCACGTGGAGAGGACTGGGTGTTTAATTATGGTATGTTCAGCTTTAATACTCCCCATTTTATCTATCGTTTTGTCAAAGGAGAAACTGATTATGAATTGGGCGTAACCCGTTATCCTTATTTTGAAGGCAGTTATGCTATGCGTGGTTCCTCGGTTTATCAGCAGACATTGAATTTGACTATTTCGGAAAAACAGGAGCTCAGAAGATTGCTGGAAGAGAATTATCTGCCGGAGAATAGGGTTTACCGTTATAACTTTTTCTATGATAATTGCACTACCCGTGCGCGTGATGTAATAGAAAGGTGTATTGAAGGGAAGGTTGTTTATTCTGAAGGAAAGGAGGGGCTCTCTTTTCGGGATATTGTCCATCAATATACTAAAGGACACAAATGATGAGTTGGGCATTGATATGTGTTTGGGCAGTGAAGCTGATAAGCCTATTGATGCGCGTAAGCAGATGTTCGCCCCTTTTTATTTGCTGGAAGCGGCAAAAAAAGCGACTATAGTAGTAGGTGACAGCGTACGTCCTTTGATTCTGCATGAAAAAAAGGTGGTGGATGCAGAACCGGAGAATGTTGGTGACGGTTTTCCATTGTCACCCCTGGCGTGTGTCTTTATTTTAATAGGAATTACTTGTTTTGTAGGATGGTTGCAGTTTAAAACCAGGAAAATAATCTGGATTTGGGATTTGCTTCTTTTTGGTGTACAAGGGTTAGCGGGGTGTGTCATTACTTTCCTGGTCTTTTTTTCTACTCATCCTACGGTAGGGTCCAATTGGCTTATCCTTTTATTGAATCCTATCCCTTTACTTTACCTTCCGGTCATGGTTTGTCGAGCTATAAAAGGTAAAAAAGACCTCTATCATACAATAAATGTAGTGTATTTAACACTTTTTATAATGATAATGCCGTTTGTACAGCAAAAATTCAATGTAACGGTATTACCTTTGGCACTGTGTTTGTTGATATGTTCTGCAAACCACGTTTTATTATATTACAGACAAAACAATAAATGAAAGGACGCATCTTAACTTCTCTTTTGACTGTTATCGCATTAACAGGGTTGCAGGCACAGAACATTCCTGCGGTTCCCAGGTTGGTGGTCGGATTGACTATTGACCAGTTGCGGACTGATTATATAGAGGCTTTTTCGGCTTTATACGGTGAACGTGGTTTCAAGCGGTTGTGGAGAGAAGGACGGATTTATCGGAATGCCGAATATGACTTTATTAATGTGGATAAGTCATCAGCTGTAGCGGCCATTTATTCTGGCACTACACCTTATACCAACGGAATCGTGGGGGATAACTGGATGGACCGCAGTACTCTGCGAGTCCTTAATTGTGTGGACGATGCTGATTTTATGGGTATTTACACTTCAGAGTCCACTTCTCCGCAGAAAATGAAGGTGTCGACTTTGACAGATGAGTTGGTAATAGCCACACAAGGAATAGCTGAAGTTTATTCTATCGCTCCTACACGTGAAATGGCGGTGTTGGCTGCCGGTCATGCTTCGAAAGGTGCATTCTGGTTGAATGATGAAACAGGAAAATGGAGTGGCAGTACATATTATGGTACATTTCCTGCATGGGTGACTACTTATAATGACCGTGAAGGATTGGATTTCCGTATCGGCAATATGTCGTGGGAGCTTATTTGCCTGTGACTGTCTATAAATATTTGACTAGCGAGAACAAACAAGTTACGTTCAAGCATAATTTCGATGACGAGCGGAAAAATAAATACCGTAAATTGAAAACAAGCCCTTATGCTAATGATGAGGTAAACCGTTTGGTTAATGCTTGTTTTAGTAATACTTCCATTGGAAAGGATGCTGTTCCGGACTTTTTGTCACTGGCATATTATGCCGGGAATTATGATCATAAGGCTCCTGCAGAACTCCCGATGGAAATGCAGGATACCTATGTACGTCTGGACAACAGTATTGCTGAATTATTGGAATTGATAGACCGGAAAGTTGGTTTGAACAATACTTTATTCTTTATAACCTCTACAGGATATGCTGACGCTGATCCTGTTGATCCTCCTCAATATAAAATACCGGGTGGAGAATTCCATATTGAACGTTGTTCTGCTCTGTTGAACCTTTATTTGGCTGCTATTTACGGTGAAGGACAATGGGTGGAGGCGCATTTTGAGCAGCAAATATACTTGAATCATAAGCTGATAGAGCAGAAACAACTGAATATATCCGAGATATTAAATCGTGCGGCAGAATTTTTGGTACAGTTCAGCGGAGTGAAAGATGTGTATTCTTCACAACGTTTGCAATTGGGAGCGTGGACTCCTACCATTGATAAAATAAAGAATTACTATAACCCGATATGTTCCGGAGACTTATGGATAGAAGTCTTACCAGGCTGGACTGTATTCCGTGAACATTCGCTTGATACGCAGGTGCAACGCTATTCATATGCGTCGGCTCCATTGATTTTCATTGGGAACGGAATGAAACCGGAAATAATCCATGCGCCTATAAAAATAGGCAATATAGCACCCACCGTAGCCCATTACATGCGCATTCGTGCTCCTAATGCAGCCGTTCTGGCACCAATGACAGACATCAGAAAATAATATTAAGGAGAGAAGTGCAAATAAATCAGCATTTTATTGTAACTTTGCACTTTCAAAAGTAATCAAATTAGAAAATAATAAAAACAAAAAATACAATGGGATTTAATGAATTTATTGGCAAATTGTTTGGAAATAAGGCCACTCGTGACATGAAAGAAATCAAGCCATGGGTTGATAAAATAAAGGCTGTTTATCCGGAAATTGCCAAATTGAGCAATGACGAGCTTCGTGCAAAAACAGTAGAATTAAAGAAGTACATTTCTGATTCGGCTGCTGAGGAACAAAAGAAGATAGAAGAATTGAAAGGTACTATCGAAACTACAGAACTGGAAGATCGTGAGGGCATCTTCGCGCAGATAGACAAACTGGAAAAAGAAGTGCTGGAAAAATATGAAAAAGCACTGGATGATGTACTTCCGCAGGCTTTTGCCATTGTAAAAGACACTGCACGCCGTTTCTCTGAAAATCCGGAATTGGTTGTAACCGCTACCGATTTTGACCGTGAATTGGCTGCTCAAGGAAAAGATTTTGTGCGTATTGAGGACGATAAGGCGATTTGGCAGAACCATTGGATTGCTGGTGGTAATGACATGGTATGGAGCATGGTGCATTACGATGTGCAGTTATTCGGTGGTGTAGTGTTACATAAAGGCAAGATTGCCGAAATGGCTACTGGTGAAGGTAAGACGTTGGTAGCCACTTTGCCTGTATTTTTGAATGCACTGACCGGTAATGGCGTACATGTAGTTACTGTTAATGATTACTTGTCAAAACGTGACTCGGAATGGATGGGGCCATTGTATCAGTTCCATGGATTGAGTGTGGACTGTATTGATAAACACCAGCCCAATTCTGATGCACGCCGCAGAGCTTATATGGCCGATATCACTTTCGGTACGAATAATGAATTCGGTTTCGATTACTTGCGTGACAATATGGCTGTCAGTCCAAAAGACTTGGTGCAGCGTAAACATAATTATGCTATTGTCGATGAGGTGGACTCTGTATTGATTGACGATGCTCGTACTCCGTTGATTATTTCCGGTCCTGTTCCTAAAGGTGAGGATCAGTTGTTTGAGCAACTCCGTCCTTTGGTAGAGCGTCTGTTTGAAGCTCAGAAAAAGTTGGCTACCCAATATTTGGCCGATGCCAAACGCTTGATTGCATCGGATGACAAGAAAGATCAGGAAGAGGGATTTTTGGCATTGTTCCGTAGTCATAAGGCACTGCCCAAAAATAAGCCGTTAATCAAGTTCCTAAGTGAACAAGGTATTAAGGCAGGTATGCTGAAGACCGAGGAAATTTATATGGAACAGAATAACAAGCGTATGCCTGAAGCCACTGATCCATTGTATTTCGTAATTGATGAAAAGCAAAACAGCGTAGATTTGACCGACAAAGGTATTGACTTGATTACAGGAAATGCGGCAGATCCTACTTTATTCGTTTTGCCTGATATTACTTCCCAATTGTCTGCTTTGGAAAATGAGACAGATTTGACAGAAGAAGAAAAACTGGCCAAGAAAGATGAACTGATGACAAATTACGCTATCAAGTCTGAACGCGTACACACTATCAACCAGTTGCTGAAGGCTTATGCCATGTTCGAAAAGGATGACGAATATGTTGTAATCGACGGACAGGTTAAGATTGTTGACGAACAGACAGGACGTATTATGGAAGGCCGTCGTTATTCTGACGGTTTACATCAGGCTATTGAGGCCAAAGAAGGCGTGAAGGTGGAAGCTGCTACCCAGACCTTTGCTACCATCACTTTACAGAACTATTTCCGTATGTATCATAAATTGTCGGGTATGACCGGTACAGCGGAAACGGAAGCGGGAGAACTTTGGGATATTTATAAATTGGATGTCGTTGTTATTCCGACGAATCGTCCTATTGCCCGTAAAGATATGAATGATCGCGTTTATAAGACAAAACGTGAGAAGTATAAAGCTGTCATCGAAGAGATTGAAGAAATGGTAAAAGAAGGACGTCCTGTTCTGGTAGGTACCACTTCGGTGGAAATCTCTGAAATGTTGAGCAAAATGCTTGCAATGCGCAAGATTGAGCATAATGTGTTGAATGCGAAACTGCATCAAAGAGAGGCGGATATTGTGGCACAGGCAGGTCAGAAGAGTATCGTGACTATTGCTACCAACATGGCAGGTCGTGGTACCGACATTAAGCTGAGTCCGGAAGTGAAAGCTGCGGGCGGTTTGGCTATTATCGGTACGGAACGTCATGAAAGTCGCCGCGTGGACCGTCAGTTGCGTGGTCGTGCCGGTCGTCAAGGGGACCCGGGCTCATCTGTGTTCTTTGTATCATTGGAAGATGATTTGATGCGTTTGTTCTCTTCAGATCGTATTGCCAGTGTAATGGATAAACTTGGCTTCAAAGAAGGTGAGATGATTGAACACAAGATGATTTCAAATTCCATTGAACGTGCTCAGAAGAAAGTGGAAGAAAATAACTTTGGTATTCGTAAACGCTTGCTGGAATATGATGATGTGATGAACAAACAGCGTGTGGCTGTTTATACCAAACGTCGTCATGCCTTGATGGGTGAGCGTATCGGTATGGATATCGTGAATATGATTTGGGATCGTTGCGCTTATGCTGTAGAATTGGGCGACTTTGATAATGTGAAGATGGAAATATTGCAGACATTGGCAATGGAAGTACCATTCACAGAAGAAGAGTACAACAAGATGAGAAAAGAAGATCTTGCTGAGAAAACCTTTGAAGCGGCAATGAACAACTTCAAGCGCAAGACAGACCGTATGGCCCAGATTGCCAATCCCGTTATCAAACAGGTATATGAGATGCAAGGGCATATGTACGAAAACATCATGATTCCTATTACGGATGGCAAACGCTTGTATAATATCTCTGTCAACTTGAAGGCGGCTTATGAAACAGAAGGCAAGGAGATTGTGAAGTCATTTGAGAAGGCGATTCTGCTTCATACTATTGATGATGCATGGAAAGAAAACCTGCGTGAACTGGATGAACTGAAACATTCTGTACAGAATGCTAGCTATGAGCAGAAAGATCCGCTGCTGATCTTTAAGTTGGAATCTGTCAATTTGTTTGACAACATGGTAAATAAGATCAATAACAATACCATTTCTGTATTGATGCGTGGACAAATCCCGGTTCAAGAACCGGAACAAGTTCGTGAAGCTGCTCCCGAACCGCAGGCTCCTCGTCAACAGTATAGAGAGGAAAAGCAGGATTTAAGTGATCCTCACCAGCAAGCTGCTGCCGAACATGACACCCGCGAGGTAAAGCGTGAGCCGGTTCGTGCGGAAAAGACAGTGGGTCGTAACGATCCTTGTCCTTGCGGAAGCGGTAAGAAATATAAGAACTGTCACGGGCAAAATGCGTGATAAATAACGATTATTATAGAAACGTTCGGGTAGAATTTACTACCCGGACGTTTTTTTTATTCCTTTTAACTTACTTCTTACATAAATAAGCGTATTTTTGTTCCCTAAGAAAAAATGATAATATGAAAAGATCCGCCTCATTAATAATTCTAGTTGCCGGGACACTTTTTGCTTCCTGCAGCAGTTTGCAGACCATATCTTTTGACCAGTTACAGGCAGCCGATGTCAGTTTTCCGGATGCTGTGAGAAAAGTGGCTGTGATAAACAATATGCCTGTACTGAAAACTAAAGATAATCATGAAATACTGAGCAGCGAATTGGAAGGCGATGGTAAAGTGGCATCCGAAGCTTTGGCAGAGAATATTGCCAATGTGAATTATTTCGATCAGGTCATTATCTGTGATTCTGTATTCCGGGCACAGGATAAAGTGCCACGGGTTAATGTCATTCTGACTAAAGAGGAAGTACGGAAACTGAGCGAGGACTTGGGAGTGGATATGATATTGTCTTTTGATCGTATTCATATTCAGACTAAGCCCGGCGTACTGTTCTATCCGGATTTTCCTATGCCTATAGATGCTGTAGATGGAATTATATCTCCGATTGTTAGAGTATATATTCCCAATCGTGATAAACCTTTGTTTGTAGTTGCCAAGCAAGATACCATTTCCTGGGAAATAGAACCAGCTCTTTCTGACCGGAAGATAGTAAAAGAAGCTTCGGAATATGCCGCTTCTATTCCAGTAGAACATCTGTTGCCACATTGGGATGAGGTGGCTCGTTTTTATTACGATGGCGGGAATATTGAAATGCGCGATGCCGGTGTATATCTTCGTGAGAACAATTGGGATGAAGCGTATAGTCAGTGGAAGATAGCCTATGAGAAGAGAAAAGGCCAGCAAAAGATGAAAGCGGCTTTTAATATTGCACTATATTATGAAATAAAGGATAATGTAGAACAGGCCAAGGAATGGTTGGGTAAAGCGAAGAAATTGGTGAAATCAGGCAGCAGGGATGAACAATTGATAGCCTTTTATTCATTGGAGTTAGAGAAAAGAGAGAGTAAGCTATCCCAATTAAGAATACAAATGAAACGTTTTGATGATAATTTTTAGAGAATAAGTGTTGAGAGAAAGATTTTTTTTGTACTTTTGGATATAAATAATATATAAAATTGATTTTGGTATGAAACTCAGTGCACAGTCACATGCTTCTATTGCGTCTTCGCTTCGGGAAGCGGTTGATAAATATATAGCGGATGGAGAGAGAACGGTAGTCACCGATATCCATTTGCAACCTAAGCAGGACAGTGGTGAATTAGTTATTTTTAATGATGATGACGAAGAATTGTCACGTACCATAATTGAAGAGTGGGTGGATTATAGTGAAGATGATTTTTATACAATAGTAGAGCGTATACTTCGTGGGGAGATCAACGCATTGAAAGATACGGGAGTTTTGGATAAGTTAGCTATAATGAAGCCTTATTCTTTTGTTTTGGTTGATGAGGATAGGGAAACTGTAACCGAACTTTTATTGATAGATGATGAAGACACTTTATTGCTGAATGATGAACTTTTAAAGGGTTTGGATGAAGAATTGGATGCATTTTTAAAAGACTTGCTTGAAAAATAGATAAAATAATAGGAGCATCGGGATAGTAAGTTTCCGATGCTTTTTTATATCATAGGTGAGGAAAATGTTTTTTCAAGAGTGGCGTTTAAAATATTGTTTTCTCATCCATCGGTCAAAAACCATGAATAAGGGTATAGTTATGATGAATAGCAGATAAATGAGAGGAATTTGTATTTTTAAAACATGACTGCCAGCAAGAAATGCATGATACATAGTTTCCTTAATGTGCTTTCCAAAATAAATATACAGACCGATGCTGCCGCTTATTATTAAGAATAGAGAAGCAGCAATAGTAGCTAGTAACATCTTTCTCTCCTGTTTCTTTTCACGTAAGAGTATAGCTTCCTCTACTTTCTGCATGGTGCGGAAAGTAAAATTGGAGGTCAGCCGGAATTGGGGCTGTTCTTTTACAGCCTTCATTAATCCTTTATCTTTTTGTTTCTCGTTCATTCTGTTTCTGTTATGAGTATATATAATTTTTTTCTTATTCGATGCAATTTTACTTTTGCATTGCTTTCCGTCAGTCCCAGGATAAGAGCGATTTCACCGATAGTTTTCTCTTCATTATAAAATAGGGAAATCAAGGCGCGTTCTTCTGCATCCAGTTTCTTGATGGCCTTATTGAGTTTTCCTACCCGTTCCCCGCTTTCATCATTCAGGGCATCGTCTATTTGCTGGTCAGATATATTCATTAACATGGCACTGTCCATAACAATTAACTCTTGTTTTCTTTTTCTGGTTGCCGATATGGCGGTGTTATATGCAATGCGGTATATCCATGTAGAGAAACTACTCTCTGCTTTAAACGACGAAAGATGTTCAAAGGCTTTCAAGAACGTATCCTGGGTCAACTCTTCCGCATCCTCCTGATTCTCCACGATGCGTATAATCAAGATAAATACTTGCTGACTGTATTTATCCAAGAAGTATTCGTAGAGAGAAGTTTCTCCTTTTAATATCCTATGAATAATATGTGTTTCGTCGTTTTCCATTTTGTCTATTAGACGCAGGGCTGGGAGAGAGGTTACATAAAAAGAGAAAATATTTTTTTCTTTCTCAAAAGTGTAACCTCTTTGGCTACGCAGCGTCTAATGAATACAAAGGAACAAAATTAATAACTTAAATACGAATAAATTATGGGTTACATTACCGGTTGGATTGTTGTAGGTATCATTACATTAGGAATCTACAAATTATTTGAACTTTTTGTTGGTAAGAAAGAGCGTCTTACTATGATAGAAAAATTGGGAGACAAGTTAGATCCTTCCATGTTGGGGAACAGGCTTAGCCTGCCTCTTCCTGTAGGAACTCCTTTCATGTCATCTTCCCCGATTTCTTTCTCGGCCTTGAAATTTGGCTGTTTGTTGCTGGGTATGGGACTAGGGTTGTTGACTGGTTATATTATTTGTGCAACCACGGTTCCCGATTATTTCACAGAGCGTAATTGGCGCATGAGCGAGTTAACTTCATTGATTTATGGTGCAAATGTCTTGCTTTTTGGTGGTTTGGGCTTGGTAGTTGCTTTTATAGTAGAATTGAAAATTTCTCAGAAAAACAGGAAAGATCATACCCGTTGAATAATGAAAGACAATTAGAAAAAAGAAAGAGATGTGTCAAAATTTGAAGTAATTATCAAAACTATCCGAGCTTTGCAGCAAGACAATAGCAGAATTACTTTTGACACATCTCTTTATTAAAAAAGAAGTGATGACCGCTTTACATAGAATGTTGCAATCTCTGTAAAGCGGTATATTTTTTTAATTTTTTCTAAAGCAGCAATACTTTCTTTTAAAAGAAGCTATTTTGCTTTTCTGCATCAGCCTGTTTCTTGCGTTCCATATCAATAACGTTGGCTGGTGCTTTGCTGACAAATTTTTCATTGCTTAATTTTTTCAATACACTTTGCAAAAAGCCTTCCTGATATTTTAAATCAGCCTCCAGTTTTGCCAGTTCTTCTTCTGTGTTGATTAAATTGCCCAATGGTATGGCATATTCAGTGTACCTACCATAAATGAGCCGGAGCCGTCAGCTTTATTCTCTACGGCTTCGATAGAAGAGAGGTTACACAATTTAGTAATAACAGGATTGAATGTAGCTACTGGATTTACACCTACTACTTGCAACTCCAAAGTTTCTTTCTGTGCAATGTTTTTCTGTAAACGAATAGTACGGATACCACCGATTACTTCTTTCACTACTTCAAATTCTTTGACGATAATCTCATTACAAGCAGTCGGAATGTTCAATTGCTGGACCATCAGGCTTTCCCCTTCTTTGCGGTCATATATATGTTGCCATAACTCTTCGGTAATGAAAGGCATGAACGGATGCAGCAACTTCAGCAAGTTATCAAAGAAGCCTAAAGTTTTTTCATAGGTCACTTTGTCAATGGGTTGTCCGTATGCCGGCTTGATCATTTCCAGATACCAGCTTGAGAATTCGTCCCAGAATAATTTGTATACAGCCATCAGTGCTTCGCTCAAACGATATTTGCCGAATAAGTCAGCTACTTCTGCAGCTGTTTTTGCCAACATGGATTCAAACCATTCAGTGGCCAGTCTTGCATATTCGGGCTGTGCAATATCGGCAACTTCCCAACCTTTCACCAAGCGGAATGCATTCCATATTTTGTTATTGAAGTTACGTCCTTGTTCACATAACGCATCATCAAATAAAATATCGTTTCCTGCGGGAGCGGCAAGCATCATACCCATTCGCACGCCATCGGCACCATACTTGTCAATTAGTTCCAACGGGTCGGGTGAATTGCCCAAAGACTTTGACATCTTACGTCCCAGTTTGTCGCGTACGATACCAGTGAAATAAACGTTTTTGAACGGCATATCACCTTTATATTCATATCCTGCCATAATCATTCGTGCCACCCAGAAGAAAATGATATCCGGTCCTGTAACCAAGTCACTAGTAGGATAATAGTAGTTTATTTCTTCATTATTAGGATTATTGATACCGTTAAATAAAGAAATGGGCCACAGCCATGAAGAGAACCAAGTGTCCAGACAGTCATCGTCTTGACGTAAATCTTCCATTTTCAGATTGGTATTACCGGTTTTTTCTTGTGCCAACTTCAAAGCTTCTTCCGCTGTTTCGGCTACTACATAACCGCCTTCAGGCAGAAAGTATGCCGGAATGCGATGTCCCCACCAAAGCTGGCGGCTGATACACCAGTCTTTGATATTTTCCAGCCAGTTTTTGTAGGTGTTCTTGTATTTGGCAGGATAGAATTTCAGTTCATCATTCATTACAGGAGCAATGCCATGTCTGCAAAATGTTGCATCTTCAAGAACCACTGCATGGACAGTTTCGGTTCGATGGCTACATTGGTACGTTCCGAGAAACCTACCTTATTAGTATAAGCTTCTACCTTTTCCAGCAATCCGGCAGCTTGCAAGTCTTGTTCAATCTGTTTACGTACATCAAAACGGTCCATACCTACATACAGTCCGGCAGCTTCGCTCAGTGTTCCGTTATCATTGAAGATATCAATGCTGGGCAAGTTATATTTTTCGCCAAGCATATAGTCATTCACATCATGGGCGGGTGTTACTTTCAGACATCCTGTACCAAATTCAATGTCTACGTAGTCGTCTTCGATAACCGGAATGATACGGTTTACCAGTGGTACAATTACCTTTTTGCCTTTCAGCCATTGGTTTTTCGGGTCATTGGGATTGATACACATGGCAGTATCTCCCATAATTGTTTCGGGACGAGTGGTAGCAACTACCGCATAGCGTCCTTCAGCATCACCTTCTACTTTGTAACGGAGATAATACAGTTTGTTGTGTTCTTCCTTATAAATAACTTCTTCATCACTGAGAGCTGTCAGTGCTTTTGGGTCCCAGTTTACCATGCGTACACCGCGATAGATCAAACCTTTGTTGTAAAGGTCTACGAATACTTTGATGACACTTTCGCTACGTTCTTCGTCCATGGTGAATGCTGTACGGTCCCAATCGCAGGATGCACCTAGTTTGCGCAGCTGTTTCAGGATAATACCTCCATGTTCTTCTGTCCACGCCCAGGCATGTTTCAGGAATTCGTCACGGCTAAGGTCAGTTTTCTTTATACCTTGTCCGGCCAGTTTGTTCACCACTTTGGCTTCTGTGGCAATGGAAGCATGGTCGGTTCCCGGCACCCAGCAGGCATTCTTGCCTTCCATGCGGGCACGGCGTACTAATATATCCTGAATGGTATTGTTTAGCATGTGTCCCATATGGAGTACTCCGGTTACGTTAGGTGGTGGAATGACGACTGTGTAAGGTTCACGTCCGTCGGGTTTTGAACTAAAGAGTTTGTTGTCCAGCCAATACTGATACCATTTTCCTTCCACGTCAGCGGGATTGTACTTACTTGCTAATTCCATTTTATATTTTATTTATTTAATTGATTATCGCATAATTGAGTGCAAAATTAATAAAAGTCGTTGGATTATTATGTACTTTTGCACTACAAAATGATATTAATAAACTGATTATGCATACAAGAAAAGAACAAATGGAAGCATTTGGCCGCTTCCTCGATATTTTAGACGAGTTGCGAGAGAAGTGTCCTTGGGATCGGAAACAGACGAATGAAAGTCTGCGTCCTAATACGATTGAAGAAACTTACGAACTTTGTGATGCTTTGATGAAGGATGACAAGAAGGATATCTGTAAAGAGTTGGGTGATGTGTTGTTGCATGTGGCCTTTTATGCAAAGATAGGTAGTGAAACAGGAGATTTTGATATCAAGGATGTGTGTGACTGTCTTTGTGAGAAGCTGATTTTCCGTCATCCTCATGTTTTTGGCGAAGTGAAAGCCGAGACTGCCGAGAAGGTGACTGAAAATTGGGAACAGTTGAAGATGAAGGAAAAGGATGGTAACAAAATGGTTTTGAGTGGAGTACCTTCTGCTTTGCCTTCGCTAATCAAGGCATACCGCATTCAGGACAAGGCCCGCAACGTGGGATTTGATTGGGAGGAGCGTTCGCAGGTTTGGACTAAAGTAAAAGAGGAGATCGGCGAGTTTGAAGCTGAGGTGGAGAACATGGATAAGGAGAAGGCGGAAGCGGAATTCGGTGATGTAATGTTCAGTCTTATAAACGCGGCCCGCCTTTACAAGATTAATCCGGATAATGCATTGGAACTCACTAACCAGAAGTTTATCCGTCGTTTCAATTACTTAGAGGAACACACCATCAAACAGGGAAAGAACTTGAAGGATATGACTTTGGAAGAAATGGATGCTATATGGAATGAGGCTAAAAAGGAAGAAAAATAGTAGGGTTGGAAGTGTTTTTTATGATGTGTGCTATTTTTGTCTTGCTTGTTTTTCTGCTTTAATCAATAAAGGGTATTGTATTTATTCTAGGTAATTTAATGTATGGTGATATCAAATTGTGTTCTATAAGAATGAGGGGCTGTCTTTTTTATGACAGCTCCCCATTCTTTATGAAATAAGTTTTATATGAATTTTATTCTACCCATTCTTTGATGGCTTGTGAAGGATCAGGATTTAAAACAGCACCTTTGTTGAATACATTTTCATAAAGACTGATAAAGATATTCATCCAGGGCGCACAGTAGCCTTCTATTGAAGACACTGTCCAAAATTTTGTGTAAATGGAAACAGGATTCAGCTGTAAGTTTGTTCTTATATCTGGATTCTGTTTTCAAAAATAAGCATAAATTGATTCATAATCAAGCCCCAGTTATGAATCGGCTGTGTCCATTTCTTCTCAATCTCCATAAGTGAAAGATAAACGGTCTTTTTGACTGCATCATCCGAAGGGAATGAAAGCTTTGATTTCGTGTACTTTCTGATTTTTCCGTTCAGGTTTTCAATGAGATTGGTTGTGTAGATTATTTTTCTGATTTCCAGCGGGAACTGGAAGAAAACAGTCAAATCATCCCAGTTGTTTCTCCATGAAAGTATAGCATAAGGATACTTTCCTCCCCATTTCTTTTCCAGATTGTCAAGTTCTGTGGCTGCAACCTCTTTGTTGGGTGCATTATAGATATTCTTCATATCTGCCGTAAACTCTTTCTTATCTTTATAAACCACATATTTACAGGAGTTTCTGATCTGATGTACCACACAGATTTGAGTGGATGACTGAGGGAATATACTGCGGATAGTATCCGTAAATCCATTCAGATTGTCAGTACAGGTAATCAGGATATCCTGCACCCCACGGGCTTTTAAATCAGTCAGGACACCCATCCAGAAAGAAGAGCTTTCCGATTTGCCAACCCACATGCCAAGGACTTCCTTCAGACCGTTCTGTTTCAGTCCGACGCAAAGGTAAACGGTCTTGTTTATGATCTTACCGTTATCCCGTACCTTGAAGACAATACCATCCATCCAGACTATCAGGTAAACAGGATCAAGGGGACGGTTCTGCCACTCCTGGGCAGCCTGATTGACCTTGTTGGTAATGATGGAAATGGCAGATGTAGAGAGCTCTATTTCATAAATCTCACGCATCTCTTCCTCTATGTCAGAAACGCTCATTCCTTTGGCATATAGGGAGATAACGAGCTTTTCTATAGAAAGTCCACGGCTTTCATGTTTAGGCACTGCTATCGGCTCAAACTGGCCGTTACGGTCACGTGGAATAGAAATGACAGACTCTCCATGTTCGGTTTGGATTTTCTTCGGATAACTGCCATTTCGGGAGTTGCCAGTGTTATTTCCTATCACAGAATTCTTTTCATATCCCAAATGGGCATCCATTTCACCTTCAAGCATCTTTTCCAATACTTGGGCATGCAACTGCTTCAGAAACTTGCTCACATCGGCTTCTGTCTTGAACTGACTGATAAACTTGCTTAAAACCTCATCAGGCACTACTTGATTCTTTTCTTTCATAAGCTTCTTCATTTTGCAAATGTATAAAATAAAAAATACGAGACTCATTTCTGAATCCCGTATTTCCATTTACACAAAATATTTTATAGTGCCGATAAAATATAACTTTACCATCATTTATCTTCATTGTCCAACCTGATTTTTTGCATATTCTGTAGAAGTCATTCCCCAATAAGATTTAAAACTTTTACTAAAATAATGAGGATCACTAAAACCTACCATATAAGCTATTTCCGACATTGTATATTGGTTTTCCTTAATCAGTTCAGCAGCTTTCCTCATACGCATTTCTTTTATATACATTATAGGAGCCATACCAGTTAAAGACTTCAGCTTATGAAAGAAATTGGTCCGACTCAGACTGAAATAACTGACCAATTGATCTACATTCAATTCCGGATTACTAAGTTGCTCTTCCATAATTCCAGCTAACTTATTAAGAAAAGCGGCATCTTTAGCCGACAATTGAACCGATTTATCTTTTTCTTTATTTTCACTCCCCTCTTCATACCCTACCTTACAATAATATGCTTGTAACATTTTACGCCGAGTTAGAATATTCTCTACTTTAGCTTGCAAATAATTAATACTAAATGGCTTCGTAATGTAATCATCAGCTCCTGTATGGATACCGGTCAGAATGCTATCCATATCCGTCTTAGCAGTCAATACTATGGCAGGAATATGCGAAGTTCGTTCATCGTTCCTTAGTTCCTGCAACATCTGTAGACCACTTTTTACAGGCATCATGATATCAGTAATTATTATATCAGGTAGATCAGAGAAAGCCTTTTTTAATCCAACCTCTCCATTATCAGCCTCAACAGACCGATATGCTTCCTGAAATATTTGTTTGATAAATACTCTTAATTCATAATTGTCTTCAACAATAAGCATGAGCGGCTTCTCCGCTTCATTCAATTCTTGTAGTTCGTTTTGAGAATTGAAATCTAAATTTGTATCTTCGTTCCAATCTGATAATATATATTCCGTGTCAGACGGATAATGTTTTTTACCTTTTAATAGCCTTACAGTAAATAGGCTCCCTTTTCCGAACTCACTTTCCACATTTATACTACCATAATGCATTTCCACAAGTTCTTTAGCTACTGAAAGTCCGATACCAGAACTTAAAGGAGCGTAAATGCTATCCGGAACCACATTCTCGTAACGATTGAAAATCACTTTCTGCTTTTCTCTCTTTATCCCTACTCCTTCATCTTGAACTTGAAGAAGGACTGCATTCCCATCATCTTTCATACTAACCCAAATGTTCTTGCCATCAGGAGTGTATTTGAAGGCATTAGACAGCAAATTAAAAATAATTTTCTCTAATTTATCCTTGTCCACCCAAAGATTTACTTTAGACAATTGAGTGTTAAAATTCAGACTAATATGCCGCTCTTGAGATAAAGCTGTAAAATAGTTGATTATCTCTTTCGTGAAACTGATAATATCCACATACTGAACTCTCAGTTTCATCTTGCTATTCTGGATTTTATTAAAATCCAAAATCTGCCCTACCAACCTCTGCATACGGTCACTATTCTTTTTAATAATCTTCAAAGTATCTCTCACCTTCCCAGAAAGGCTCTCGTCTCTGAGTATATATTCCAAAGGTCCGGTAATCAATGTTAATGGAGTTCTTAATTCGTGAGACACGTCAGTAAAGAAGCTAAGTTTTAATTGAGTAATCAATTCTTCATTTTTAGCCTTATTTTTTATCCGATAAAAACGGTATATATATAAATGGCAACTGCAATAAATAATACAATCAAGAAGATATAGAGCATAGTAGCATAAGGTGTCTCAGAGAAAGTAGGAAGCACTTCAAAAGAAAGTGTTCGTTCATTTTCAACCCATACACCTTCATTATTGGTAGACTTTACACGAAATACATATTTTCCCGGAGGAAGATTAGTATAGTTGGCCTCATGCCCGTTATCCGTCAAACGAAAGTTTTTATCAAAACCGTCTAACTTGTAAGCATATTGAATATACTCCGTATTGGTCATGTCTAGAGCAGAAAATACCAGTCTGAGGGTATGATTATTAGGAGGTAACTGCATATCCCTGCTATCATCAGGATTAACAGACAAAATAGAAGGAGTTTTTCTGGGAGTCAGTTCCTGATTGTTTACCCAAATAGAAGAGAAAAATATTTGTGGTATAAAATCTGTTTTATGGATATTCTCAGGGGTAAAATAGAACAAACCTCGGTTAGTACCAAAAAAAATCTGCCTGCCATCTGTTGCCCCCACACCTTCACTGAAATGCATATTAAATGCGATATGCTCACTAGGATACTGAATCTGTTCGGCCGAAGCTACAAATTTCACTAATCCACCACCCGTCACCAACCATAAATTCCCTTGTTTATCCTCGTGCATAGAATAAATAATATCTGAAATAAGTCCATTTTTCTGTGTGAAGGATTTACATTGATAAGAATGGAGCCCCATGGGAGAAAGCTCATTTAACCCTCCGCCATAAGTAATGGCAAAAATTTTCCCATTATCCATACATTGAATCATTTGTACGTCATTATTACTAAGGCTATTCACATTCCCCTGCTCACGGCATATAGAATGAAAATCTATTTCTTCAGGACAATGAAAAGAAACCTTAAATTGTAAAATCCCTGCTGTTGTAGACACCCAGATACGCCCTTGATTATCTTCAGTAATATGTCTGACTTTATAAAAATGACTTATCGGATATCTCTTTAACAAATTGCGATGATTGATAAATCTTAAAGTACCATCAGGCATAGTTTCAATCAAATTCAATCCACCTCCGTAAGTAGCTACCCAAAGTCTCTGCTTACTATCCTGAAAAGTAAAGTAAATATTATCATTACTCAATGAATAGGGGTCATCAGCTTTATATTTAAAATGCTGTAATTCAAAATTGCCTTTTGAAGTTTCTGTTGCTTTTATCAATCCCTGGCCTTTAGTAGAAATCCAATAAACACCAGCCGAATCTTGCATGATGCATATACTTTGCCCCATTTCATCCTTTTCAATAATCGAAGCCGGGCATCATATATAGAAACATTCATATCTCTGCTTCCCGTCCAAATACGTTGTTTTTTGTCTATATACAGTGCCCTGATCTCATTATCAGGTAACTCTACATCCTGAGGAGTAGGCGTATAGATATGAAATTTATCAGGGATAAAAGTGATACGCTTAAGTCGGTTGAGCTGGGTACTCATCCATAAATTTCCTTGTTTATCAACAAAAGCAGCAAAACAGCGGTCATTTGATTTCCACTTGACAGGCTGCTCCGTAGTATTAAAAGGTATTAACCGCCTATTTTGAGAATCAAAATAAGAAAATCCTCCTCCCTTAGGGTGTACCCATAAAATATCGTTCCGATCCTCAAAAGCAAAAAAATCACTTTCAGTATTTAGCGGTCTTCCCAGTTCGTCCTTTCCTTCAATAAGCTTAAACGCTGTGTTTTCAGATCAAACAAAGTGACTCCCGGAACAGGATGTACAAGCCACAATAAATCTCCACAAGTAATTTTAGCAGACTCTATGGTTTTGTCTTTCAACAGAGAAAGAGAGTCAAGCATCACATGTCTTATCTCACCGAGAGAGTCATGAATAAAAAAGCCGTCTGAATCAGTAACATATATCAGTCCAGCCACAGAAGGCAAAATAGAAATCACAGAAGCCGATGTTGGCAATTGAGTATGAATAGAAAGTTCTCCAGTCAACAAGTATTTATAAACTTTACCTTGATGTGCACCTAAATATATATATTCTTCCAACTCTGTTGCAAAATAAAAAGGTATTTTCTCACTTTTTCGACAATCAGACAAAGAAATAATAGAAAGTTCTGAATCATATAGTCGATATACCCCTCATCCGTAAGAAGCCATTCCCGTAATTTCGAATCCATAAATACAGACCGGATTTTACCAGTAGACAACGTATTTTCTCTTGATGAATAGAATTGAAATGTCATAGATAAATCTTCGGGAGCCGTAACGACCCGTACTGCACTCCCATCTTCACGTAATAACCATACTATTCCATTCGGAAGGACAGATATTGACCGAAAGCTATTGGCTGTTTTTTGAATGACAGGTTCAAAGACTTCCTTGTCAGGATTAAAACGATAACAAGTGGAATCATAACACAATACCCATATACATCCGAATTTATCCTCGACTATATCTAATAAACGATCATTGGTCAGTCCTCCCAAATCTTCCATATTCGATTTATAATTCTTAAAATTATAACCATCAAACCGATAAAGCCCATTCCAAGTAGCAAACCATAACAGACCTTTATGATCTTGGATAATATCGTTGACCAGCCCATCCTCCACTCCATTCTGACTGGAAAAGTACGTAACTGAATATTTTTGAGGTATAGCTCCTTTTACCGGCACATCGGCTGCAAAAAGGCATAGTATTACTACACAGAAAAAGGTAAGAATATCAACCCAGTATGTTTTCATATCAAAGTAATGTGTTTCCTTTGCGAAATTAGCAGAAAATGGGTATTCATCAAAGTACTTTCTACATTTAATCCATCGCAATATATGTTGTTTAGCTACCTTTGATAGATATTCCAACTAAATTATCAGTTTTTCCACTTATAAAAAGATAACATCCGTCTATATTTGACATCAAAACAAAAACAACTCTAATACTAAATTAATAATGAAAGACATGAGAAAAAAAAGAGTATTTAAAATCCCGTTCTGTTATAGTACAGGGTATTCTCCAAAAAGATTTTGGTTTGCTTGCGGAATTTCCTTAGGACTAGTTTCCTTACCATTATCCACCTTTGCAAACAACTGGTCAGGCCAACAAAGTTCAGCAATTCTAAAATCGGTTCAGCAAAACCGAATCATTACGGGTAACATCATAGACGAAAGTGGAGAAGCATTGATCGGCGTTTCCGTATTGATAAAAGGAACTACTCAGGGAACAGTAACTGACTTGGACGGTAACTTCACACTGGAGATTTCAGCAGGTGCTACCTTAGTTATTTCATACGTGGGTTATAAAACACAGGAAATTAAAGTAGGGAACCAACAAAAACTGTCTATCACGGTCGAAGCAGATAATAAACTACTGGACGAAGTGGTAGTAGTGGGCTATGGTGTAGTAAAGAAATCAGACCTTACCGGTTCTGTAGGTAGTGTAAAATCAGAGACGATTTCTGCTAAAGGTGCAACATCAGTTGTCGAAAGTCTGCAAGGGCAAGTTGCTGGAGTGAATATCTCACAGTCTTCTAGCCGTGCCGGTGACGGATTCAATATTCAGATTCGAGGTAAAAGTTCATTAAATGGCGGCAATCCATTATATGTAATCGATGGAGTAGTTTGTGAAAATATGGATTTTCTAAATCCGATGGATATTGAAAAAGTGGACATTTTGAAAGATGCTTCATCTACCGCCATCTATGGTTCACGGGCCACAAATGGTGTAGTGATGATTACCACCAAAAAGGGAGACAAAGATGTAGCCAAGACTACAATCAGCTATGATGGATATTATGGTGTAAAAACCAAAGCCAATATGCCGGACTTTATGGAAGGAGATGATTTCATGAAATTCCGTTTCTCCCGTTATCTGGTTTCATCTATGGATGCCTCTTCGGGAATGACTAACTGGGAAATGACTGATGCCAATTTCCTGAACTTCTGGGGAAATGGCAGTCAAATAGTGAAAGATATGTATCTCAATAATAATTATACCGATTGGGTAGATATCGTAACCCGTAACGGCTCACAACAGAATCATTTCATCAATATCTCGGGAAATGCAAAAAATATAACCTACCGCGTAGGACTAGGGTATCAAAATGAGGAAGGAATCATGTATGACGGTTATGAACGCTGGAATATAAAAGGAGCAGTAGATCATAAGATTTCAGATAAAATCTCAGCCGGATTCTCCACAAATATGGCAACAGCATCCAAAGAGAGTGGTAGCAACTACTCTATTTTGGAAGGGTTCCGTATGACCCTAATATGCCATGCTATTATTGGGAAGGGGAAAAGGCAGGACAATTAATTTCACAACCAGGTAAAGATGCCGCCATCTATCCCAATGGTGGTGGTCCGACTTCCTCCATCAATCCAGTGGTGGACCGTTTGAACTCAAAAGACGATACACGTTCTTATGATGTGATGGCAAACATTTATTTGCAATACAGCCCCGTTAAAGAAATAATTCTTAAAACTACTTTCTCCCCCATGTATACCAAAACCCATCGTGGTACATTCTATAACGGAGAAACCCAACTTCGTTCTGGAAAAACAAACATGGCCGAAAACTATAATGATGAAATATTCTCGTATACTTGGGATACGCAAGCCAATTACATCAAGAATTTTGGAGATCATAGTCTGAATGCCTTGGCCTTATTCAGTGTCTATGAACAAAAATTACAAGGCGACTATATCAATGTAGTGGATATGCCATTTGATGTAGACTGGCATAATCTTGGTTCAGGCACTGTACAAAGTCAGTCTAGCTATTATAAAAAAATCTCCATGTTATCTTATGTAGCCCGTATCAACTATGCCTACAAAGGCAAATACATGCTGACTGTATCTTCACGTTGGGACGGCAGTTCCAAATTCCAAAAAGACAATCGTTGGGGGATGTTCCCCTCAGCTGCCTTGGCATGGCGCATTTCCGATGAAGATTTTATGGGATTTGCCAGCAAATGGTTAAGCAATTTAAAACTCCGTGCCAGTTTTGGCGTTACCGGTAATAATGCCGGTGTAGGGCCTTATGACACACAAGCTTTGGCAAATATTAAATATTACTATAATTACGGATCGTCTGTTGCCAACGGTTATGGTTATACCATGACGAACGCCGACCTGACTTGGGAGAAGACAACCGAAATCAACCTCGGTCTTGACTTCGGTTTCTTGAATAATCGTATCAATGGATCTATCGATATCTACAACAAAGATTCCAAAGATCTCTTGATGGAGATGGAAACTCCATTTGAACTAGGTTCCTATACCGGCTCTATTGTAAGTAATGTGGGTAAGGTGAACAATAAGGGTATGGAAATCCAACTGAATACCATCAACGTAAAGAATAAAGATTGGAACTGGGAGACAACCTTCTCTTTTGCGCGTAACATTAACTCTATCAAAGAATTGAATGGTACCAAAGAAGACTTAGTGGGTAACAAATGGTTTATCAATCACCCTATAGACGTAGTCTACGGCTATAAATACACCGGAATCTGTACTCGAGAAGAAGCGCAAGCTTATGCCCAAGACCCGAAAATGAAAACCAAATTCTATGAAGGCGAGATGAAAATCTATGATAAGGATGGCAATGGTACTATTGATGCCAATGACAAAATGATCCTCGGACATTGTGCTCCGACCTGGACCGGCAGTTTCACTTCTAACCTGTCATACAAGAATATTGATTTCTCTTTCAGTATTTACACTAGTCAGGGAGGAATGGTATACTCTCCCTTCATGGCCGAATTCGTAGACTATGGACAGCGTGGCATGAATCGTCTGAACATGGATTATTATATACCGCAAGGTGCTCCGATACTAGGTGCTGATGGCTCTATAGCCTATCAGGAAGCCACTCATTACGGTAGTTATCCCTTCCCAACCAATGGTGGAAACGGTAAAGGAGGCGGTGCATACTGGCAAAGTGGTGCCAATGAGGACCGGGCACAAAATTTCGTTGATAACTCATATGTCCGAGTCAAAAACATTACTCTTGCTATACTTTTCCACAGAAATGGATTTCAAAACTTCATATTTCCAACTTAAGAATCTACGCCAATGTATTAAACCCCTTCACTTTCACAAGTTATGAAGGATTCGATCCCGAATGGGCTGATGCACAAGTAGGTGACGGTACCGGTGGTGTCAGTTCAAGAACTTATCAAGTTGGTATAAATTTAAAATTCTAAAATTAAATGATTATGAAAAAAATATATTTCATTATGGCATTAGGATTGGCAACTCTCTCAGGATGTTCGGATTTTCTTGACCAAAACAACAAATCTAATGTTCCATCAGCTGAATTTTATCAGACTTCGGCAGGATTCGCCAGTTTAACTAACAGCGCTTACTCCACACTGCGAGAGCTTTATAATGCCCAACCGCAATTATTCGTAGCGGGAACAGACCTGTATGCAGACGGAAAGTCACAGGGAGTAGTCATGAGCCAATATACCTTCACTGCAGATGAAGGCATTATAAAAAATTTCTATGTAAGTTGTTTTAAAGGTATTCAGCTAGCCAATAGCGTTATATCTTATGGAGACATAACGGAAGATTCCAGTGTACGACTGCAATATGTGGACGAAGCACGTTTTATCCGTGCATGGTATTATTTCCAACTAGTGCAACAGTTCGGGCCTGTAGCTTTGAACAAACAAATGTTTGACCATGCCGAAATGAGTCATGAACGTGCCAGTCTTGCAGATGTTTATAAGTTCATCATTGAAGAGTTTGAGTATCTAGCCTCTTCCGAATCCCATTTAATGGAACGTGCCAACTCCGGTGTAGGACGTGCCAATAAACGCGCAGCAACCTTTTACTTAGCCAAAACCTATCTGACTCGTGGATGGCTAGATGGCACTGATTACGAAGCCCAAGAAGAAAATATAGCTCAAAATTCAGACTTCGCAAATGCAGCTAAGTATGCCTTGGAAGCAATTAATGGCGAAATTCCTTTCCTCTCCATAGAAGAAGCTTTTGACGTAGAAAATGAAGAAAACAATGAAATATTCTGGAGCATACAGTTTAATTCGGCTGCTGTAGAAGATCCCGTAAAAGACGGTTCCTACCAACAAGCCCAATTCGGAGCTTATTTAGGTGGTTCCGAAAAACCAAGAAATAAGGCAATTGACGGTTGCTTTGCTCCTTCACTACGTCTACAGCAAATGTATAGTCGGGGTGATGCACGGTTGGAACAAACTTTTATGTTAGAATTCCATACCAGTTATTTCGACTATTACTCAGCACCGACTAGTTCTTCTATCATTTATTATTATGCTCCAGCATGGGCTACAGATGAAGATATCGCTGCCTGGAAAGCAGACGATCCTTATGGAATTAAAAAGAATACACTGGTAAGCAAAACAATAGCAGACGGTGGTATTGCTCCATCCAACGGTGCCCCAGCCACATACAAAGACCGTCGTTCACAAGACTACGGCAATGCTTGTATCAAGAAATTTGATGATTATTCAGAAACTTCTATTGCTAACCGTAATTCTACTTGCAGCATGCATGATGTGGTAGTAGCGCGCTTAGGAGAAACCTATCTGATTGCCGCCGAAGCCTATTTAAAAATGGGTAAAACAGAAGAGGCTGCACAAATGATCAATAAACTTCGTCAACGTCCAGGAACTATTCGTAAAGGATACACAACAGAAATGACTGTCACCAGCAACGATATTAATATTGATTTTATTCTTGATGAACGTGCTCGTGAATTAGCTGGAGAATATGTCCGTTGGACAGATTTGAAGCGTACTCACACTTTAGTGGAATATGCCACAAAATATAATGAAGACGGCATAAAAGAATCTGCTATGATAGGCCCTGATGGTAAATACAAGATTCTTCGTCCTATTCCACAAGCTGCCATTGATTTGAATCAAGCTAAAGTGACACAAAACCCTGGTTATTAAGTTAAAAAACATGCTGATGAAAAATTTTTTACTTATTCTTCTATACTTTATAAATAATGTATTAGTCTTGTCAGCTCAAGGTACTCCCGGTAAATGGGAGATCAGGGCAATGGAACATACATAAATCCGATTTTAAATGCTGACTACTCTGACCCGGACGTTATCCGGGTCAGAGATAAATATTACATGATAGCTTCCGACTTTCATTTTCTAGGAATGCAAGTATTGGAATCTTCAGATATGATCAATTGGAAACTGATTTCCCAAATCTATCACCATTTTGATTTTCCCGGCTGGGATAACAACCAACAATATGCAGGAGGTTCATGGGCACCCTCAATTCGTTACCATGATAACAAATTCTGGGTCTTTTTCTGTACTCCCAAAGAAGGATTATTCATGTCAAATGCTGTCAATCCTTCAGGTCCTTGGAGCCCTTTACATTTAGTTAAGAAAGTAGAAAAATGGGAAGACCCTTGCCCCTTTTGGGATGAAGATGGTCAAGCATACCTAGCCGGAGCCGTCATGGAGCCGGGCCTATCATTATTCATAAAATGAGTGCAGACGGTACACGTCTACTTGATGAAGGAATGACCGTATACACTGGACCTGTAGCCGAAGGAACAAAAATTTTCAAAAAAGATGGTTACTATTATCTCTCTATTCCGGAAGGAGGAGTAGGTACGGGATGGCAGACTATCCTCCGCTCAAAAAATATATATGGTCCTTATGAAAAGAAAGTAGTATTGGAACAAGGAAGTACTACGATAAACGGCCCTCATCAAGGAGCCATTGTCGATACTCCGGATGATCAATGGGCTTTTTTTCATTTCCAACATCATCATGCCTTAGGCCGTGTAGTTCATCTTCAGCCCATGCATTGGGAAAACGATTGGCCCGTTATCGGAGTAGACTTTGATAGAAATGGAATAGGAGAACCTGTATATGTATGCCAGAAACCCATTGAAAGCAAAACCATATTCGCTCCGCAAACAGATGATGATTTCTCTACCCCCAACCTATCACTGCAATGGCAGTTTAATCATAATCCGACAGACCACGCATGGTCCTTATCGGCACATCCAGGTTCACTCACTCTGAAAGCATTGAAATCTTCAACCTTCAGATTGGCACGCAACACCCTGACACAAAAGATTATGGGGAATATAAGTGAAGCTACAATAGCTATGGATTTTACAGAAATAGCTGATGGGCAACGATGCGGATTAGCTTGCATGGGAAAAATAAATAATGTTCTAGGTATCAAGATGGAGAAAGGACAAAAGTATCTGTACACATCCAATGATACAACAGAAATAAGTACAACTTTCCCAAACGGAAACCAAATTTATCTACGTGTATCTATCGACATGACCAATCAGAAGTTCCAATACTTCTACAGTACAGATAATATACGTTTTATTCCTTATGGAACTTCCTTTTTTATTCCATTCGGTTTTTGGAAAGGCGCCCGCATTGCACTATATTGTTACAACAAAGAACAGGAAGCAGGAACAGCTTCATTCCAATGGTTCAAATACAAACATGACGGACCTCAAAATAAAATAGACAATGCAGCCGAACAGATTATTTCCAATATAGCGCGTACTTCATTTCCGCATAAGAAAATAAAAGTGATCTGCCCTGATTCCGCTTCCAACCAAAAAGGTCATTCACGCCAGTTAATACAGCGAGCAATAGACTCTTGTTCTTTGGCAGGCGGAGGACACGTTATAATTTCGAAAGGAATCTATTATTTAAAGGGAAATCTAGTACTGAAAAGTGATGTCAATTTACATTTAGAGAAAGACGCCTATCTACTTTTCAGCGGTAAGGCTGATGACTTTCTTCCTGAAGTATGGACACGTTGGGAAGGTACGGAACTATATGGACATTCTCCCATGATTTATGCCAAACATGCCACTAATATAGCCATTACAGGACAAGGTACCATAGACGCCCAAGGAGGACGGGAATTTGCTTCATGGTCTCAGATAGAGGTATCAGACAGAAATCGTCTGCGTAAAATGGGAGAAAAACTAATCCCTGTCACAGAAAGGATCTTTGGGAAAGGTACTATACTACGTCCCTCTTGCATACAATTCATGGGATGTTCTCGCATTTTAGTAGAAGGTATCACCATTAAGAATTCTCCTTTCTGGACTATTCATCCTGTATACTGTGACAATGTAATAGTACGAAGCATCACCATTGACAGTCACTATCCTAATAATGATGGATGTGATCCTGAATCAACTTCCAATGTATTAATAGAAAAATGCATTTTCCGCACGGGAGATGATGCCATAGCTATCAAAGCAGGCCGTGACGCCGACGGCCGTGAAATAGGACGCCCTTCAAAAAACATCGTCATACGTAATTGTCTGTTCCAGTCTGAATGCAATGGTTTATGTATCGGCAGTGAAATGTCAGGCGGCGTGGAAAACGTATATATGGATAATATACAAATCGGAACAGTAAAGAATGCCCTTTATTTTAAATCCAACCGTGACAGAGGAGGATATATTCGTAATATACAAGTCAGCAATATTACTATAGAACGCTCAAAAGGAGCCATTCTCCGTTTTGAAACCAATTATTTCGGTTTTCGAGGTGGCAGACATGCTTCTCAATATGAGAATTTCCGCATCAGTAATGTAAAAGCTGATTGTTCCGACCACTATGCAATCTTTATGGATGGATATGAAGAAAAGCCCATAAGAAATATCGAAATAGAGCATTTCCATGTACGAAAAGCTGCTTATCCTTATTACTTAAAGTGTGCGGAAAATATCCGCCTTAAAGACACTTCCGTGAATGGAAGAAACTTGCCGGAATATCCGGAAAAGCACAAAAAACGTGTAACACTGGATATATACTAATTATGCACAAAGCCCCGACTTTCACAAGCAGGGGCTTTGTGCGTAAAAGAAAGAAGGGGTGCATTTTGACACACCTTCAAAGAATAGGAACCGGACATGTGAAAACCGCATCCGGATATGTCAGCGAAAATGCACGGTACAGAGTTGTCAGGCGTGAAGGCTGTCCCCTGCGATGCCGCTGTTTTAAAGCAAAAGGAAACAGGACGATAGAACTGAATCACAGGCTCAGAAAATACAGCAGAATGCCAAAGAGCTGCTCTGCTCCGAGGAAGGACTGAAGCACAGAGGACAGAGCTGTATAGAGCCGGAAGCCGTGTTCGAACAAATGAAATACAATATGAACTACAAACGTTTCCGCCATTTTGGTAAGGATAAGTCTTCATGGACTTTGCTTTCTTTGCCGTTGCCTTCAATATAAAAAAGATGTGTGCAAAAATGGCTAAAGAAGGTATAGATTGGCTGATTAAACGGTTTTACGAGCTTACAGTAGCTATATTTAGATGTTGCGAACACATATCAAAATATTGCAGCTTAAAGAAAATGCACCGAGTTGTATAGTAATGAATAAAAAAGAAGGTGCATCGTGCATTACGACACACCTCCATCTAAATGAAATTCTATTCCAGACACTCATCAAGTTCACGTATCAACTCTTCTTTATCAAGATGTCGCCCGATAAAAACTATTTTCTGCATACGATCTCCATATTTATCATCCCAATCCCGCAATAAGCCCGGCTCCTGACGCATTACCTCTATCAGTTCTTCTTCAGGTGCCGTAGCATACCATAAACCGGCTTCCTTCAACTTTTTCTGCACACCGGCCTGTTCAAAAAGAAAAGACATATCACGATTATTGCTGAAATAACAGACTCCTTTTGCTCGAATAATATTACGACTCCACTGGGTGGATACAAAACGATCAAATTTATGGATATCAAAAGCCGGACGACGATAATACACAAAAGTACTGATGCCATATTCATCCACTTCACTACCTTCATGATGATGATGGTGTGCATGCTCCTCCGCTTCTTTTTTCTGCTCTTCCGTAAGGGCACTCTCTATTCCACGTATCCAACCGGCAGAAGTGGCAGTACGTTCAAAGTCAAATGCTTCAGTATAGATTATCTTATCCAAATCTGCATCAGCATAATCACATTCTATTATTTCAGCTGCAGGTTGCAATGTACGGATAATCTGTTTGATACGTTCCAATTCGTCACGTTTCACTTCCGAGGCCTTATTCAACAATACAACATTACAAAATTCAATCTGTTGAATAATCAAATTTTCAATATCCTCTTCGTCAATACCCTTACAGGTCAAATCGTTGCCACAAGAAAACTCACTTTGCAGACGCAAGGCATCTACCACAGTCACAATACAATCCAAACGACATCCCCCGTACGTATTCCCCATACTTGAAATAGAACAAATAGTCTGTGCGATAGGAGCTGGTTCACAAACCCCACTTGCCTCAATCACAATGTAATCAAAACGCTCCTGCTTCATAATATCATCTATCTGCTCCACCAAATCCATCTTCAAAGTACAACAGATACAACCGTTCTGAAGTGCTACCAAGCTTTCGTCTTTCTTTCCTACAATCCCCCCCTTCTGTATGAGGTCGGCATCAATATTCACCTCACCGATATCATTGACAATAACCGCAAACTTAATACCACGTTTATTAGAAAGAATATGGTTCACTAATGTCGTTTTTCCACTGCCCAGATAACCGGTCAAAAGCAGTATAGGAATTTCTTTTACTCTCATATAAAATTCAATATTACTTCACAAAGGTATAGAATGATTAATTTCCAAACAATAAGAAAACATCTTTTTATACCTTATAACAAAAAATACTCTTCACATACCACCCAGTTAGAATCTATTAAAATTTAATTCGCAGTGCAATATTTTCAAAAAATGCTTTAAATATTCCAAGAGTATAACTATATTTCGCAAAACAAATTTATAATAACAATGAGAAACA
>ENA-OQAZ01000135-OQAZ01000135.1-human-gut-metagenome-genome-assembly--contig:-NODE-135-length-38250-cov-6.420770_pt1 | contig 38250 bp, 42 predicted proteins | sample MGYA00242737_ERZ504531 | MGnify/ENA primary metagenome ERZ504531 (study PRJEB26092, sample SAMD00036244) | human gut metagenome | host: Homo sapiens | study: EMG produced TPA metagenomics assembly of... | reverse complement strand
GATAAGAATAACATTTTCCATCTCTTCCGCAATCGGAATTATGACGCTAATGCACCTCCGAATAGGTAGATGTAATTATTAACACTACTTATTCTGGAGGTTTTATTATGTATAAAGATATTTTTGAATCTATCCGCAATGAAGCGGAAAAACGTAACCTGCGTGAAAGAACTATTCAACTGTATTGCTCTGATGTCAGTTACTTCCTTCGTTGGATTGGAAAAAACGTTTCTGATCTTACGCTTGAAGATGCGGAAAGTTTTCTTACAGCCAAACGTCTGGAAGGAAGGTCTCCTGAAACTCACAATCACTATCGGTCTGCAATAAAGTTCTTATATAAAAAGGTGCTGAAGACTGTCTGGGATGATGACACTGTTCCAGCTATGAAAAGAGAGCGCAATCTTCCTGCTGTTCTGTCCCGCGATGAAATAAATGCAATCATTGATGCCACTCCGAATCTGAAACATAAAGCGATTATTGCAACTATGTATTCTTCTGGATTACGTGTATCGGAGGTCGTTCATCTCCATTATGATGACATTTCCCGTACCAACATGACAATTCATGTTCGTGAAACCAAAGGCAGAATTGACAGGTATACGATTCTGTCTAAAAAAATTTAGACCTTCTCACTGAGTATTGGTACAAATGTGGTCGCCCTAAAGATATCCTTTTTCCAAGTTCCTGGACCGGTGGATATCTTGATATAACCGGTGTTAACCAGTTCTTTAAGAAAAGTGCTAAACTCGCCGGCATTACCCGTCATGTTTCCTCTCATGCGTGCCGTCATAGTTTTGCCAGCCACTTATTCGAAAGTGGCACAGATATAAAATATATCCAGTCACTTCTGGGACATGTTGATCCTCGCTCTACAGATGTTTACCTTCATGTGAGCAACAAGACACTTCTTGGTATCCGCAGCCCGTTCGACAACCCGGAAGGTGGTGAATCATGAGTAAGGATTGTACGATTCAGGATGTTTTTCATCGTTTTTATTCATCTTTTGAATCCACACATAGTATTTCTCCCGCTCAGCGAAAGGCCGCTTATCACATCATGAATTGCAAAACCGGCGCCTTTGGTGTGAATGTAAGCGTATGCGAGGACTGCGGCTGCATATCAGTCCACTATAACTCCTGCCGTGACAGATGCTGTCCTATGTGTCAGGAGTTTCCAAAAGAAAAATGGGTAGATGCACGGCGGGAGGATATCTTAGATGCTCCTTATTTCCATGTGGTTTTTACAGTTCCGGAAGAACTCAATCCCATTATCTACAGCAACCAGAAATTCTTATACGCTGCTCTTTATCATGCGGCTTCAGATACTCTCAGTGAACTTGCTGCTGACAGTAAATATCTTGGGACTGATATCGGCTATATTTGTATCCTCCATACATGGGGAAGTACCATGAACTTTCATCCTCATATCCATGCGATTGTTCTTGGTGGAGGGCTGGATGTGAAAAATCATTGGAAAGACAATGGGAAAGATTTTTTCCTTCCGATTAAGGTAATCTCAAAAACATTTCGTGGAAAATACATGGCTGAACTTAAGCAGCTCTGGGAAAATGACAGGCTTGAATTTCATGGATCGGCTGCACCTTACAAAAATCACTATACTTTCAAGGAATTGTTAAATACCTGCTATGCAAAGGAATGGATTCCTTATTGCAAGAAACCATTTGACGGTGCCGAATCTGTCATCAGATACCTTGGAAAATACACCCACCGGATTGCTATCAGCAACTACCGTATCAAAGACATGACAGAATCTACAGTTACATTTTCTGCTAAAGATTACAAAAACCAAGGGCTTTGGAAAGAGATCACCATATCCGGCGAGGAATTTATCCGTCGATTTTTAATGCATGTTCCTCCAAAACGTTTTGTACGTATCAGGCACTATGGTCTTCTTTCATCCAGAAATAAGAAGAAAAAGATTACCCTATGCAGAAACATCCTTGGTTGCAAAAAATATATTTCCAAGCTGAAAGATATGGATGCACCTGCCATTATCCGTCTTCTTTATAATAAAGATATATGCAAGTGCTCTTCCTGTGGTGGTAAGATTATTCCTCTGCCTACAGAACAACATTTTATAAAACCAAAACCACATATGCTCTGTTAACGTATCATAACTGTATATTTTTTTAGCTTCCTTAGGGAGGCTTATTTCTGGTGTCATAATACAGGACTGAATTATAAATTCTATGTGTTTCTATGTGTACACGCTATCCTATTATAAATAGAGTGTCATAATTAAAAGTCCATATAGAGTTGACGCGCTTTGTTCAACCAGAAAAAATCGAAATTGATGCAAACGAAAGGGCAGTTAATGAAAAGTCTCCATACTGCTTTTTCGTTTGCACCACCTTCGATTCTTTCCTTAACGATTTGTTACTCACATGATATCATATTTTTTCTTCAATTACATCCACCTAATTTTAATACACTGCCATTCGGCTTTATTCATCATTTTTTCCTTTTGGTTTCCCCGCAGGGGACTTACCTGATTCGCTTAAAGTGTATTTAAAAGAGCCAACCACCAGCATAGAAAAATAATTTATTTCATGTGCATTTGCAGGATATTTAGATATTCTTAGCTGGTCAAAATCTGCGTTATGAGAAAAATGACACACTGTCTGAGCGAAGCGAGTTTGTGGCATTTTTCTCATGCCTTTAGCAGATTTTTAGCAGCTTAGAATATCTTAATGTCCGAAACCGCACATGAAATAAATTATTTTTCTATGCGTCCCTCCTTCAAATCTCTTCCTCAGATTCTTCCCACTATATCCTCCAAAAAACCATATCACAAGCAAAAAAAGACCGACAGTCTCCTCTCCCGGATCTCCTGTCAGTCTTTATCTTTAACACAATATCTTAATAACTCTTATTTTCTCAGCTCTTCACACTCAAACGCACCAACGCCCTCTGCAGTTTAGCCTCCACAATCTTATAATCATGATCACTCAAACCACCTTTGGCAATCATCTCCTCAGCTCTTTTCTTAGCTTCCTGTGCGCGCTGCTCATCGATATCCTCTTTCCACTCCCAGGTAGTTGCAAGGACACGGCACTTTCCGTTCATAACAGAAAGCATTCCGCCAATACAGGCTGCGGTCCGTCTGCTGCCGTCTTCCATTACCACACTGCTTCGCCCATTCCCAGAGCAGTACAGTAATTACAGTGTCTGGCAAGAATGGCCAGATCACCGCTGACAGTTCTGCAGATCACACGCTCCACATTGCCTTCAAAGAGTAATCCGTCCGGTGTTCCGATTCTCAACGGGAAAGTACTCATAGGACATTTCCCCCTTTACTGATTCTTCGCTTTTTCAAACACTTCATCGATGGTTCCCACAAACAGGAAATAACTCTCAGGAATGTCATCACACTCACCGTTAAGGATCATTCTGAATCCTCTCAGCGTCTCCTTCAGCGGAACATATTTGCCAGGCATACCTGTAAACTGTTCTGCTACGGAGAAGCTCTGTGACAGAAATCTCTGAACCTTACGGGCACGGCTTACAGTACGTTTGTCTTCCTCTGACAACTCATCCATACCCATGATGGCAATAATGTCCTGAAGCTCTTTGTAACGCTGAAGAACTCTCTGTACTGATCTGGCAATCTCATAATGCTCTGTTCCTACGATTTCAGGAGAAAGGATACGGCTTGTGGAATCCAGAGGATCAACAGCCGGATAAATACCCTGGCTAGAAATCTCACGGGAAAGTACAGTTGTTGCATCCAGATGTGAGAATGTAGTTGCAGGAGCCGGGTCAGTCAGGTCATCGGCAGGCACATATACAGCCTGTACAGATGTGATGGAGCCCTTTCTTGTGGAAGTAATTCGTTCCTGCAGGTTACCCATTTCAGTTGCCAGTGTAGGCTGATAACCTACAGCTGAAGGCATACGTCCCAGAAGAGCAGACACCTCGGAACCTGCCTGTGTAAAACGGAAAATATTGTCAATAAAGAGGAGCACATCCTGGTTCTTCTCATCACGGAAGTATTCCGCCATGGTAAGTCCGGAAAGTCCAACTCTCATACGTGCTCCGGGCGGCTCGTTCATCTGACCGTAAACCAGAGCAGTCTTGTCGATAACTCCACTTTCTTTCATTTCATTGTAGAGGTCATTTCCCTCACGTGTACGCTCTCCTACACCTGTAAATACGGAAAGTCCGCCGTGTGCAGTTGCTACATTGTGGATCAGCTCCATGATAAGAACTGTTTTTCCTACACCTGCACCACCGAAAAGACCGATCTTACCACCCTTTGCATAAGGACAGATCAGGTCAACGACCTTAATTCCTGTCTCCAGAATCTCTGTTGCAGGCATCTGTTCTTCATAAGAAGGAGCCTGACGATGGATAGACCAGCGTTCCTTTGCCTCCGGTGCCGGAAGATTGTCTACCGGGTCACCCAGAAGGTTAAATACTCGTCCCAGGCATTCCTCACCTACAGGAACGGAAATTGGACCGCCTGTATCCAGAGCTTTGGCACCGCGCACCAGACCGTCAGTAGAGTTCATGGCAATACATCTTACCACATCATCACCAACCTGCTGTGCAACCTCGGCAACCAGCTTTGCGCCATCATTATCAATCTCTATGGCATTGAGAAGAGGCGGCAGTTCATCGTGCGCAAAGCGGATATCCAGTACCGGACCGATAACCTGCACTACCTCGCCAATGTGTTTTTCACTCATGTTTATAATCTCCTATTTCTAAAGACCTTCCGCACCTGCAACAATCTCCGTGATCTCCTGCGTGATGCTGGCCTGACGTGCCCTGTTGTAATACAGATTGAGCTGATCGATCATCTCTTCCGCATTACTTGTGGCTGCATCCATAGCCATACGTCTGGCTGCCAGTTCACTTGCAGTACTTTCGCAGATACCGCCATAAACCAGGCCTGCCAGATATTCCGGAACAATGGCATCAAATACTGTCTCTCCGTCCGGTTCATAGAGGATCAGATTCTTCGTCTCTATCTTACCTCCGCTTTCCTCTCTGATATCAGTCATAGGAAGCATGGAAAATACCTCCGGCTGTTGGGAAAGCATAGAATTAAAGACAGTATAACATAATTCAATATGGCCAAAGGTTCCTTTGCGAAATTCTGTACAGAGCATATTTGCCATCTCAAAACAATCCGCTACAGAAATACTTCCTGCCTCTGCAAACTGTTCTGTCAGAGCTTCAATCTCTCTCTGGCGGAAATATTCTACTGCTTTCTTTCCAACCGGCAGAACCATGTAGTCCTTACCTTCAGCAGAAGCCTCCAGACATTTAAAAAGATTGGTGTTATATCCGCCTGCCAGTCCTCTGTCACCTGCGATCACTACATAGCAGGTTTTATTGTTGGAAGACTCTTTCGCATAAACGGATGAGAAATCTGTATTCTCCCTTGCAATCTCTTTCAATGTCTCATGAAGTTCTGTAAAGTACGGACGGCATACCTCTGCACGTTCCTTTGCCTTACGCAGTTTGGAGGATGCTACAAGCTCCATGGCCTTGGTAATCTGCATTGTACTCTGTACACTCTTGATACGCAGCTTTACCGCTTTCATATTCGAAGCCATACGATACCCTCCTAATCACTTTATTTCTCAGGTCTTGTATTCAGGAAGTTCTCTGTATACGCATCCAGTACGCTGCGAAGCTTCTGTTCTGTTTCCTGCTCCAGCTTACCTGTTGAGCGGATCTCCTGCATAACCTCTACGCCTGCTGCATCTGTATCCAGATAGGTATATAATCCTGATTCATATACATTTACGTCTTCAACTTTTACTGATTCAAGAACACCCTTTGTAACCGCATAAAGGATCGCAACCTGTTTCTCTACAGGAACCGGTGCATTCTGGTTCTGTTTCAGAACTTCCACAATACGTGCTCCCTGTTCCAGACGTGCCTTTGTATCAGCATCCAGATCAGAACCAAACTGTGCGAAGCTCTGCAGCTCACGGTACTGGGAATAAATCAGTTTCAGTGTTCCTGCTACCTTCTTCATTGCCTTAATCTGCGCATCACCACCAACTCGTGATACGGAGATACCCGGGTTTACAGCAGGCATGATTCCTGAATGGAATAACTCTGTCTCCAGGAAAATCTGTCCATCTGTAATAGAAATAACGTTAGTAGGAATATAGGCAGATACGTCACCTGCCTGTGTTTCAATGATCGGCAGTGCTGTCATGGAACCGCCGCCATGTTCATCGTCCAGCTTCGCTGCACGTTCCAGAAGTCTGGAATGCAGATAGAAAACATCACCCGGATATGCCTCACGTCCAGGCGGACGACGGATCAGCAGGGAAAGTGCACGGTATGCAACTGCATGCTTACTTAAATCATCATAGATGATCAGCACATCTTTTCCCTTATTCATAAAGTATTCACCCATTGCACATCCGGAATACGGTGCGATATACTGCAGCGGGCTTGACTCAGATGCTGTAGCTGCCACAACGATAGTATAATCCATTGCGCCGTTTCTGGTCAGGTTCTCTACTAATGTAGCTACTGTGGAACGCTTCTGTCCAATGGCTACATAGATACAGATCACATCTTTTCCCTTCTGGTTAATAATGGTATCTGTAGCAATTGTAGTTTTACCGGTCTGACGGTCACCAATGATCAGTTCTCGCTGTCCACGTCCGATAGGAATCATGGAGTCGATGGCTTTGATACCGGTCTGGAGAGGCTGATATACAGATCTTCTCTCACAGATTCCAGGTGCCTTGCTCTCAATCGGCCGGAATTCTTTTGTATCAATCGGGCCTGCTCCGTCAATTGGCTGTCCCAGTGCATTTACAACACGCCCAACCATGGCGTCGCCTACAGGTACAGACACGACCTTGCCTGTACGCTTTACGGTCTGACCCTCACCAATGTTCTCATCTGAACCAAAGATTACGATGGAGACACTGTTCTCCTCCAGGTTCTGTGCCATACCGAAGCTTCCGTCCTCAAATTCCAGAAGCTCTCCTGACATACAGTTTACCAGTCCGCTGGCTCTGGCAATACCGTCACCAACCATAAGGATCGTACCTGTCTCGTTCTGTTGAATGGCATTTTCGTAATATTTTATCTGGCTTCGGATGACCTTGGATATTTCCTCAGGTTTTAATTGCATGTTTCCATTCCATCCTTTAATCTCTTAAATTTTTATACTACCAATTCATTCAGTTTCTTCGAAATACCGGAAATACGGCTCTGTACTGTACCGTCGAGCTGTACGCCCTCCAGTTCTACGCGAAGTCCGCCAAGAACGGATGCATCTGTTTTCTGAACCAGATACACTTTCTTTCCGCTTAGCTTCTCAAGTTTCGCTTTCAGAGCTTCCATCTGAGTCTCACTGAGCTTCACTGCACTGGTAACTACTGCCTCCGCAATGCCATGTGCACTGTTGTAGCGTCTGATAAACTCTTCGCAGCATCCGGCAAACTCTCTCAGAATCTTGCGTTCACACAATAATTTCAGGAAATTCACCAGATATCTCTCTGCCTGCCTCCGAAAGCCTCTTCAATCATCTTAAGTCTCTCGTCTTCAGGAATCGCCGGTTCTCCCAGCAATTTCAGATATCCGGGATTTCTCGAAAATCTGTCTGATCGCGATCATCTGCTCCATAATCTGTCCATCGAGCTTTTCTTCAGCGGCAAGGTCATACAGACTTCCGCCGTAAACTCTGGCAGTTTTTGTCATGATGCCTCACCTACATTCTCAATAAACTCATCAATCAGTTTTGCATGATCCTCTTCACTAATTTCGCGCTCGATCACTTTTCCGGCAATCTCAACAGCCATACCGCCGATTTCTCCCTTGATCTCGTTGACTGCCTTACGTTTCTCCTGTGCAATGTCTTTCTCTGCCTTCTCTTTCATGGCAGTTACCTGACTGGAAGCCTCCTTAAGCATCTCTTCGCTCTGGATAGCGGCTGTTTTCTGAGCTGTCATCACAATGTCATTTGCCTTATTCTTGGCTTCCTGCATATTCTTTTCATATTCTGCCTTCATTGCCTGAGCTTCTTCCTTTGCCTTCACTGCATCCTGGATCTGGGCATCCGCTTTCGCTTTGCGCTTTTCCAGCATCTCATTGATGGGCTTGAAGAGGAAACGTTTGATCAGATATACCTGAATAAAAAGGTTGCAAATCGTCGCTATAAAATTCCACGGCACAATTCCAACTAATTCCTGTACCTGCATGTTTGTAACCTCCTGTCTGTATTTATGCGGATCATTCTCCGGCTGTTGCCGGAATTATCCACAGGTTCCATATCAGATGCCGCTTAATCTGTGATATTCGACATCTCAGCTGTTTTTATCAGCTCAGGAAGTTCATGAACATACCAGGTGCAACGAAGATAAGCAACAGACCGGTTACGAAACCGTAGATACCTGTTGTCTCTGCGATGGCACATCCAAGAAGCATGGTAGAAGTAACATCACCCTTGCACTCAGGCTGGCGTCCGATTGCCTCCAGCGCCTTTGCTACTGCGTTACCTTCACCAATACCAGGTCCGATACCTGCGATCAGCGCACATCCTGCTCCAATTGCACATCCTGCTAATGCGATACCTTTTGCCAATAACTGAAAATCCATATTAAAACCCTCCTGTTAAATAATAATCTGCAGCTTTTCCCCTTTGCTGCGGTATTAATTTTTCTGCTGTATTTCAGCATTCTTTGCGGTTACCACCGCTGCCGTTTTGCTCCGGCAAATCATGTTTCTGCTACTCTTCTGCTGCATTTGCAATATACATTACAGTCAGCATACAGAAAATAAACGCCTGCATAACTCCCGAGAACCAGTCAAAATAGACCGACGTTATCGCAGGTACACCGACATCGAGAATCGGTATCTTTGACAGTACATCTCCCAATGCACCCGGGATCAGTCCCAGAAGTGCGGAACTTGCAACTGCCAGTGCCCCATAAATCAGGCCATTGATTACCACACCGGAAAGGATATTTCCGAAATGACGACACGCCATACTGACAGGTGTAGCCAGCTCGGAAAGAATATTAAACGGTGTCATAACTGCGATCGGGGTTGTAAATCCCTTCAGATAACCGCCAAATCCGCTGGTCTTTATCTTCTGTGCTGTGATCATAATGAAAACACAACTGCCCAGCAGCCTCAGTAGAAAGGTCTGCTGTAGGGCTTCTAAGTCCGATCAGACTGATCAGATTGGAAACCACACTGGTTGCAAAAAGTGCTGCAACAAATGGTATCAGGTATCTGAATTTCTCACCCATATTTCCGATTACAAAGCTGTTAGCCTTCTCTACAATGAGTTCTGCCACAGCCTGACGTTTGGAAATGTTCTCTTCTTTCAGATCATGTGTCAGCCAAATACACAAACCTGTTATGAGTATCATAACAATCCAGCTTACCACCATTGTCTCACTGATCCTTAATGGTCCGAGAACAGGCACATCAATGGGTAATGTAAAGAATATCCTTGCCCCGCTGATATCCAATTCCATACTCTTTATTCACCTCCCGTCTCTCCCGGTACTGTTCCGGTTTGATATAGAAATACCTATTTGTTAGTATGAAAAATTCCTGCAATTTTAATTCCTGTTCCGGGAAATAAAAGAGGAACGATTCCTGCCACAAAATGAAAACAGGGCGCCACGATTGCCAGGATCACCCACAACATCTGGATCAGCATTCTCTGGGAGTAACTTGCTTTGATCCTCATTCTCGCTGTGTCCTCATCTGTTGCTGCAGCTGCTTTCTGCACTGCAAGTCCCATAAAAAAGAAATTAAGGACTGCCACACATCCTCCCACTGCCCCTCCAAGAAATACCGTATAATCAAACGGTACCTTCTGCGGCATGAAAGCATGCAGCACTCCAAACACAATCCACATCAGAATCAGCCTATTCCGGTGACGGCAGCCACCTTCCGGTTTCCTTTCTTACGGCAGGCTGAACATTTTCCATAATACTCATATAAATCTCCCTTTCGTTTCTGTATCATTACAGGTGCCTGTTAAACGATACTTTATTTTTCTTCTTTTTGTTCTCTTTCCTCTGCTGTCTGTCAATAGAAAGATAAAATTTATATGCCACTGTCCCGGAACCTCCAAGACCAAAGAAAAAACCGGGGATATATACCCATCCTCCAGCTCCGGTCTTAGAAACAATCAGCCAGCATACTGCCAGACATATCAGGACAGGGGTTATGAGAGACAGTCCAAGCTGCGACAACATGGTGACATTTCTGATGATCTCTGACCATTGTTTCATTCTCTTCTCCTTTTTGCCTAATTTTTGTATATATTTTTAAGAATTTATAGTTAAATTTTATCATATATTCTTTAAAATTACAATCTTATTAAACAATTTTATCAAATATTTTTTGTCCATCCAATATTTTTTTGTTATTTTTATATCGTGTATGTGATTATATCATCAATATAAATCTTTTTATACAGTCAAAGCTTCTGATTTGTTTATATTTTTATTTCAAAGAAGAAGAGATATAAATAAGGAGCCTGCCCGGAGAGCTTTTTTGTGTCATAGAATATTACGGAGCAATATTCTATAACACAAAAAAAGCACGAAAACAACTCATCACTGTTTTCATGCTTCTTCTTTCGTATATAATTCTGCTTTATATATAAGTTCTGTATTACCGGTCTGTCCCAGCAGACACATTCCTCTTATAGAAAATCCTCTTAATTAATGCATTTGAGACCCTGTACATCCTCCCGGAGCGTTTATCTTTAATTCTTATTCTATATATAAATATCCACTGTAGTCCGGATCATCCAGACAGTCTGCATCGATCCATGCCGGATTGCTCAGTACATTTTTCTCGATCACAACAGATTTCTTCGGTGCCGTTGTTTCAACTGCTGCCAGATCGTCTGGTATCCCATAGCATAAGGCTGCTGAGAAACACAGCCAATCTCTTCTCCATTACGGATTGCTTCCTGCTGCTTAGTAGTTGCATCAACCCCTACCAGAGCCGGTGCATCATGCTCATCACTCTTCTCCAGATTCAGATACATCTCTGTAATATCTGCATTGGTGCAGAATACACCATCCAGTGTGGGATATTTTTCCAGAACTTCCTTCATGGAAGCCTCCATATCATCTACCTGATCAGAATAAATAGTTTCCACAACTTCAATGTCTCCGTACTTCCCGATATTATTCATGAATCCTTCTACACGATCCTGAACACTCTTTGTCTTCTGCTGTGCGGAAAAAACCGCAACCTTTCCCATCTTTCCGAGTGCACTGCCAAGCTGATAAGCAGCCATCTTTCCTACCTGCACATTATCGGTTCCCCGATATGCCTTCACCAGTTTTTTCTCGGCTACATTAGAATCAAATGCTATAACCGGAATTCCATTCTCCTTTGCAGCTTCAAGCTGTGCCTCACAGGAATCCATGTCACTTGCCGAAATACAAAGAACATCCGGATTCTCTGCGATAACAGCATCTATTGTATTGATCTGAGTCTCTACATCCTCTTCATTATCAGGACCTTCAAACGTCATGGTAATCTGGTCATCTTTTTTATAACCATATGCTTTATTAATTTCTTTTACCGCATCTTCCATGCCTTTCTTAACCATCTTCCAGTATTCGCCCTTGACACATTTGCTTACCACTGCGATCCTTGAACCGGCATGGATTTTTATATCTGTATCAATCTCCGGAATCAGCGGACTCTCATCCTCTTCCTTCACTGCTTCTGCCTCTGAATCGGATTCTTCGATAGCGTCTGCCACCAACGGCTGGATTGTCTCTTCCACCTCCGCTCTGCTGCATCCTGTCAGCATTGCCAGTCCTGTCATTAAACTTATCGCTGCTGCCGCCGCTCTTTTCATTTTAATTTCCTCTTCCTTTCAGTGCTATACTGCACATTACAGCAATTTCATAAAATAATGTATAATTTCTGTCAACTAAAAAATCGGTATCTGCTCAGTACTCTCACAGAATAATTAACATCGAACAATTACCTGTAGCGATCCTCTTAAATGCATTATTTACGAGAATTGCTATAAACCTTATAACTGCATATTACTTTCTACATTATACACACTTTAGGAAATTCGTCCAGAGATTTTACACATTTTTCACTTTTATACATCAAAAATTGCGCTATATCAATGTCTTTTGAATGCCATACCTGCAGGCTGCACCTGAAACTCCAACTGTTTCTTTGTCACCGGATGCTGAAATCCCAGTTTTGCAGAACAGAGAGCCAACGGTTCCTGACTATTCTGACCGGGATTATACTTTCTGTCACCAACCAAAGGCATTCCGGCATGCGCCATCTGCACACGAATCTGATGATGCCTGCCTGTATCCAGATCAATCCGAATCAGATTTCTTTCGCCACAATCCTGTGCATCTTCCTTATTTTTCCAGGTTTCCAGAACTTCATAAGACAATATCGCCTTTTTTGCTCCGGAAGTCCCTCCCTCAACCACTGCAGAGCTGTTGGTCCTGCCATCCTTCTTCAGCCAGTCCACCAGTTTTGCACTCTTCACTTTCACTGTTCCTTCTGTAACTGCAAGATAAGTCTTCTTTATTTTTCCCGCTGTCATCTGTCTGCTGAGATCTGCTGCTGCCTTCGGATTCAGGGCAAATACAAGAACCCCCTCCACCGGCTGATCCAGCGATGGATAATACCCAGATACGGCATCTTACCCGGCACCTTCTGAGCAATATAATTCTTCAAGAGGCTTTCCATATCCATACTGCCAACCCGCGCATTCTGAACTGCAAGCCCTGCCGGTTTGTGACAGACCAGAATATCTTTATCTTCATATAAAATATAATCTCTGATATCTTTTATCCACATAAAAAACTCTCCTTTTCATGGAGAGTATATCCTAAAATTCCATTTCACGCAATAAACGAATATATATGAATACAATTTGAAAACGGTCATCACTTTTTACTTTTCCTGATTTCAAAAATGATGACCGCTTCAATGTTCTTCGTTATTCAATTTATTTTCCTCTTAGTATTCTTTCTATAATAAAATAATATGTTATTTACAAACTACTTTATAAGTTCACTATTAAATTTTTCTATGTTTATTTAAAATTCCTATTCTGTTTCCTGCTCATAATCCATATGTACTGTTTATAATCTGATTCATTCCTGCTTTTATGCTTTTATGATATCAGTTATTCAGTTCATCGGAACTTACTTAGAAAGTTTTATAGATTTTAAATTATAATTTCACGTATTATAATTTGTTTTCATTTATGAAATATCGGATACACTTTTTCATTATTTTTCGTGCTAAGCAATCATAAACCTAACTTCTTAAATTCACAACTGTTTAATTTCCTTATGTGCTTTTCATATTTATCGAACATTAATGGCAGATGTTCTGAATTATGTAAAGTATCACTGAAAAAGTACCTTAATATTTCTCTCAATATCCTGTAATTTTATATACCGGATATTCTTCTGATGCAGGATTTCAAACCATATACTTAAACTTCTATATGCCTCTCAAAACATCGTTCTTACCTTCAGTTTATCTGTTACCTGAACCTCTGCTTTCAGGCTAACTACTGAGATAAGGGTTATGCTCTTCCGATAAATATTTCTTTACACATTTACCAAAATCCCTGTATCAGGTCTGCAACAGATATTCAATATAAGTTATCGCTTCTATAATACCTTTGATACATTCCTTCCTTATTAATCAGACTGTGCGTATGCTCTTATATATAAGGAAAATATTTTTTTATAATCTCCGTATCAGGTCTTTCTTGCAGGAAATGCGATACCCGTCACTCTTATATTGATGAAGTTATAAATTCTTTCCCAATGGAATCACCCGAACCTTTCTTTTATTTTCATCCTTTTCATTGGAACATTTATATATGCTATGAATTGAATGAATTTCTTTGATTGTTTAATTCGTTTCCTTGTTTCTTTTGATGGTGTTATAATAACACTCTTGTTATTATTTGTCAATACATTTTTGCATTTTATTTCAATATTTTCTATTTATCTTTGTCTTATTTGCACTAATTTTATAATATTTTTATTTATTTGATAATTTTCAGACTATTTCGTTTTCTTCGATGCAGTACGTTGCTGCCCGGAGCTCTATTATATCCACGAATCGCTCCGCTGCAAAGCAGTTCCCGCAATTCTCATAATTTCATAAATAATAAAGATGCAGCTACTCCCAACCTAAAGAGAGGATAGCTGCATCTTCATCACTTCCTATTTTCGATTATAATTAATCAGGCATCCCTTAAGGATAATCTCACGCTCATCATCTGTAAGCTCCCCAAGAGCCACTTCAAACTCCTTCAGTCCCTCAGCACCGACAACATATCCCCGGATCACATCATCCTTTTCTTCCACTGCCTTACGAATCTGTGGGAAGAACAGATAATCTCCGTTTGCAAACGGAAGCTCTCCTTCTTTAATCAGGAATGGAAGCATACCCCAGTTGATCAGATTGGAACGGTACCTCTTTGTCGCATACTCATTGGCAATATTTGCCCATCCGCCAAGCACTTTCTGACAGGAAGCAGCCTGCTCACGCGCAGAACCATCACCTGGTTTCACTGCAAAGATCGTACTTCCCACACCAAGATTTTCCTTGCTTACATTCGGATAATCCTTTTTGATCACATCCATTACAGGTTTCATCTCCGGTAATGCCTCAACCGGACATTTTCCTTCCTGAATAGCCTTCTGAGCTTTCTGAACTTCTTTCGCACGTCCTACATAAGCAGGATCTTTTCTGGAAAGTGTAAACTCAGCCAGTCCAAGTGGATTAGAACGATAAGAAGATGTCTCACCGGACGGGATCAGTTCATCTGTTGTAGTAACCGGATCATGGATCTCAGAAACAACCTTCACGATCAGATTCTCCGGAAGTGCAGCCATCTCCGGCCAGTCCTTAATATTCGGACCAAACTGGATCTCTACACCCGGATCAGCTATACCCTTGCTGTCAAATACACGATTGTCATAAATTGTCTTATCAAAGAAATATTTCTGTCCTGTATAACCACCCGTATAATCCTCTGCTGAAGTCAGGAAACCTTTGTTTGCTGCAGTTGCCGCAATAGAACGTGCGTCCATAAGTGCAACAGAAGAAATCTGGCCATTCTGGATTTTGGAACCTTCGCGGTTCGGGAAGTTTCTGGTCGTATGACGGATACTGAATGCATTATTTGCAGGAGTATCCCCTGCACCAAAGCAAGGTCCGCAAAAAGCAGTCTTCACAACAGCTCCCGTTTCAAGAAGTCCTGCCAGAACACCATTCTTAGCCAGTTCCATATAAATCGGAGTACTTGCCGGATATACACTCAATGTGAAGGCATCTGCACCAATGCTCTTGCCTTTAAGGATATCAGCTGCTGCACAGATATTTTCAAATCCACCACCTGCACATCCTGCGATGATTCCCTGTTCTACATAAAGTTTACCATCAATTACTTTGTCTCTTAATGTATATGGAACTTTTCCATCAAGCTGATCTGTGCTTTTTTCTCAACATCTGCCAGAATATCATCCAGATTTGCTTTCAGTTCATCAATTGTATATGTATTGCTTGGATGGAATGGCATAGCGATCATTGGTCTGATCTCACTCAGATCAATCTCTACACAGCCATCATAGTATGCTGTTTCACCTGGTTTCAGTTCTTTGTAATCTTCACTTCTGCCATGGATCTCATAAAATTCCTGAATCTTCTCATCTGTCTGCCAGATAGAGGAAAGACAGGTGGTCTCTGTTGTCATTACATCTACACCAATTCGGAAATCAGCACTTAAATTTGCAACACCAGGTCCTACAAATTCCATAACTTTATTCTTCACATATCCGTTTGCAAAAACCTTGCCGATAATCGCAAGCGCAACGTCCTGAGGACCTACGCCCGGACGAGGAGAACCGGTAAGATAAATGGCAACGACGCCTGGCATATTGATATCATAAGTCTGGGAAAGAAGCTGCTTTACAAGCTCCGGTCCGCCCTCACCCATTGCCATGGTTCCCAGTGCGCCATATCGTGTATGGCTGTCTGAACCGAGGATCATTTTACCGCCTGCTGCAAGCATTTCTCTTGCAAACTGATGGATAACCGCCTGATGGGGCGGTACATATACGCCGCCATATTTCTTGGCACAGGTAAGTCCAAACATATGATCATCTTCATTAATAGTTCCGCCTACGGCACAGAGTGAATTATGGCAGTTTGTCAGTACATATGGCACCGGAAATTTCTCAAGGCCTGAAGCACGTGCAGTCTGGATAATTCCGACAAAAGTGATATCATGAGAAGTCAGTTTATCAAATTTAATCTGAAGTTTCTCCATATTTCCGGAAGTATTGTGTGCTTTCAGAATTGAATAGGCAATTGTACTCTTTGCAGCTTCCTTTTTGGAAACAGGAAAATCTGCCTGATTCTCCGGAACAATCTTCTGACCATTCAGCAAATACACACCGGTATCGTATAATTTCATAATGTCTCCTCCATTCTGTTTTTTTGCATATCACAAATGCAGTTATGGAACTCACCTTATCCACACCAGTCTTCAAATTTCCAGATGAAAACTGATTTTCTCCTGAACCGGCACTTTGACACGCTAATTTATGGAAATTTAGGTTTTATTATAGAATATTCCACCGGAATAATCAAGCCTAAGACTATAAGTATTTTAGTTACTACAAGCAGTAGCATTTTTTTACTTTCTTTACTTTCCTACCAAAATCCGCTATACTGGGAATCACTTAGAAAATGAGATTTCTGCCGCCTGTGGCAGTTCTGACAGGGAGGTATTACCGATATGTTCCGTTTATGGGGAAAAATATGGAAAGATAATCATTTACTGAAAGATACTGTAATCTGCGATGACTCCGAAGATACGCGGACCCACAAGATTTTTCGTGGTCTGGAAAGTATCTGTTATGAAATGGATCTGGGAAACCCAATCTGGCTGGAATCTACAGTCAGACATTTTAAGAAACATGGAAAAGCCAGATTTTATCAGGATAATTTTATAGAGCAGATTGATTTTGATTATCTGGAGATCCAGGTAATTGAAGAGGATGACGAATAATAAATTATTCTGTCTTAAAATGTGTACAGGATCAGAAACTTTACATTGCCATATTGTTTCTGATCCTGTGTATCTCATTTGCAGTGAATTTTCATGTCTTTATTTCATAAATTCTCTTATGATTTCTCTCATAATCTCATCTTCCTCGGGTGTAAGCATTCCACTGAAATGGCTTCCTGCTGCTGCAGTCTGGCGGATACTATCCGCAATATGTTCAACGATTTCCTCTTTTACAGCTTCGTCAGCCTTCTCCGGCACCGGCACTTCTTCTACATGTGCGGGCATGTTCCACATAATCAGAAAAAGAATTCATCAGAAGTTCTTCTCTGTATGTAAAATCCAGCGCCTGTCTCAGCAAAAGCAATGCTGTCGGAATGATCGCAGCCACATAAAGATATGCCAGCGGCATTCCGTCCCATCGTGCATCTTTGGAATACAGAAAAAAAGCCAGTCCAAGAAAAGCGATACAGAAAAGTGACGGATACCAGACAAACCGGTTCATACGGTTCAACAGCCTGTCTCTTGTTTTCCAAAGATTTGTCCATTTCTCTTTGAGATTTGATTTAACCTCTGTATTTTTTCTGATCATTCTTCGGTAGGTAAGATGTGTGGTCAGCATCCCCAGTGCTCCCAGTCCGCCCATTAACATCATGGCATACAGCAGGAAATGCAGTTCCATAACTTTCTCCAGCATAACATCCTCCTCACTTGAACAGATAAGACTATCTGCTTCGCTGCCTGCTCATAAACTGACAGGATTATTATACTGCTGTTTCCGGTATCATGGAACTAAAATCGCTCATCAAATTCTCTCATAAAAAGACAAAAATGTCTCGAAGTGTTTACATATTTTCCAGTTTCGTAACTACCTCTTCAAACTTCATAAAATGGGAAGCTTTCACAAGAATAGTGTCACCATCCTGTACATAACCTTCCAGATGCTCCAGCAGACTTTCTCTGTCCGGCTCATAGATTACTTTCAGGTCCGGATTTGTCCGCTGTGCTCTCTCTGCCATATTTCTGCACAATTTACCTGTACAGATAAGAACATCGATATCACATTTTCCGGCATGCTCTCCTACCTCCTCATGAAGCTGAACTTCATTCTCTCCAAGTTCACCCATATCGCCAAGGACTGCTATTCTGCGTCCTGCACCATCCTGCAGAACATCCAGAGAGGCTTTCATGGACATAGGATTTGCATTATAGCAGTCATCTACGATCAGAAATTTATCTGTTTCGATCATTCTGAAACGACCGCTGATCGGCTCCAGGCTCTCGATTCCGGCTTTGATCTGCTCAGTTGTAAGTCCATAAATATTTCCAACTGCAGCTGCTGCCAGCGCATTATATACCATATGGCGCCCCGGCATCGGGATATCAACTGTAAATGCAGTATCCCCCAGATGAATGGTGCAGGTCATTCCCTTTAAACCTCTGCTTACAATCTTATCACCGTAAACCTGACATTCATTACTCATTCCGAAAAATACAGGTTTTATCTTTTCATATTCTTTTACTGTGATAAGCTTGTCATCATCGCCATTTAATACAATATGTCCATCCGGTCTGAGGAATTTAAAAATCTCTGTCTTTGCTTTCAGAACACCATTTCTGTCTCCCAGATTCTCCAGATGGCAGGTACCGATATTCGTGATCACACAGGTGTCCGGTCTTGCAATCTGCGCAAGTCTGGTCATCTCACCGAAATCACTGATCCCCATTTCCAGAACTGCAATTTCATCTCCATCACGCAGACGGAAAACTGTGAGAGGCAGACCAAGTTCATTGTTAAAGTTGCCTGTGTTTCAGCGTAGTATTTCTGAGCTAAAACCGATTGCGATCACTTCTTTTGTACTTGTCTTACCAACACTTCCTGTAATTCCCACAACCGGGATCTGAAGCTGCTTTAAATAAAACTCTGCAATATCTTTCACTGCCTGAAGAGAAGATTCTACTGCGATATAAGGAAAATCAGCGTTATCAAGTACCCGTTCCGACAAGGTTGCCAGTGCCCCTGCTTCCATTACCTGTGGGATAAATTTATGGGCATCTACACGTTCCCCCACAATAGGTACAAACAGACATCCTTCTTCTGCTTTTCTGCTGTCTGTGATAACAGACATTACTTCTTCCTGTAATTTATCAGCCGGACCATAATAAGTACCGCCGCATACGCGGGCGATATTTTCAAGAGTTAAGTTTTTCATAATATTTTTTATATCTTCTTTCCTGTTATAGCAATTCTCTTAATAATGCATCTATAACAATTCTATAAATTACTGCAGACACGCTCTATAGTGTGAAATCCTGCGTCGGATATTTTTTCATGGAACTTCAATCAGTTTCTCACATAAAGTCGGATAGTCGATTCCCAGAACTTTTGCCTCCTGCGGAATCAGACTGGTTGGTGTCATTCCGGGAAGAGTATTTGCTTCCAGACAATACATATCTCCATTCTCCTTCATCATGAAATCAAGACGGCAGTATCCTTCCATAAACAGAGCTTTGGCTCCTGCTTCCGCATAATGCTGCATTTTCTCTGTGAGTTCCGGTGAAATTTCGGCAGGACAGGTCTCAATCGTAGAGCCGGCCTGATATTTATTCTTATAATCATAGAATCCCTGAAGCGGAGCAATTTCGATGATCGGATAAGCTTTTCCGTCCACAACCGCTACTGAAAATTCACGTCCTTTTATATATTCTTCGACCACGACTTCATTTTCATAAGAATAAGCGTCTTTGAGAGCCTGCTCATATTCGGCCTGATCATTCACAATATAAACACCTACACTGGAACCGCCACAGCAGGTTTTTACAACTACAGGAAATTCCATTCCAAGTGCTTTCAGATCTGTGGTCATTTCTTCTTTTACCATAGACACTCCCCGCGGTGTTGGTACATTATTCATCAGGAACATCTGCTTGGTGATTCCCTTATCCATTGCCAGGGCACTGCTTAAATATCCGGTTCCTGTATATTTGATTCCCATCAGGTCAAATGTTGCCTGTACTTTTCCATCTTCTCCGTTCGCACCATGAAGTCCCAGGAAAACAAATGTCAGCCGCCTCGCAGATTTCAGCACGTTTGGTCCGAAGAAGCTTCTTCTCTCTTTTTCATCTGTTCAATCCTGTCGTTAAATGCTGACATATATTCTGATGCTGCGTCCACATCATACTCTAACGGAAACGGATTCTCCCGGTCCACATTCTCAATGCCGCAAAAAATATCCACAAGAATCGCCTGATGTCCTTTCTGTCGTAATGCCTTACATATTCCTGTTCCTGATGTAATGGAGACAGTACGTTCTGTACTTGTTCCCCCCGCTAATACTACAATCTTCATCATTTTTCTCCTTTATTCATAAATAACAATCGGTGTGTTCTTCTCAACATTGCTGAAAATGATCTGCACCTGATCGGATGGTGCACAGATGCTTCCATGTGTGCCTTCAAATTCATAAAGCTGTCCTCCGAAATCCATTCTCCATGGAGCATCACTGATCCCCAGATTTCCATCGAATGGGATCCAGTAATTTACAGCAGAAGGATAGTCCTCTCCGTTCACTGTACATCCGCTCTTCATTTCACCTGTTGTATAACATCCCACAGGAGTTGCACAGTTGGGCACGAATGGATTTCCGGATACGATCTGCGCATCCGCAGTCGGCGTTCCATCTTTATAGAATACCATTCTCTGGGCCGTCAGGTCAATCTCTATATACGTATATCCGATATCATTTGTTTTCCTGACCAGACCTTCATGGGAATAAACAGGTTCTCTGACCTGGGTTTCTCCGTTTTTTATCAGTTCTGTAAGTTCTTTCAGCTCCGCTTTCTGATCGATCTGCCAGCCATAATTCCCTCCGCTGACAGTAATCTCACGACCATCATATGTATTAAATGTTCTCTCTGTTCCAACCGTATCATATTTAGCCGCCAGTTCACTGATATATGCTTCTATCTGTTTTTTGTCAAGTGTATAAAGACCGTTTTCATCTGTTGTGAGCCAGTTTTTGATCATATCTCTGTCTACTGTCTCTGTGCGATCATCAAAATCATAGGTTATCACTACATCCGTAAGTTTGTTTATCAGTTCACAATTCTTCGTCAGAGTTTCATCACTCTGATAAACTTTCGGTTCTTTGTAGCATCCATCTGCTTCCAGATCAACCGGCGTTCGTCCTGTGACAAGAGCATCTATAATATCCTGACTTGTTTTTTCTGGTTTCAGTGCGGTTCCCTCCTGCTCAGGAACAATTACAAACTTATCGTTTTTCTCTTCTATATGAGCATCCGAAGGCTCTGTCATATTCTCCTGTTGCATACATTTCAGTTCGGAAATGGCAGCCTCTGTCTTCTGCTCATCATATTTAATGGAGGAGGACACTTCATAATTCCTGTGCTGATTAAAAGCAAGAAACCATGTAAAACGATCCTGATTTCTGATCAGTTTATCAACACTTCCATCTGAGTCATAGGAAAGTCCCGCCTGTTTTGCTGTGATACTTTCCTGTCCGTTATTTCTGGTGTCAATAGTAAGAACATATGCTCCCACCTTCTGCGTAAGCAATTCTTCTGACTGGGATACTGTCATATAGGAACAGTTGAATCCGTTTACCATTGATCCCGGTAAGAAATGCTCTGTGAAATAGTATACACCATATCCATATACTCCGGCAGTCAGCAGGAGCAAGATTATGATCAGGGTGATCATGATTTTCTTTCTGCTGCTCACGACATCCTCTCCTTTCTTTTTTATAAACAGCAACCGCCCGGCAAGAAGTTATGCCGGGCAGTTTTATTATCACATTATTTATCCAGAAAGTAAATACGATTATTCTCTTTTATGCGTTTTCCAGTAATTTCTCTACACTTGTAAGTTTAACACAGAGTACGAACACTTCTGCTGCTTTTCCAAGATCCTCAGGAGTCGGGAAGCTTGGTGCAATACGGATATTGGAGTCTTTCGGATCTTTTCCATATGGATAAGTTGCGCCTGCTCCTGTAAGTACAACACCTGCTTCTTTTGCCTTGGCAACAATAGCTTTTGCACATCCTTCCATTGAATCAAAGGAAATGAAGTATCCACCATGTGGTTTTGTCCACTCGCCGATTCCAAGACCGCCAAGTTCTCTGTCCAGTGTGTTAAGGACCATTTCAAATTTCGGACGGAGAATTGCCGCATGTTTTCTCATGTGTTCATGAAGACCGTCGATATTTTTGAAGAATTTTACATGACGTAACTGGTTTAATTTGTCATGTCCGATTGTCTGGATCTGCATGTAGCTGCGGAAATCTTCCAGGTTTGCTTTGGAAGCTGCAACTGCTGCAATACCGGAACCCGGGAAGCTGACTTTTGATGTTGATGTAAATTTATATACAAGATCAGGATTTCCTGCTTTTGCACATGCTTCAAGGATTTCTACAAGGAAGTCCTGATTGTCATCATAGAGATGATGAATGCTGTATGCGTTATCCCAGTAGATACGGAAATCAGGTGCTGCCGGTTTCAGATGCGCAAAGCGCTCTACTGTTTCTGCTGAATAAGTATATCCCTGTGGGTTGGAGTATTTCGGCACACACCAGATTCCTTTGATGGATGCGTCTTCACTGACAAGCTTCTCTACCATATCCATGTCCGGTCCCTGTGGTGTCATTGGCACGTTGATCATTTCGATTCCGAAGAATTCTGTGATCTTGAAATGGCGGTCATATCCCGGTACAGGACAGAGGAATTTTACCTTATCAAGTTTGCACCATGGGGTATTTCCCATTACACCCTGTGTCATAGAACGTGCAATGCTGTCAAACATAACGTTTAAGCTTGAGTTTCCGTAGATGATGATGTGGTCCGGATCTACTTCGGACATTTCTCCAAGGAGCGTTTAGCTTCCGGGATTCCGTCGATAACACCGTAGTTACGGCAGTCTACTCCTGTTTCGCACTTGAGGTCTGAATCGCTGCTTAATACGTTCATTAATCCCATTGAGAGATCGAGCTGGTCTGCTGACGGTTTTCCACGTGACATATCGAGAGCTAAGCCCTTTGCTTTGATATCTGCGTATTCTTTATCCAGCTGTGTTTTGAGTGTAAGCAGTTCTTCTTTGCTCATGTCGCTGTATTTTTTCATAATATTCCTCCTTGTTCTGCCATGGAAGGATGTCCCTTTTTTCCGTATAGGGCAATCATTTGTTTTTCCTGTGGCAACAGTTTTTTTGCTTTTTACATTTTAGTATGGTAAAGTAGGGTTGTCAAGTGTTTTTATGGAATTGTTAATATTTTACCAAAACAATCGTTACTGTTCCCTCTGTTCTCAGTAACGTAACCCAAATTCATTCTGAATTGCCGTAACATCTTTCTCTGATACTTATAACAAGCCTTGTAAATAATCAGCCAAAAAGCAAGTCGAAATCCCTCGAAAGTTTCGGCTTGCTTTTTTGAGTGTGACAGCGTATATTTAAATCAGTTAACAGATCTTTTAACTGTCTTAATTGTTCTTGTCAGGTCATCCTGATATCTTTTTATTACTTCTTATACAACATCCATTTTTATCCAAGTCAGTGAATGAGACAAGTCAGGCGGATAAAATCATCTGCTTCGCTGCTCAGTTCATAACCGAATGACTGTGAAAGGAGGTCATCCATGTCTATGTTTATCCACGCAATTATCGTAATCCTGCTTGCTGTGCTGGCTATGGGGATCGGGCTGCTGATTCTTGTGTGCTGGGCTTTGGCAGCATGTGCAAGCAGACGGGATTCTTATCTGGAAAAGGATTATCGGGTGAAATAAAGGAAGTCTGCGCATGGACGCTGAGTATTGCCGATAAGTTTATTCATTACTTTTCCATTAAAGTACAGGGTTGCAGAACCGCCTCCATCCAGGTTGTAAGCATAAGTACAGCCGTAGGATTTGAAAATATTCACCATATCCCAGTGATTAAGGCCATTATAGCTGCCGGTATCTGTTACAAGGAGTACATAATCGTTGGGCTTTACCATTCCTACCGCTGTACGTGGATAATATTTTTCTGTTTCAGCCCATGGAAGCTGGGCTTCGCCATCTTTAATAAGAACCGGACCAAAATTATATGTATCTTTTACACCGGCTGCAAGAAGATTTTTTCCCATAAGTCCCTGTGCCGGAGTATAGATGGTTCCGTCTTTCTTTACTGCCATGACTGAATAACTGGTCATGTAATCACCATAGATAATCCCGTTTTTGATGCACATGCCAAGGGGGGATGGTTTTCCTGTACCATAGTCGAAAGCACTGCCGTTTACTCCGATAATGCCTCCATTTGAGGATACTGCATCAGAAGTTGTCTGTCGGGATCCGCCATAAGTTCCGTTGGAGAGGGCGGATTTCAGCTGTTTGGCATTGGATGTCTTTATATGCGCTACCCAGTAGGAAATTCCATGGACTGATTTGCGTTTAAGTTTAATATTAAGAGTGCTGCTTTTGTATTCGTAAGTATTGCCGTTTTGAGTAACTGTTGGTTAGTATCTGAAGATTTTACACGCTGCCCTTTGCTGTTTACATAATATTTACCTATCCAGGTATTTTTTGCCATCACTCCTGTTTTCTTGCTGAAATAGTAATAATATTTTCCTATCTTCTGCCAGCCCTTTGCCATGGTGGAATTGCTGAGGAAATAGTATTTTTTTCCATCCTGAGTAAGCCACTGCCTAGCAATTGCCACGCCGGATTTATTAAAGTAATAGGTATATTTATCTCCTGTAGCCCAGCGATTACGGAACATGGCACCATTTTTACGATTGTAATAGTATTTATTACCGGAACGCTTCATCCACCCGGTGAAACGTTTGCCGTTGGCAATACTGTAGTAATAATAACCTTTATACTTAAAAGAACCGCAGATCAGACGCCCCTTTGAATTATAAAAATAGTAATCTCCGTTTATTTTCTGCCATCCCGTTTTCTTCGATGTGATGCTGACGGAGGTTCTGTCCTGTTTCACATATGTAGCTGCATTTACGGTAACTGCACGCATACTGATGCCTGCTGTCAGAAATAATGCCAGTATCAGAAATACCGCCACTTTTCTGAATGGTAATTTTCTTTTCATGTCTTTCATCTGCCTTTCCATGATGTTCTGATATGCCCATATAAGGGAATTGCTATAAATATATTACCGATATGTCCCCTGCGATTTCTTTACCCGACAATTCGACAGACCGAGCGTTGTCAGATAATATTCCATGTCTCTCTCTGACATCAGACACTTTGGCCCTATAACGAGTTCCTTTATCAGCTGGTCAAGGCAATCTGAAAAATCAAAATCCACATAAGATATCAGCTGACTTTCTTTTACATAGTAGGAATAGTTATATAAACGTGCACCGAGAGAAAGTTCAACTTCTCTTCCCATCAGAAACTGTTTCGGCGAAAACTCGCACAATCGGATTTCGCTTTCCTCTCTGAAAAACGGATTTTTCATGTAAACAGATTCCTGAAATAATTTCAAAAACTTTTTCTCAAAACAGTTCATGACTTTATCCAGTACTTCTATTTCATAATCCTGCTTCTCCTCAATGCTTTCCCGACATTGTTCTTCTTTCTGTAATATCTTCTCGATTTCATCAACCAATTCATGCACTATCTGATGTACAACTTCTCTCTGCTCTGTTTCAGAATAACTGATCTTATGTAATGACACAATTGACGGCTTTGAAATCTCCGGAGAAACCGTTACAACTTCTTTTAATACATCCAGGTCAAATCCGATGGCAGCTCCGCGCCCGTCATCCGCATATCCCCGCCACTGACTGAGCAGATCATTCTGATACGAAAAACAGGTTACATAATATCTGAAGTCTGCATGATTTTCATTGAAAAATTCATCTGTAAACAGTTTCACATATCCCATCAATCTCTCTGATGAAATCTTTGATCTGAATAAATCTGAAGCATTTTCATAAGCTCTTTTAAATTCTGCGTCATAATACCTGCAGATCCAGCTGATCTCCATGGAATCATTGGATTTCAGGATATTTGTCAGACGGAGGGAACGATTTTTCAAAATAGAATTCAATGATTCTAAACTGCAATAGTGATATACGATCATATTTTTCTTCTCCTGTAAATAATTGTTCTTTTGTAACCATTCAACATTCTGCCATCCTCAAAAAAATTCTATAGCAAAGTTCATCAGCAAAAGAACTTACGGAAAGTTTATATCAGTAAGTAACAGAATTATTATATCAGATACATCTTATGAATCTGTAAACTTATAGCAACCCTCGTAAATAATGCATATTGATTAAGAGGCTTGCTATAGAAAAACATTGCTTATACTTATAATATAATAACTGTTTTTTATAAAGAAATCCCCATCCACTGTTTATTATTTTGCAGCAGATAGGGATATGTTGAGGTTAATAGTTATATGCCCCCTCGTAAGCATTACACCTGTCTAATTTCCGTGACTGATTCTGACAGGAACTGCATCTGTCGCAGACTCCTGCTCATAACAGGTGGAACAGGCGCATGTCCTGCAGGCTTTGCGGTCATAGCTGAGGTATTGCCGTGAGGAAGTGTGCTTTCTGTTGCATTACCCATATACATCGCCCTCCTTGTGTGCTGGTTACTGTTCGTCCAATCTTAAGTAAAAGTCCCGTGAACGAGCAGAGTTCCTTGTACCTTATATTATACGCTCACAGGAGGGGAATACAAGTAATTAATAATCTGTTTTCTGGTAAAATCTTCCGTTTATGTAATCGGTTTTGATAATATTTACAAAGGCCTTCGGATCGATCTCATGTACCTTCTTTACCAGATATTTTGCTTCTTCTGTAGAGACTACAGAATAGATCATACTGGTCTTCTCGTCTGTGTAACATCCGGTACCTTCAAAACGTGTCGCCGTATGATTGGTAAGTTTGAAAATCTCCTCATAAATCTGATACGGCTCCTTCGTGATAATAAACAGCGTATGCTTCTTATATCTCTGATGCAGCATCTGAATCACCTGAGTAGAGGTAAACTGAAAGATAATAGAGTAAAGTGCCCTGTCCCATCCAAAAAGTAAACCTGCCACAGTCAGGATCACTGCATTTCCACACAGAATATAATTCCAGATATCCCTGCCATTTTTCTCGGAAAAATAAATCGCAATAAAATCCGTTCCACCTGTACTGGTATTACCGATCAGACAGAGACTGATACAGAAGCCATTGATCAAACCGCCAAAGATACTGATCAGCAATGTATCATAAGTGATCGGCTGACTGGGAATAATATCTGTAAGCAGACCGGAAAGCACGATCACACAGACAGAACTGATGGTAAATTTCTTTCCGATAAATTTCAGACCGATAAATACAGGAATAGAGTTCAGCAGTACATTAATCAGCGTATACGGAACTGCAATCCCCATAAATGTCTGAAAAATGTTCTGGAGCAGCAGAGTAAGTCCTGTAAATCCTCCCGGAAAAAGACCGCCTGCACGAACAAATGTCTTAATATTCAACGCCATGATCGTTGCAGCCAGAACCGCACAGCCGTAACGCTTGGCTTCATGTTTTAAATTAAGTTCCTTCATAATCACGTTTCCTCCCATCTCGCCAAACAGTTCAAATTGAACTCATGTGAAATTGCTTTTCACAATCTCTGCAGGAGACTTAACTGATTCGGCTAAAAAGCAGTTTTCCGTCAATGACAAACAAAAGGAAACCTTTCTACGCCTCCCATCTTCCAGAAGCACCACATGGAAGAACCAGTCCGTTAGAGCTTACCGGAAGCCCGATCTCCTGAGAGTCCACATGCCCGCCGAACTTTTTCAATTCAGTAGACAACATATAAGTAAGAACTGCCGGTGCCAGACCTGTTGTATAAGAATTTATCAGGAAAAACAAAGGCTCATCGCTGAGAATCTTTGTACACAGCTTAATCAGGTCATGGATACAATCCTCAATCTTCCAGATCTCCCCCTTCGGTCCACGTCCATAAGAAGGCGGATCCATAATGATCGCATCATAATGATTCCCTCTGCGAATCTCACGCTCAACAAACTTCACACAGTCATCCACCAGCCAGCGGATCGGAGCATCTCCCAGACCGGAAGCAACCGCATTCTCCTTTGCCCAGGTAACCATCCCCTTAGAAGCATCCACATGAGTAACAGAAGCTCCCGCAGCCGCTGCCGCCAGAGTCGCACCACCTGTATATGCAAAAAGATTCAACACCTTCACCGGACGTCCCGCATTGCGGATCTTATTGCCAAACCAGTCCCAATTCACAGCCTGCTCCGGAAAAAGTCCGGTATGCTTAAAACTAAATGGTTTCAAATTAAAGGTAAGTCCCTTATAATGAATATCCCACTGCTCCGGCAGATCAAAAAACTCCCATTCACCGCCGCCTTCTTACTTCTGTGATAATGCCCGTTCATATGCTTCCAGCCCTTATTCACCTTCGGCGTATCCCATATAACCTGCGGATCCGGCCTCACCAGAAGATAATCCCCCCAACGCTCCAGCTTCTCCCCACAGGAAGTATCAATAACCTCATAATCTTTCCATCCATCTGCAATCCACATTGTATCATAATCCTCCTAAAATAAACGCATAATAAGTTACGATTGTACTACATATCCAACCATTAGTAAAGCCGCATTTCTCACATAATTTCAATAATATCAAGATCAAAATCCCCTTTAACCTTAACATCATTCATTGCTTAAAGTATAAAATAAAACTCACCCCATGGCAAGCAAACCATCATAATTCACAGTTATAAACAAATAAAGTGTTACTGTTCACTCCGTTCTCAATAACACGCTTCGCGATGCACAGAATTTATGCTACTCGCATAAATTCGCGCGGTATGTCTCGGGCTTTCTATAACCTTCGCTACCTGCCCATAACCCCATATCTTCTCCACAGTTTATCAGAAACTTACTTCGCTCCAAATCGTTGCCAGTACCAGCGCGAAACAGCATCTCTCTGTGGGTGAATCTGGAGGGGCTTAGTAACTCTTAGGCGGAGAAATCCGCGTTATGAAGAAAAACAGCAACCTGTCTGAGCGAAGTCGGAGGCGGAGCGAGTTTTGCGTTTTTCTTCATGCTTTTAGCGGATTTCCTCCACCTTAGAGTTACTTAGCTCCCGGAACTGAACCCACAGAGAGATGCTGTTTCGCGCGTCCCCTCTGTAAGAACAAAAAACAAGCCAGAACCCATCCAAGTCCCAGCTTGTTTCATAATACAATCACTTATTTCGCTTTCTTCTTCATAGAAGCAATCACTGACTGAATTACAATAAAGAAACACAGTAACAGTGAAAGAATAATTCTTACCCACCAGCTTGATAACGTACCCTGAGTAGTAATCAAACTGGAAATCGTACCCTTGATCAGTACACCAAATAAAGTACCGATCGGTGTACCAACACCACCAGAAAGAAGCGTACCACCGATAACCGCTGAAGAGATAGCATCCATCTCAAGGCCCTTCGCCTGCTCAACGAAACCAGCACAGCTGTTTAAGCAAAACAGGAAACCACCAAGTCCAGCAAGAAAGCCATCCAGCACATAAGCCTGGAACATTGTTCTCTTAACATTCAGGCCCATCATTAATGCACTCTGACGGTTGCCTCCAATCGCATACAGCTTACGTCCGAATTTACGGTATTTCAGAAGAACTGCAATGATAATAACAACGATTACCGCAATCACTACTGTAGGAGGAATATAAGCCGGAATGAATTTTCCCTTCTTATTCGTAGAACCAAAAGGCATATAAAAGCGGAAGTTTGCCCACTTCAGGAATAACTCATTCTTAATAGAAATCATATCAGTACTGATGATAGCTGTCATACCACGTCCAAAGAACATACCAGCCAGAGTAACGATAAACGGCTGAATATCAAGGTAAGCTACCAGAAAGCCCTGGACAACACCAAAAGCAACACCAATAAGCAATGCAACTAAAACTGCCACATATGTATTTACACCCTTATTCTCCATCAGATCTGCAAGAACCATGCAAACAAGAGCTGTTACAGAACCAACGGAAATATCAATACCTCCGGTGATCATTACAATGGTAAGTCCACATGCGATAACCAGAAGTCCTGCATTAGATACAAACAGATTCAAAAACATCTGCGGTTTTGCAAACTTTATCAGCAAAAATAATCATACCTGCAATATACATAACTGCAAATAAAGCGATTGTTATCAGAAGCAGGAAGCCGTTTCCTGTCATTTTCTTTTTCTGCATTCCATTTGCTTTCATTACTTCTGACCTCCTTCTGCTGCCACACTCTTTTTAGCTTTTAAGCCGGCAATATATTTTTTAAATACATCACTCTGCAGAGTAACGATAATGACTACCACGATTGCCTTATAAACAGGAAGCTGGTCAGCCTTTACGTTCATTGCATAAAGTGTTGTGGTCAGAGCCTGAATCGTATAAGCACCGATTACGGAACCGATCAGACTGAATTTACCACCGCCAAGGAAGTTTCCGCCAAGTGCTACTGCAAGGATGGCATCCATTTCCAGGTTAAGACCGATGTTGTTTGCATCTGCGGAATAGATACGGCTGGATGCTACGATTCCGGCAATACCAGCCAGCACACCACAAATAACATAAGTAAGGAATTTGATCATTGTGGAATTTAATCCAACAAGGCGGGCTGCTTTTCCATTAATACCAACGCTTTCAATGTAAAGGCCAAGTGCTGTTTTCTTCAGGATCAGATAAACAATTAAAACTGTGATGATCGCAAAGAAAATAGGAGTTGGGATCGGACACTTTCCAATGTAACCACCTGCCATCTTAAAAGAATCCACACGAATATAAGTAATCTGTCCATTTGTTACAAGCTGTGCGATACCACGTCCGGCTGTGTAAAGGATCAGAGTTGCAACCATCGGCTGAATATTCAGCCTGGCAACCAGAAATCCATTGAATGCACCACATAATGCAGATGCAAGAAGCGCTGCAATCACTGCAATGATAATCGAGTTCTGATACTCATTTACAGAAACCTGTCCACCGGAAAGGATCTGACAGCAAACAGCAGCTGCTACAGCCATAACCGCACCCACACTGATATCCTGTCCACCAGATGCCGCTGTTACCAGTGTCATACCGATTGCAAGGATAACCAACTCTGAAGCACGATTGATAACATCAATGATATAACCGTAAAGTACGCCGTTTCGGATCGATACATTAAAGAAGTCCGGTGTCTTGATCACATTGAGCAAAAGTACGGCGATGAGACACACGATGGGAAGAAACAGACGCGCACTTGTTATTTTCTTTAATTTACTCTTATTCATTATTTATCGTCACCTCCGGCAATAGCTTTCATAACTCCGCTCTGGGAAAGTTCATTCTCTTCCAGCTCGCCTACCTTCTGACCGTCACGAAGAACTGCCATACGGGAGCAGGTGCGGAGCATTTCCTCAACCTCTGAGGAGATAAATGTAACTGCCATTCCCTGATCCGCAAGATCAAGAACCAGTTTCTGAATCTCTGTCTTAGTACCGATATCAATACCTCTGGTCGGCTCATCCAGAATCAGATAATCCGGATTAGTCAGAAGCCATCTTCCAAGGATAACCTTCTGCTGGTTACCACCGGACAGACTCTTAATCGGGGTTTCACGACTTGCTGTCTTAATCTGCAGTAATTTAATATACTTATCAGCAGCATCCTCCATTTCTTTCTTGCTTAATGGATGGAACATACCGCGTTTAGCCTGGAGCGCTATAATAATATTTTCTCTTACAGAAAGATCTGCAATGATACCTTCTGCTTTTCTGTCTTCCGGAAGGTACGCCATACCAAGCTTCATAGCATCCAGAGGACTGTTGATCTTTGCTTCTTTGCCTTTTACCTTAAGGGTTCCAGTCTCAGCCTTGTCTGCACCGTAAATGGCACGTACAAGTTCAGAACGTCCGGAACCGAGAAGTCCGGTAAGACCGATAACCTCTCCTTTATTAATGGTAAGGTCAAATGGCTTAATTGTTCCCTTGTGGGAGATTCCTTTTGCTTCGATAACAGGTTCAGGTTTTGCTTTTTTCTTATCTTTGTGCTCGCCTTTAATATCAGCAAGATCATCAAAATCTTTACCCATCATCTTGGCAACCAGCATAACTCTCGGAAGATCCTTTGTCTCATATTCTCCTACCAGTCGCCGTTACGAAGAACTGTAATTCTGTCGCAGACTGCATATACCTGTTCAAGGAAATGGGTGACAAAGATAATACCTACTCCTTCGTCACGAAGTCTTCTCATAAGTACAAACAGCTTCTCAACTTCATCGTCATCCAGTGATGAGGTTGGCTCATCCAGGATCAGCACACGGCATTTCATATCAACTGCACGTGCAATTGCGATCATCTGCTGAATAGCGATGGAACATTCTTCCAGCATCTGTGTTGGCGGCACATGAATGTCCAGGCTCTCAAGAAGCTTTCCTGAACGCTCATTCATCTGCTTCCAATCAATCATTCCCATCTTTCTCGGCTCTCTACCGATAAATAAATTCTCGGCTACAGTCAGGTTCGGGCAAAGGTTTACTTCCTGGTACACTGTACTGATACCGTTTGCCTGTGCCTCCTGCGGAGAATGATTTACAATTGCGTTGCTGTTTCCGGCCATATGAATAGAACCGCTTTCAAATTCGTGAACACCGGTCAGCACCTTGATCAGAGTTGATTTACCTGCACCGTTCTCACCCATCAGTGCGTGGATTTCACCTTTACGAAGGGTAAAGTCCACATGGGAAAGGGCACGAACGCCAGTGAAATTTTTGGAAATATCGCGCATCTCCAATACTATATTTTGTTCCATAATCTTTCCACCTGCTTTCTATACTGGTTTTTACCCCTCATCGCTGAATTTTTTTCAGCAAAGCGGGTTAATTCATGGCATAAAGGTAGCGTGGTCCGCAACCCGGGTTTCTCCGAATTATGAACCACGCTCCGGATTTACACTAATAATTAGTATGCACGTCCATCAATGATGTCCTGTGTAATAGTTGTTACTTCATAGTCAGCGTCGTCAACTTTGATAGATGTAACTGTATCATCAGCTGCAAACATTTCTTCATCTACATAAGCCTGTTTGTCAACCTCTTCGCCAGCTTCAAGTTTCTCGATGATTTCCTGTACACGTGGTCCGTGTAATGGGTTACACTCTGTATCCAGTGTGATCTTTCCGCTTAATGTATCTGTAAGACCAGCGTTTGTTGTATCGAAGGACATTACAAGGATCTGGCCTTCTTCTCCACCAACTTCGTAGCCTGCTGCTTCGATCGCATCAATTGCACCAAATGCCTCGTTATCATTCTCACAGTAAACAACATCAATGTCATCACCGCTCTGTTTCAGGATAGATTCCATAACTTCCTGACCTTTGGCCTGTGTAAATTCACCTGACTGCTGTGCAAGTGTTGTCCAGTTGTCATGAGCCTCTACTGCATCGTCAAATCCCTGTGTACGTCCGATCTGAGCAGATGCACCGATAGTTCCCTGAATATCAACAAGATTGATTTCTTCATCTCCACGTCCCTTTGCTTCCAGATATGCATCCAGCCATGCCATAGCTTTCTGGCCTTCAAGTTTGAAGTTTGATCCAACCATGCAGTGTAAAGGCTGTCATCAGATACATCAACCATACGGTCTACGATAATTACAGGGATTCCTGCGTCTTTTGCTTCCTGGAGAACTGTATCCCAACCTGTCTCTGTTACAGGAGCAAGTACGATGTAATCAACTTCCTGCTGGATGAAGTTACGGATTGCTGTTAACTGGTTTTCCTGTTTCTGCTGTGCATCGTCGAAGATTAATTCATATCCGTTCTCTTCGCTGAATGTGGATTTCATGGATTCTGTATTAGCTGTACGCCAGTCAGATTCAGCACCTACCTGTGAGAAACCAACTGTGATTGTGTCGTCCGCTGCTGCTACACCCACTGCCGGAACAACGCTCATACCGCATATCATTGTTGCTGTTAATAAAGCTGACACGATTTTTTTCTTCATTTTGTAAATCCTCCCGATTCATTTAAGATGTCTTTATTATAGTAAAAATCCAGGAAAATTCCATAGAATATTTTCCGCAAAAAGTTTATTCTTCTATCATATTTTGTTCATAATTTATACAAAGTTTATTTTTTTATTGCGGAAGTTGGATTTTTTATTGTGCATTATAAATACAGAAATAAATTATCAACTTTCTTTTATATTCACTTTGCACAATTCAGCATTAGTCGACATAATTCATACATTCCATTATTTGGCAGACCTTCGTAAGTCTCTATCAGCAGGCCATAAAACTGTTATTGGATATGAATAAACAATAAAATAATTGACTTTATCCAACTGAATACATAACAAAAGCTACATATCTGTTAAGATTCTTAACTTCATGCAGCTTTTTCTTTGTTTATCTTGAATTGTTATCCAGGTTAATTTTTTTCGCCATATACACTTCCATAACCGTACCTTCTCCCTCTGTAGAAGAAATCTTCAGTCCATAACCCGGACCATAATAGAGTGCAATTCTCTCTGACACCGCAGCAAGTCCGAACCCGGCACGTTCACCGGTGCGGATGGCTTTCTGTACTTCATAAAGACGTTCCGGTGTCATTCCCTGACCATTGTCAGTCACTCTCAGCATCATATCATCTCCCAGATTGAATCCTTCAATAAGAATCTTACCTTTTCCACGCTTATTCTTAATTCCATGATAAAGAGCATTCTCCGCTAACGGCTGCAGAGTAAGCTTCGGCACCATCACTTCATCCAGTTCCGGCGGAATATTAATCTCAAATTCCATAATATCCCTGTATCTTGACTGCTGAATCTCCAGATAACTCAATGTGTGGCGTTTCTCTTCCGACAGCGGAATGATATCCTTCCCCTTCGAAAGCGAAGTGCGGAAAAAAACAGACAGACTTGTGATCATATCCACTGCATCCTGCTGCATACCACCCTCCACCAGCCACACAATAGTGTCCAGTGTATTATACAGAAAATGCGGATTTACCTGTGCCTGGATCAGCTGCAGCTCCGTCATATGCTGTACCTCCTGCTCCTTACGCACATTCTCAAGAAGCCCTTCAATCCTTCCTGCCATCTTTCTGGTACCGGCATCAAGCTCCTGGATTTCAACACTGTCAGCAGATACTGCATTAATAGTTTTGTACTCTCCTTTTCCAACCTTCTTAATATTATGGAGAATTTCAGAAATCGGTTTAGTAATGCTGTATGTCAGACGGAAAGAACGCCGCAACAGAATAGCCGTAGCAACCAAAATCGCCGCACACATAGTGATGATCGTCAGACGTACATTTCCAGCCAGTTGAGACTCTATCTGCACCAGTTCCGTCGCCTCCTGATAAATATAATTCTGCATTTCTTTCTCAAAGAGCGTGGTCAGGATTTCTGTATTATTTGCCACAAATTCCTGTCGTTCCTGATAATTCTTTATCTCAAGAAGCTGATTCATCCGTTTTTTAAGATTCTCCAGATAGTTAGTCAGATATTTCAGAGAACGCAGGCTTTCCTTCTTTGATGTGGTTTTCTTCAGACTCTCCACAGTACTGATTGCCTTGTCTACCTGCTCTGTTGGCAGCCCGTCCTTACCTTTTCGCCCGATAGTCACATAATAGATATCCATATCCACTTCATCTTTAAAGCTCATATCATTATTGGAATTTCTATAGTTTGCATTATATTCCGAACTCACCGCCAGATTATTAGACAACTGATTATATTCATTTGTATAATGCCAGAAAAAAACAAGAAGCACTATGATCAGAATTGTCATAGGGATCATAGTGCTCAGAAGCATCCACTTCATCTTTGTTTCCAGCTTCTCCTGTTTCTGCTTCATGAATCAGACTTCTCCTCTCGTCTTACGATACTCACTCGGAGTCATTCCCTGAGTTTTCTTAAAAAGATAGCTGAAGTAATGCGCATCCTTATATCCCACTTCCCCTGCAATCTCACTGGAACGTTTGGAAGTACAGCGAAGCAGCTCCTTTGCCTTGTCCATGCGAAGCGAAGTCAGATACTCAATAAATGTCTGTCCCATATTCTGGCTGAAAAGCGCACTGAAATGATTGGCACTCACATTCGCCGCATGCGCCACTCTATTCAGAGAAATCTCTTCATCCATATAATGTCCATCTATAAAATCTATTGCCTGCTTCAACACACTTCTGTTCTGACTGCCTGCATTTTCATCACGGATTGCAATGGCCCGTTTCAGGATTTCCTCTGCATATGCAACAGAAGCTTCCGTGGACTGACTTGTCTCCTCCACAATATCATCTGTTTCTTCTCTGGACAATTCCGTATCATCATATCCAATTTTCTTAAGAAATGACAATACAGAAAAACGCACATTCAAAACAACATAGTTACGGAACACCAGTGATTTCATCGGTTCCCTGCCAATAGCATGGAAATAATCATGGACAAAACTGTCTACTTCATCTTCCAGACCACTGCTTAAAAATTTCTGAAGGATTTCCGGATTCAGGGCATTGATATTCACATTCTTAAGCTGAACAGCTTCTGTTTTTGAAGTATCTGCTGAATTCTCCTTTACCTGCTCAAGCATATTGTAATAAAGAATATGCCCGTCATACAGATAACGGAATGCATAAGTTCTTGCAGCCGTGTGATAACTCTGCTTAATTCTGCTCAGACGGTCTGCCTCCTCGCCGACTGCCACAAACCAGTCCACATTTGCTCTGGTTTCTTCCATGATCTTCTGAATTGTTTCCACACATTCGCATGTGTTCTTCTTTATCGTGTCTCGCTGCCCCTTGACCAGAATCGCATAACTGAACACCTGATGTCTGAAAAGCATCGCAACCGGATGACCGAGGAAATAATTCTCAATCTTCTTATGTACTTCTGCCTCCCAGTCTGAATATCCTTCCGACGAATTATAACTGCTGTCTGAAGCATCCGGTGTAAAAATCAGAATATTATAAGCCTCTGCCACAATATCAAGATTCAAACGATCTGCTCTCCGATAAATCTCTTCCAGATCAAAGTCCGCTCTCACCAGAGATTCAAAGAAATCACGGCTCGCATTCCTCTCATACTCCTGCATCTCCAGTTTGAATTTCTCATAATATTCCTTCTGCGTCTTCTCATGTTCATAACGATTATGAATCTCCTCCAGACGCTCAATAAATGCATTCTTAGTAATTGGCTTCAGCAGATAATCCTCCACACCAATACTGATCGCCTGCTTCGCATAGTTAAAGTCATCATAGCCACTAAGAATCACAATCTTAATGTCCGGCAACTCCTTCTTCACCAATTTACATAATGTCAGACCATCCATAAACGGCATCTTTATATCAGTGATCAGAAGATCCGGTTTGCTCTTTAATATCAACGGCAGTGCCATCTCCCCATCAGATGCTTCTCCTGCCAGTTCAAACCCATACTGCTCCCAGGGAATCATCTTCTTAATCATCTCCCTGATCACAACTTCATCCTCTACTAAAAAAGTTTTTAACATTTCACTCCTCCTGTAAATCTCCGCCACATATAACTCCCATCTAAATCTGATATAACTTTAATACATGTTGAATTATCAGGCAAGTTATTTTTAACAATAAAATGCTTCACACACTTCCTTTCACAGCCAATCAACAGCGCGAAGCCGCATCTCTCTTCGGGTGAATTTGAAGGGGGATTAGTAACTCTTAGACTGGGGAAATTTGCGTTATGAAGAAAAATAGCAACTTGTCTGAGCGAAGTCGGAGGCGGAGCGAGTTTTGCATTTTTCTTCATGCCCTTAGCAGATTTTCCCAGCCTTAGAGTTACTTATCCCCCGGAACTGAACCCGAAGAGAGATGCGGCTTCGCGCGTCCCCTTTCAAAGACGAGAAAGTTCCCCATCCGGACAGGGGATGACCGGACAGGGAACTTTCTCTGATAACTTTGGCTAAATTTTGAGTTAATATTTTTTCTTATTATTATTAAGTTAACCTATTGTGCTACTTCAAATAGATTATGTGAAAACCTGTAAAACCGCAAAGAATCCTTACAGATATTAAAAAATAAAATTTTTTAGAATATCAATTTTTTGATTTTTCCAAGTTCACAGGTTTCACCGAAAATACTATTCAATGCAATACAGAGATTGTATGCCAGTACTTTATTAACCA
>ENA-OQAZ01000133-OQAZ01000133.1-human-gut-metagenome-genome-assembly--contig:-NODE-133-length-38317-cov-3.207934_pt1 | contig 38317 bp, 50 predicted proteins | sample MGYA00242737_ERZ504531 | MGnify/ENA primary metagenome ERZ504531 (study PRJEB26092, sample SAMD00036244) | human gut metagenome | host: Homo sapiens | study: EMG produced TPA metagenomics assembly of... | reverse complement strand
TGACAAATCACAAGACATATGGTATAATGGATTGAGTGTGGATAGGTAGAGACTTATGCAGATTCATTTATTAGACATTTCTTCCTGTGATGGCAAGACGATCCAGGAATCAGTTATTCCTGAACTGGAGAAGATTGATTTTCAGATGGGAAGTTTTCCGGTACTTGCGAAGGAACCGGTAGAGCTTACGATCACCAATACCGGTGATAAGGTTCTTGAGCTTACAGGAACCGGTAAGATTACAGTGGGTATTCCCTGTGACCGTTGTCTTGAGACAGTAGCCGTTGAGATACCGCTGGAATTTAAAAAGAAGCTTGATATGAAGCTTTCTGATGAAGAACGTGTCAATGATCTGGATGAAAGCAGCTATCTCACAGGTATGAACCTGGATGTGGACCGGTTGGTCTATCTTGAGGTATTGATATGCTGGCCTTTAAAGGTCTTATGTAAAGAAGACTGTAAAGGTATCTGCAGCCGCTGCGGGAAGAACCTGAATGAAGGTCCCTGCGGATGCAAGGAGGAGCCTAAGGATCCCCGCATGGCAGCTATCAGTGATATATTCAGTAAATTTAAGGAGGTGTAACCTATGTCCATTTGTCCTAAGAACAAATCTTCCAAAGCTAGACGTGACAAGAGAAGAGCGAACTGGAAAATGAGCGCTATGAACCTTGTTAAATGTAGCAAATGTGGAGCACTTATGATGCCACACAGAGTTTGCAAAGCTTGCGGAAGCTACAATAAGAAGGAAATCATCAAAGTTGAGGACTAATTTTAATTAGACAGTCAATATATGATGCGAAAAGAGTCTGGTATGCTGAGATAAGTATACCGGCTTTTTTTATACTCTGGGGGGAAAATAAAAAAATATGAAACAGAACAAGAATCAGAAAAATACCGCCGTGAACCAGATCACAGAGGGAGTGGTCTGGAAGCAGCTTCTGATATTCTTTTTTCCGATCCTGTTTGGAACTCTGTTCCAGCAGATCTACAATACTGCGGATACGGTTGTAGTAGGACGCTTTGTGGGAAAAGAAGCATTGGCAGCAGTAGGAGGCTCATCCAGTATGATCGTGAATCTGATCGTAGGTTTTTTTGTAGGTTTATGTTCCGGTGCGTCTGTAGTGATTTCTCATTATTATGGGGCGAAAGACCACAAAAATCTCAAAAAAACACTTCACACATCCATGATCTTCTGCCTGGCCGCCAGTATTATTGTTGGAACAGCAGGTTTTATCCTGCTGAGCCGATCCTTCGCCTGATGAAAACACCGGCAGAAGTAATTCCCGATTCTGTATTGTATCTTCATATCTATTTTGCGGGGACATTTTTCAATCTGGTCTACAACATGGTATCCAGTATCTTAAGAGCAGTAGGTGATTCTAAAAGACCGCTCTATGTGCTGATCATTACCTGTTTGTTGAATATTCTGCTGGATGTTGTATTTGTAGTGATCTTTCATATGGGAGTCCTCGGTGTTGCACTTGCAACAGTCAGTTGCCAGGCAGTCAGTGCCATCCTTGTAACCTGGTTCCTGATGCGTGCAGAGGATATTTATCGTCTGGAATTTTATGAGATTCGTTTTGATCTTCGTTCTCTGTGGCAGTTCTCAGGATCGGACTTCCGGCAGGACTGGAATCAGTGATGTACAACATTGCCAATCTCACCATTCAGATTTTTGTCAATGAGCTGGGGACTGATACTGTGGCAGCCTGGGGAACTATGGGAAAGATTGATGCGGTGTTCTGGATGGTATGCAATGCTTTTGCCATCTCAATTACCACCTTTGTAGGACAGAATTATGGTGCCAGAAAATACAACCGTATGCGAAAAAGTGTCCGCGTCTGTATGGTGATGGCATACATTTCGGCGTTTATTGTAAGCGGAACACTTATTCTGTTCGCAAATCCGATCTACCATTTGTTTACAACAGATCAGGTGGTTGTAGACATTGGGGTGCATATGATTCGTTTCCTGATTCCATCCTATGCCATTTATGTTGTGATCGGAATTCTTTCCGGAGCGCTGCGTGGTTCCGGAAGAGTATTGGTTCCGATGATTCTGACCTGTGGTGGGGTCTGCCTGCTCCGGATCATCTGGTTGTTTGTCTTTGTAAGATCGCATCCAGGGATCGACAGTATCATGCTCAGTTATCCGGTATCCTGGATAATTACTGCGGTATTGTTTGTCATCTATTATTTCCGGCGATTTCCAGGTATGCAGAAAAAGAAATAATGATATATGAAAAGGTGCTGATTCTGTGCAGTAGCAGTAATCAGCACCTTTGCTGTTTCGAATGATGTCGATTTATTACGTATAGATTTGATTGCTTGAAAGCTAAAAAAGAGGTATTCTGGACGCAGATAGATGAAACATGTGCAATGGGGATGACCAGATATGCATGATCTGCAAAAAACAATACGATATGGGTTTTTGTTGATACTTGAAGTTATTGCGTTGTGTGTCGGTATGATTTATAGCGCAAGAACTGTACGGGCTGAAACCGAAGCGCTGATGTCAGATTTTGCACGGATATTTAATATTTCTGGAAAAGAAAAAGTTCTTTTTTCGGCAGCAATGAAAAATATTTTGAATATTGATTCGGAAGTACAGCAGCCGGACAGAAAGGTAACAGAAGTTGTTACTGAAAATTGGACCGTGATCAGTGGAAAACGTCTGGATCTTATCCTGAAATATATGGGAGATATAAATTTTGAAAAAGATGGGATCAGTCTTCGTATCCCTGCTTCTGTGGCACAAAGCTGGAAGGTAGCAGAGAATGGCACAATACAGACACTGGTACAAAAGGTTTCCGATCATTCATATGAAATAAAGATCTATAAAGGAATTCAGAAGATCACGGATATTCCGGGAAGCCGGATCATGATACCTGTAAAAGAGATATTTCCCAGGGAAGATATGGAAACTATGGAAATTACGGATTCCCAAGGAAGAAAATTTAAGACGTTCCTGGATAAAAATCAGGATATTCTGATCGTTGACACGGACGAGACAGGAATCTTCTGTGTAAAAAGTCGAAAAAAAGATATAAAAGGGAATCCTTTTGAAATGGCAGCCCTGACGGCAGCAACAGTGCTAACAGTGCTGATCGTAGGAATCCGAAGCAGATCCGGAAAGCGAGGTGACAGTCATAAAGGAGAAAAGTAGGCAATGGACCCTGATCTTTGGACTTACTGTAGTGTTATCTATGACTGTTTTTTTTATGATGTATCTCGTGAACAATGAATATACAGCGAAAGGCGAGCAGCCCATTCAGGGAATCCTTTGTCTGGATAATAAAGATGCGGCGGCAAAGCTACATTATCTTGCCAGGGAATGGCAATATTTTCCGGGAAAGCTGCTTACACCTGAGATGCTGAAAAAGGATCCAGGATATTACAGTTGTTATATTTCGATCGGAGAGCGTAATGAAATGGAACTGGGGAATGAAGAGGCCTCTTCGTATGGATGTGGGACATACCGGATGTTTCTGATCCTGCCCGAGGAGGAAAAATCTGGCTGTTTCGCTGACGGAGGTTTTTTCTGCATATCGGATCTATATCAATGGAGAACTGGCCGGGGAAGTGGGGAATCCTGACGAAAAATCTTATAAGGACAGGATCGTGAACCGTGTTTTTACATTTCAGGGATCCGGGGCTGTGGAAATTGTCATAGCAGCAGCAGACAGAAACCATACCAGATCCGGAATCCGGTACATTCCGGTTTTTGGATCTCCGTTTCGGGTAAGTATACAGAGAGGAATGCGGGCACTTGGAAGCGGTTGTGCCATTGCATTCTGTAGCTGTATTATGTTCGGGACACTTATGGTATATATCAGAACCAGGACAAAAGAATTTGCTATTTTTAATCTGGTCTGCCTCTGTGTAGTGGGATATTCTGTCTGTCCCTGATACATAATTTTTTTCTTCTGCCCACAAGACCCTGGTATGCACTGGAAACTATGATCTATTATCTGATCCTTTCCTGTATGATCCGGCTTGAGGATTGTATTATGGGGAAAAAACGGGGGAGATATCTGACTCTTCTGATCAATCTCTGGATCGTGATCGCTTTCTTTCTGGAGAGCTTTGCGGACATACTTCCCTCGGCCGGGATTCTTTATGAAGCTGCTGGATCAGTGAAGCTGTCAAAGGAGTGGCGGCAGTTTATATGCTGCTCAATACTTTTGGAGAAACAGATTGCAGATATGGAAAAATCGTTTTGGTGGGAACAACGGTTTATGCCTGTTCTCTTGTGGCAGATAGGATAGGGTATCTTTATGAGCCGATTTTTGGAGGAGGTTTCCCGGAGACAGGTGGCTGGTACTGACAGCTGCGTTTGGCTGTGTTCTGTGGAGAGATCTGTCAGAAGCATATAAGATCCGTCTGACTTATGAGGTATATAGTCATCAGACTGAGCTTCGTCTCCTTGCCCAGAAAAATCATTATGACCGGTTAAAGGAACAGATGGAAGAAACCAGTCGTGTCCGCCATGATATGCGTCAGCACCTTCGTGTTCTGACGGCATTGCTGGAACGGGGGCAGTATGAAGAAATGCAGAAATATCTTTGCCGGTATACCCGGGAATTCCAGGAACGGCTAACCTATCAGTCTTACTGTAAAAATCAGGTTGCCGATGCGATTTTACATTATTATGAAGAATTATGTAGAAAAAACGGGATCGTTTTTCAGTGTCAGGTAGAAGCACCGGAAAAAACAGGGATCCAGGATACAGATTTTTGTCGTCTCTTTGGTAATCTTCTGGAAAATGCCATAGAAGCGGCACAGCTTTGTCCGAAAGGCAGTTCCAGATTTGTCCGTGTACAGATCCGTACCAGAAGTAATAAACTTCTTATAAAAGAAGAGAACAGCTGTACAGATCCCTTACGCAGAAATAAAACAGGATTTTTTTCGGGTAAGCATTCCGGACAGGGGATCGGAACTGCGTCGATCATGGAAATTGCAGCACGTTATGGAGGGTTTGCGGATTTTCAGTCTGAAAATGGCATTTTCAAAGCTGAGATATTTCTTCATCTGACGCAAAGAGATACTGAAGATAAGCTTTGCGGATAGCGGAAGAGCCACGTTTCCGGATCTGGACGACCTCCCCGTTGTCCAGAAGGAAGCCTTCTTCAGAAGCTTCCTGTATACGATCCATATTGACGATACAGCCACGGTAACAGGAGAGAAAATTAGGGCAGTCCCTGATCTGTTCCTCAAATTTGTGAAAGGTAAGATAAGAACGGACCGGACCGGCATCGGTATGAAGGCACACTGCATTTCGGAATGTGTCTGCATATAAAATGCTGCGCAGAGGGACCCGGATGGGAATCCGGTCAGAAACGACTTCAATGTACCGGGATGCCAGCAAATGCCTGGATTGAAAGGAATCCAGAATGGAACAGAGTTTTTCGGGCTGAAAGGGTTTCAGAAGATAATAGGAGGCTCCTACATCATAGCTTTCCACAGCAAAATCACTGCTGGTAGTGACAAAAACAAGGATGCAGTCATCGGACTGTCTTCGGATCCTGCGCGCAGCTTCCATACCTGTCATCCCGTTCATATAAATATCCAGGAACAGAATCTGAAATTTTCCGGCTGATAATCTTCAAAAAATTCTTCTGCGCTGAAAAACTGATAGATTTCTGCCTGGATCTGTTTTTTCTCAAAATAGAAAACAGCGATATTCTTCAGGTCTTCTGCATCCGTTGAGATGTCATCAATAATTGCAATATTCAAAATAATATAACCTCCAGTTATAAAAGAGTAGTAAAAATAGTATATCATAACTTTTGTGTATATCCAATGTCGGGTTTTTGCCTGGAATGACGTATTTTGTAGAAGGTTATCAGAAATGAATGTGTTTTTGGCAGATATTTAACACAAAAATGTCATATTTCATGGAAACTGTCATTTTGTCACAGGTCTGTTGTCATTTCCTGATAATTTTTTTACAATAGTGGCAGAAAATACGAAAGGCGGTGGATATACGAAAAAGAAGGGAAGCAGCTGGCGACACCAGAAACTGTTGACCAAGATCCAGATAAAAAAACAATCCCCCAAAGGGCTGTATTTCCATATGGGAGGTACAGCCCTTTCCCCTGTCATAACAGTGATTCTTGACGGAAACGCGGAAATTCGCTATCATGGAAATGATTTTTATATACTTTGGAAGAAAACGGAGAAAATGCGCATGAATATTCTTAATATAGAACATATCCACAAAATTTTTGGAGATAAGGTGATATTTGATGATATCTCCTGCGGCATCGATCAGGGAGAAAAAATAGGTATCATCGGTGTAAACGGAACCGGTAAGACTACTTTGCTCCGCGTGATCGCCGGAGAGGAAGAACCGGACGAAGGGCAGGTGATCACTCAGAACGGGATCCGGATCAGCTGGCTTCCCCAGACTCCGGAATTTCCGCAGCATATGACCATTCTGGACTATGTGGCAGAAGGCAAATGGCAGAAGGACTGGAGTACCGAAAGTGAGGCCAGACGCATGCTGAATACACTTGGTATTACCGATCAGAATATTAACATGGACAATCTTTCCGGTGGTGAAAAGAAAAGAGTGGCGCTGGCCAGGATGCTTTTAAATCCGGCTGACATTCTGATCCTGGATGAGCCTACCAACCATCTGGACGGAGAAATGGTCACATGGCTGGAAGATTTTCTCCGGAATTTCCGTGGAACGGTGATCATGGTCACTCATGACCGTTATTTCCTGGACCGTGTGGCAAACCGGATTCTGGAGATCAGCCACGGAAAATTATATTCCTATGCAGGAGATTATTCCAGATTTCTGGAGCTGAAAGCACAGAGAGAGGAAATGGAGCTTGCCAGTGACCGGAAGCGCCGCAGCGTACTTCGGATGGAACTGGAATGGGCAGCAAGAGGCTGCCGCGCCAGAAGTACCAAACAGAGAGCAAGGCTTGACCGTTTGGAAGCACTGAAGGCGGGAAAAACCCCGCTGAAAGAGCAGAATGTGGAAATGGATTCCATTGAGACCCGTATGGGAAAGAAAACCATAGAGTTTCATCATGTAAGTAAAACCATCGAAGGTCGTCTTTTGATCAATGATTTTGATCATATTGTTCTTCGTGACCAGCGCCTTGGGATCATCGGACCAAATGGCTGCGGTAAGTCCACGCTTCTTAAAATGGCAGATGGACTGATCTTGCCGGATTCCGGAGAGATTCAGATCGGAGAAACGATCCGTATCGGATATCTTGCCCAAAACGTTCCGGATATGGATGGAAGACAGCGGGTGATCGATTATATCCGTGAAGTGGCGGAATATGTTCCGACAAAAGAAGGAAGGATCACAGCTTCCCAGATGCTTGAGAGATTTCTTTTTGATCCGGCCATGCAGTACACTCCGGTGGAGAAGCTTTCCGGAGGTGAGAAGCGAAGACTGTATCTTCTGAAGGTTCTGATGGAGGCACCAAATGTTCTTCTTCTTGATGAGCCCGGAAATGATCTTGATATTCCCACCATGACCATTCTTGAGGACTATCTGGATTCTTTTTCCGGCATCGTGATCACGGTGTCTCATGACCGCTATTTCCTGGATAATGTGGTGAACCGTATTATGGCATTTGAGGGAGATGGCCGGCTTGTCCAGTATGAGGGCGGTTATACGGATTATCTGGAAGCGAAGGAAAGAAAGGGACAGTCTCTGGAAACGCGCGCGGATATGAATGGAGGTACAGTACAGGGAGAAACAGCTGAGCCTGAGAAAAAGAAATCCGCTGCAGATACCTGGAAACAGAACCGGAAACAGAAACTGAAATTTACCTATAAAGAACAGAAAGAATTTGACACTATTGACGATGACATCGCAGCGTTGGAAGAACGTCTGGAGCAGATTGATAAAGAGATGGCTGCCAATGCCACAAATGCGGGAAAACTCCGGGAGCTTTCCGACGAGCAGCAGGAAATCCAGCAGAAACTGGACGAAAAAATGGATCGCTGGGTATATTTAAATGATCTTGCAGAACAGATTGAAAATCAGAAAGAGTAAAAGATATTGACTTCTCAGGCAAAACTCTAGTATCATAAATAACGGCACGTTAACCGGATAAACTGCGAAGCAGTTATTCGTTTATGAGCAGGTAGCGAATGCGGATTTCGAATATCCGCTTAAATTTTGGTACTCTGCAATGAAAATCCTTATACGGATGTGTCTGAGGATTTTCACTACAGTGTACCATATGCATTCCGAAAAGATTTCGGACAGAGAAAGGACAACATATGTCAGAAATAGTAAAAGTCGTTGTAGATGCAATGGGTGGTGACAATGCTCCCGAGGAACCGGTAAAAGCCGCAGTGGAAGCTGTGAAAGAAAAAGAGAACATCCAGGTTATCCTTACAGGAGTACAGGATGTGATCGAAGCAGAGCTCCGGAAATATCCGGATTATCCTAAGGACAGGATCCGTGTGGTGCATGCGTCTCAGGTGATCGAGACTGCGGAACTCCGGTCATGGCTATCCAGAAAAAGAAAGATTCCTCAAATTGTAGTGGGATTAAACCTTGTAAAAAAACAGGAGGCCGATGCCTTTGTTTCCTCCGGAAGCACCGGTGCGGTACTGGTAGGAGGACAGGTGATCGTAGGCAGGATCAAAGGAATCCGGAGACCACCTCTTGCTCCGCTGATTCCTACCGCAAAGGGCGTTTCCCTTCTGATCGACTGTGGTGCCAATGTAGATGCCAGACAGATCATCTGGTACAGTTTGCGCAGATGGTTCCATCTATATGGAAAATGTAGTGGGTATTAAGAAACCGAGAGTTGCTATCGTTAATAATGGTGCTGAGGAAGAAAAGGGCAATGCGCTGGTAAAAGCTACATTCCCTCTGTTAAAAGCATGTAAGGATATCAATTTTATCGGAAGCATTGAGGCGAGAGATATCCCGTCAGGTTATGCAGATGTAGTAGTCTGTGAGGCTTTTGTAGGAAACGTGATCCTCAAGCTTTATGAAGGTGTTGGAGCTACTCTGATATCTATGATCAAAAAAGGTATGATGACAAACATTCGCAGTAAAATGGGAGCTCTGATGGTAAAACCTGCTCTTAAGAAAACCTTAAAATCATTTGATGCCAGTGAATATGGCGGAGCACCGCTTCTTGGTCTGAAAGGTCTTGTGGTCAAAAGCCACGGAAGTGCCAGTAGTGTAGAAATCCGTCATGCGATCTTTCAGTGCGAGCAGTTTAAGGAAGAGAAGATCAATGAAAAGATCGAGGAGTTTATAGCAGCTGAGCAGAAAGCACAGGCAAAAGAAAAAAGCGAAAAAAAATAAAACCGGGATTGCCGGAAATATTACAGACAGAACAGGAGGCGAACAGTCGTGGAACTGGAAATGCTGAAGACCATCATCGAAAAAACTCTGGGAAGAAATATGGATGCCATTACAGAAAAAACTACCTTTGTGGATGATCTGGGAGTGGATTCTCTGGATTTTTTTCAGATTCTTATTGATCTGGAGGAAACTTTTGATGTTCGTATCGACCGGAGGAAGCCGAGGAGATCGTTACTGTCGGCGATGCAGTGGAGACTCTTCGCCGGGTAACGAAGGGAAGAAGAAATGGAAAATAATTTAAAAAAGCTGGAGCAGACTATCGGATACCAGTTTACCGCAAAATCTTTACTGGAGCAGGCAATGACACACAGCTCCTATGCCAACGAAAAACACCTTGGAAAGCTTGGATGCAATGAGCGTCTGGAGTTCCTTGGAGATGCGGTGCTGGAGCTGATCAGCAGTGATTTCCTGTACAAAAAATTCCGAAATAATCAGGAAGGTGAGTTGACCAAGAAACGTGCCAGTATGGTATGTGAAAAGAGTCTTGCCTACTGTGCAAGAGAATTCGGGCTTCCGGAGTTTATCCTCCTTGGAAGAGGTGAGGAAATGATGGGCGGTCGTAAAAGAGATTCCATCGTTTCTGATGCCCTGGAATCTCTGATCGGGGCTATGTATCTGGACGGTGGATTTGAACCGGCACAGGCTTTTGTTATGAAATTTATCCTGAACGATCTGGAGGATAAGAGGATTTTTTATGACAGTAAGACAGTGCTTCAGGAAATGGTGCAGGAAGGCGGAAATCATCCGGTGGAATATCGTCTCCTGAAAGAAGAGGGACCGGACCACAGTAAGAGTTTTACTGTGGAGGCGCTGATCAACGGAAAAAGTATGGGAACCGGAACCGGCCATACAAAAAAGGCAGCAGAACAGGCTGCAGCCCTAGAGCAATACGCAGTATAAAATAACAGCAGGTGGCCAATGTATCTGAAAAATATAGAAGGTGCAGGGATTTAAATCCTTTGCACAGAAAATAAATTTTGAATTTCATAACGGGATCACTGGCATCGTAGGACCTAACGGCAGCGGAAAAAGCAATGTTGGTGATGCAGTCCGCTGGGTTCTGGGAGAACAGAGCGCCAAGCAGCTTCGAGGCGGAAATATGCAGGATGTTATCTTTTCAGGAACGGAGCTTCGCAAGCCTCTGAGCTTTGCGTCCGTGGCTATTACACTTGATAACAGCGATCACAAGCTTCCGGTGGATTTTGAAGAAGTAACCGTTACCAGAAGACTGTATCGTTCCGGTGAGAGCGAATACCGTATCAACGGCAGCTCCTGCCGTCTGAAGGACATCAATGAGATGTTCTATGATACCGGTATCGGAAAAGAAGGATATTCCATCATCGGACAGGGACAGATCGATAAGATCTTAAGTGGAAAACCCGAAGAACGCCGAGAGCTTTTTGACGAGGCAGCCGGGATCGTCAAATTTAAAAGACGAAAAAATACCACACTGAAGAAGCTGGAGGAAGAACAACAGAATCTGGTTCGTGTCACGGACATCTTAAGTGAGCTGACCAAACAGCTGGAACCGCTGGAACGTCAGTCTGAGACTGCAAAAATATATCTGGCAAAAAGAGATAATCTGAAAGAGCTGGATATAAATATGTTCCTCCTGGAATATGAACACACCGGAAATCTGATCCGCGAGCTGGAAGAAAAAACCAGGATCGCAGAAAATCAGTTAAAAGAAGCCCAGGATACTTATAGTCGTACTAAGGATGAATATGAACGTCTGGAAAAAATACTGGAAGAGCTGAATGAGCAGATGGAGGCGTTGCGGGAAGAAAGCAGGGATCGTGCTATCCGTAAACAACAGCTGTCCGGTGAGATCAATGTTCTTCATGAGCAGATCCTGGCAGGAGAGCAGAACGACAGTCATTATCGCAGCCGTCTTTTAGCAGTTCAGGAAGATACGGAGAAAAAATCTGCAGACCAGGAGGCGCTGGAAGAGCAAAAATCGGATCTTCAGGCAAATTTACGGGAGATCAACAGAAAACTTGCTGACGAGCAGAAAAAAATGGACAATATCCAGAGCAGCATAGAAGAATGTACCCAGGCAGTGGAAGATGGTAAGAATGAGATCATTGAGATCCTTAATTCTCGTGCAAACACCAAAGGTAAGGCACAGCGTTTTGATGCCATGAAGGAGCAGTTGGATATCCGGAAAGCAGGGATCAGTCAGAGGATCCTTTCCCTGAAAACCCAGGAAGAGGAGCAGCAGTCAGCGATCGATCAGGCACAGAAGGAATACGACACTATCACGAAGGCCATTCAGGAAACCAGAGAAGAAGGCAGCCGTCTTACAAAAGAGATCCATGCCATTCAGGAAACCCTTAAACAGCAGAATACACAGCTGGAAAAGGAACAGACGTCCTATCACAGAGAGGCATCCAGACTGGAATCTCTCCGCAATATCACAGAACGTTATGATGGATATGGAAACAGTATCGTCGTGTCATGGAACAGAAGGATCATGTTCCTGGTATCCGTGGCGTAGTGGCGGATATCATCCACGTAGAAAAAAATTACGAGATCGCTATTGAGACAGCTCTTGGCGGAAGCATTCAGAATATCGTTACGGATAACGAGCAGACTGCCAAGCAGATGATTGAATTCCTGAAGAAAAACCGGTATGGTCGTGCGACTTTTCTCCCATTAAACAGCATTTCTTCAAGAGGCGAGTTTAATCAGAGAGGTGCGTTGAACGAACCGGGAGCTATTGGTCTTGCCAGTGGCTGGTAACTGCAGAGAAGGAATATGACGGTCTGATCGGATATCTTCTTGGCAGAGTGCTGGTGGTGGATCATATCGATCATGCTATTGCCATTGCCAGAAAATACCGGCACAGTATCCGTATGGTAACGTTGGAGGGAGAATCCTTGAGTCCAGGCGGTTCTATGACCGGTGGAGCTTTTAAGAACAACAGCAATCTTCTCGGCCGTCGTCGTGAGATCGAGGAACTGGAAAAGAAGGTAAAAGAGCTGGCAGCCGGGTATAATGAGATCCGACAGTCCATGGAAGATAACCGCAGCAGGAGAAATAAGATGCGCGATACTGTGGCGGCGCTGCAGCAGAAATTTCAGGAACAATCCATTCAGCAGAATACAGCCAGGTTGAACATTGAACAGCTGGAGAAAAAAGCGGAGGAGATCCGCGGCGGATATACCAGGATCGAGAGGGAGCAGGAGGAAATCCGTCTTCAGGCAAGAGACATGCAGGCAGATAACATAAAGATCACGCAGGAGCTTGAAGCATCTAAAAGGGATGAGGAAGAGCTGGAGACATTTATCGAGACCCGGCAGAAGGAGTTGGAGGACTGGAAAAAGGACGAAGCGGAGACCTCAGAGAAGCTGGAAAGGATCCGTCTTGACGCATCTGCATCCCAGCAGAAGGAAAGCTTTATAAAGGAAAATCTGAGGCGTCTGAAAGAGGAGATTGAAGTTCTTTCGAAAGAAAGGGAAGAAATTCTGGATTCTCTGGAAAAAGGCAGCCAGGAAACTGCAGAAAAGAGAAAGACTATCGACAAGGTCCGTAAGGAGATCGAAGGCTTTGCCGCAAAAGAAGAAGCGGCTGCAAAACAGCTGGAAAAATGGCAGCAGGAAAAGGAAGAGCGCACAAAAAGTCATAAGGAGTTTTTTGAAAAGCGTGATGAGCTGTCCGGCCAGATCAGTCTTCTGGACAAAGAATGCTTCCGACTGAAGACTCAGGCAGAAAAGATCGAGGAGAACCGGGAAGCAAGAATTTCCTATATGTGGGAAGAATACGAGATCACTCCGAATAATGCCTTGCAGTACAGAAAAGAAGAAATGAATGACAGGCATGTGATGAAGCAGCAGATCCATAAATTAAAAGAGGAGATACGCTCTCTCGGCTCCGTCAACGTCAATGCTATTGAGGATTACAAAGAGCTGCTGGAGCGGCATACCTTCCTGAGTGGTCAGTACAACGATCTTTTGGAAGCGGAAAAAACACTGGAACAGATCATCCAGGAACTGGATGAGGGCATGCGTAAGCAATTCAGCGAAAAATTCGGAGAGATCCAGAAAGAATTTGATAAAGCCTTCAAAGAACTGTTCGGCGGAGGCCGTGGAACTCTGGAACTTGCGGAAGACGAGGATATCCTTGAGGCAGGGATCAGGATCATTTCCCAGCCGCCCGGAAAAAAACTTCAGAACATGATGCAGCTTTCCGGTGGAGAAAAAGCACTGACAGCCATTGCACTTCTTTTTGCTATCCAGAATCTGAAACCTTCACCATTCTGTCTTCTGGATGAGATCGAGGCTGCACTGGATGATTCCAATGTAGGACGTTTTGCGGGATATCTTCAGAAGTTGACGAAGAACACACAATTTATTATAATAACACATAGACGTGGTACCATGAATGCAGCAGACAGGCTTTATGGAATTACCATGCAGGAAAAAGGGGTATCCACGCTGGTATCCGTAGATTTAGTAGAGAACCAGCTTACCCAGTAACAGAGGGGATGAATCAGTATGGCAGAAGAAAAAAAAGGATTTTTTAAACGTCTGGTAAGCGGACTTACCAAAACGCGAGACAATATCGTTGCCGGCTTTGATTCCATTTTCAGCGGTTTTTCCAGTATTGATGATGATTTTTATGAAGAACTGGAAGAGATCCTGATCATGGGAGATATCGGCATTAACGCAACCACCTCCATTCTGGAGCATTTAAAGGAGCAGGTTGCTGAGCAGCATATCAAGGAGCCGTCCCAGTGCAAACAGCTTCTGATCGACAGCATCAAAAAACAGATGCAGGTAGAAAGCACAGAATATGAGTTCGAGAACCGGAAATCCGTGATCCTTGTGATCGGTGTCAATGGAGTAGGTAAGACTACCTCTGTAGCAAACTGGCCGGTAAATTAAAGGATCAGGGAAAAAGGTCATCCTCGGAGCAGCAGATACCTTCCGTGCGGCAGCCGGGGAGCAGCTGACACAGTGGGCCAACCGTGCCGGCGTTGAGATCATCGGCGGCCAGGACGGAGCAGATCCGGCATCTGTTGTCTATGATGCAGTGGCAGCGGCCAAAGCCAGAAATGCAGATGTTCTGATCTGCGATACCGCAGGAAGACTTCATAATAAGAAAAATCTTATGGAAGAGCTTCGCAAGATTTACCGTATCCTGGAACGTGAGTATCCGGAAGCATATTTGGAAACGCTGGTAGTTCTTGACGGAACCACGGGCCAGAATGCGCTTTCTCAGGCAAGACAGTTTGCCGAGGTTGCCAATGTTACCGGAATCATTCTTACCAAACTTGATGGTACAGCCAAGGGCGGAATCGCAGTAGCAATCCAGTCTGAGCTTGACATACCAGTAAAATACATCGGAGTAGGCGAAAGTATCGATGACCTGCAGAAATTTGACGCAGATGCATTTGTAAACGCCCTCTTTGACGTAGAAGAAAGGAGCTAAATACAAATGCTTACATTAGAAAGCTTTGAGGAAGCGGCAGCAAAAGTAAAAGAAGTGACACAGGAAACAAAGCTGATATACAGCAGTTATTTCTCGGATATGACAGGAAACAAGGTTTATCTGAAACCAGAGAATATGCAGCGTACCGGTGCATATAAGTGCGTGGTGCATATTACAAGATCAGCACACTTTCTGATGAAGAGAGAAATAAAGGTCTGATCACGGCATCTGCAGGAAATCATGCCCAGGGTGTTGCTTATGCTGCACACAAATATGGAGTAAAAGCAGTCATTGTCATGCCAACTACCACACCACTGATCAAGGTAGAGCGTACCAAGAGTTACGGTGCGGAGGTTATTCTTCACGGAGACGTATATGACGAAGCCTGTGCGCATGCACTTGCCCTTGCAGAGGAAAAAGGCTATACTTTTATCCATCCTTTTGATGATCCGGCAGTAGCAACCGGTCAGGGAACCATCGCCATGGAGATCGTGCAGGAACTTCCTCTTGTAGATTACATCCTGGTACCGATCGGAGGGGGCGGACTTGCTACAGGTGTCTCCACACTTGCGAAGCTTCTGAACCCGCACATCAAAGTTATCGGTGTTGAGCCGGCAGGCGCGGCATGTATGAAAGCATCCCTGGAGAAGGGGGAGGTCGTAACGCTTCCTCACGTAAATACTATCGCAGATGGTACTGCAGTACAGACTCCAGGAAAAAATATCTTCCCATATATCCAGGAAAATCTGGACGATATCATTACCATCGATGATGATGAGCTGATTGTGGCTTTTTTGGATATGGTAGAAAACCACAAGATGATCGTAGAGAACTCAGGACTTCTTACCGTAGCAGCTCTCCGTCATCTGGATGTAAAGAATAAGAAGATCGTTTCCATCTTAAGTGGTGGAAATATGGATGTGATCACCATGTCCTCTGTTGTACAGCACGGACTGATCCAGCGTGACCGTATCTTTACCGTATCCGTACTTATCCCGGATAAGCCAGGTGAATTGGTACGTGTTGCAAGTGTGATCGCTGAAAATCAGGGTAATGTTATCAAACTGGATCATAACCAGTTTGTAAGTACGAACCGAAATGCAGCCGTAGAACTTCGAATCACTATGGAAGCTTTCGGAACAGATCATAAGAATCAGATCGTTGCAGCTCTGGAAAAAGCGGGTTGCAAACGAGAGTGGTACGTGCTATACTGTAGGACATGTTATATTGCAATAACTGAAACTTCTGACCGGACTGTTGCATATGATGTAACAGCCCGGTCTTTTGCGAAAATACCTGCATAGACAGAAAGGACAGATAAATATGTGTGGAATTGTAGGATTTACAGGTAGACACCAGGCAGCTCCGATCCTTTTAGATGGACTCTCCAAGCTGGAATACAGAGGATATGATTCCGCTGGAATCGCCGTACGTGACGGAGAGGGCGAGACTGAAGTGATCAAAGCCAAGGGAAGACTGAAAGTTCTGTCAGAAAAGACAAACGGCGGAGAGACAGTACCGGGAACCTGTGGTATCGGCCATACCAGATGGGCAACTCATGGTGAACCCTCTGAGAACAATGCACATCCTCATATGACAGACGATGGTAATATCGTAGCAGTCCACAACGGCATCATTGAGAACTATCAGGAACTGAAAAATAAGCTCACCCGTAAAGGATATACTTTCTATTCTGAGACCGATACCGAGGTAGCAGTCAAGCTGATTGATTATTATTACAAGAAATATGAGGGAACACCGGTGGATGCCATTACACATTCCATGGTGCGTATCCGTGGTTCTTATGCCCTTGCGATCATGTTCAAGGATTATCCGGGTGAAATATATGTAGCCAGAAAAGACAGCCCCATGATCCTTGGAGTGGCAGAAGATGAATCCTTTATCGCTTCTGACGTACCGGCAATCCTGAAATACACTCGCAATGTATATTATATCGGCAATCTGGAGATGGCGCGTGTGAAAAAAGGCGAAGTCACCTTCTACAATCTTGATGGAGATGAGATCGAGAAAGAGCTGAAAACCATTGAATGGGATGCAGAAGCAGCAGAAAAAGCCGGATATGAGCATTTCATGATGAAAGAGATCCATGAACAGCCAAAGGCAGTGCTGGATACGTTGAATTCCGTGCTCAAGGATGGAAAGATCGACCTCAGCGAAGTTGGCCTGGAAGAAGAAAGCATCCGGAACATCCAGCAGATCTATATCATAGCCTGCGGCTCCGCTTATCACGTAGGAATGGCAGCACAGTATGTGATCGAGGATCTTGCACAGATCCCGGTAAGGTAGAACTCGCTTCCGAATTCCGTTACCGAAAAATGGCCCTTAACACCAACAGCCTTGCAGTGATCATCAGCCAGTCCGGTGAAACGGCAGACAGCCTTGCAGCACTTCGTAAATGCAAGGAAAATGGTATTCATACACTGGGAATCGTTAATGTAGTGGGATCTTCCATAGCACGTGAGGCCGATAATGTATTTTATACTCTGGCCGGACCGGAGATTTCTGTAGCTACTACCAAGGCGTACAGCACACAGCTGATCGCAGCTTATACACTGGCGATACAGTTTGCAATGGTAAGAGGGACGATCACAGAAGAAGCCTGCAGTAATTATATCAGCGAACTGCAGACACTTCCGGATAAGATCTGTAAGATCCTGGAAGATAAGGAGCGTATCCAGTGGTTTGCCTCCAAACAGGCAAATGTAAAAGATGCTTCTTTGTAGGAAGAGGAATTGATTACGCTATCAGCTGGAGGCAGTCTGAAGATGAAAGAGATCAGTTACATTCACTCTGAAGCCTATGCTGCCGGAGAGCTGAAACACGGAACGATCTCCCTGATCGAAGACGGGACTCTTGTGATCGGTGTGCTGACCCAGCCGGATCTCTACGAAAAAACAGTCAGCAATATGGTTGAGTGCAAGAGCCGTGGCGCCTACCTTATGGGCCTGACCACATTTGGCAATTACAATATCGAGGATACCGCAGACTTCACCGTCTACATCCCGAAAACAGACTCGCACTTTGCAACATCCCTGGCAGTGATCCCGCTTCAGCTTCTGGGCTACTACGTAAGCGTAGCCAAAGGACTGGACGTGGATAAACCACGAAATCTGGCGAAGAGCGTGACAGTGGAGTAAAAAATATATATTGATTATAGAGAAAGCCTCAGAGTATGTATATGCGAAAATACTCTGAGGCTTTTTTATAAAATCTTTACGCAAAAATAGTTTCATGGTATCATATAAACATATGATGCTGTGAAATTATTTTGCTTTTCAGGGAATATTAAGAAGGGGTGACGGGTACATGCTTATGCCGGTAGTGCCAGAGAGGAGATTGCACTGAAACCAGAGCACTCGGACAGCCATGGAGCAGATAAAGGAGAAAGATTATCCGGAGTCTTTACAGAAATGTACAGGGAATATCCTGGCTTGTGGGGATCAATTATAACAAACCAATCAACAGTGATAAGCTTTTGGAGCTGCTGTTACAGTACAAAAAATAAGATAGGAAAAAACATATGAAGAATACAGTAGTGATCTTTAATGCCGGTATCGGTGCACTGACTCTGGGTTTTAAAAATGCCGGTTATGAGATTTTGAAAGCATATGAGCCGGACAGGAAAGTGACAGAGATCTATCAAGAAAATATAAGTCAAAATGTAACTGTATGCAGCCTTTCTTCCATAGATCCTGCCACAGTTCCGGACAGTAATGTCTGGGCTTTTGATCTGACGCAGTCGAAAGAAGAAGAGGTGTTTCGTAGTTGGGCCCTGGTGCAAAGAAGACGGCCGCCGGTCATTCTTTTTGTTATGAAAAAGCAATTATGGAAAGGGTTCATAAAGGAACACATTTTTCAGCTGCAAGAATATGGATACCATATCACGCATAAAAATATCCAGAGTTCGGAGGTTACTGCATTTCCGCTGCGGGAAGAATTTGCATATATTGTGTTAAAAAGAGTGAATGCTTCGGATATGGTCATGCCGGCGCAGTTCCATAAGAGCAGTATTCTGCTGGATGGCTGGGTGGAAATGAATCCACAGGATTCCTGGTATTACAGGATTGATTTTGCGAAAGAGAAGATCGAGCTTCGCATGCCGGCGACAGCGTTTTGTGTTGGGAAAAAGGCGGTTATCGGGAATCCGGGCAGGTTCGTCTGAATCTGAGAAAAATGCCGCTGATCCGTATCCATGGCGTCTATCATAAGATCACACACAAAGAAATAGCCAGATTAAAGGGATTTCCGGAAGATTTTCCACGTTCTGTGCCAAACAAAAGCCGGATGTACAGAAGCCTGATATATGCGCCGAACATAAAAGTGACAGAACAGATTGTTCGCAATCTCTGCGCAGAACCCTATATAAATTCAGAGGGTGATGTACAAATGAAAAACTGGGAAAATACGGCCCGCTTTAAGCAGCTTTTTGAAGAATTCCTTACATATAAAGGAGGTTCTTTCCAAAGCGATGAGAAATGGGTTTTTGTGACCAGAATGTACAGTGATTCTAAAGAAATCGCTACACTTAACCGGCTGCAGAGTTATAGCCGTCTGGCTGGAAAAGCAGTGTCAGATCAGAAAAAGGATCTGCCATTACAAAATATCTGTGTAGTGGCGAATCTAATCTCTGATGAGACCAAGAGAAAGTACGAAGAGGCGAAGCTTGGATATGTCTGGGACATCCGAAATGTGCTGTGGCTCTTTGAGGACTATCCGGAACTGAAGAATGAACTGATCTCAATCCTGAATTATTCGGTGGAAAACATAGAACCGGAGAGACCGGAGCCTTTTATTTTTGAGAAAATCAGCCAGGTGGAGAATACGGATCCGGAATCTGTTGCTGACAGCTATATAGCGCAGTTAAAAGTGCTGGAGACTGGTAGTGCAGCTTTCAAGAAATATGAGGAACTTTGTGTTCTATCCTGAAATATATCCTTGGAGAATATCTGACTTTGTGGGAGCAGCAGAAGACAACAGAAGAAAATCTGTATCGCTTTGACATGTGCTGTAAGATCAAAAACGGGGTAACACAGGATTTTTTTGACACGATCTGTAAGTATTTTTCTACGAAGTATATCGTGTTTGAGTTTAAAAACTATGAAAAGCCTATTACCCAGAGGGAAATCTACACTACAGAAAAATATCTGTACGAAAAAGCTCTCCGTAAAGTTGCGATCATTATTTCCAGAAAAGGAGCGGATAAAAATGCGAAAATGGCCGCACGGGGAAGCCTCCGGGAAAGCGGAAAACTGATCATCTGTCTGTCCGATGAAGATTTGGAAGCGATGCTCCAGATAAAAAAAAGATGGGGGAAAAAACAACGGGCGGGTATTTGGAAGATATTTTGGATGATATGCTGATGCGCCTGGAAAAATAAGAAAATTTTGTGAAAAATAACTCAAAAATACTCATTTCGAAGGCAGAGTTTTGGAAGATGATCCGCTGCCTTCGATTTTTTTTATTTTCGAAATAAATCTGTTGTTGTAATATGGAAATTGATGTGGCATAATAAATGGGAAAATGTTAAAAATAAGAAAAATCCAGATTAAGGAAATGTAAAGTTGCATTTTCAGGATAACATGGCTCCTGACAGATTATGACAGGAAGCGAGTATGACAAAGGAGAAAATTATGGCAATTTTTTCAATGATCTTATCTTTGTTTGTGTGGAGTATCATTATTTTTGTTTGGTATGTCCTAATGGGCGATGGTCTGAAGCTGGCAGCAGGTAATAAGCTGGAAGCATTTCTTTATAAGATGACCAATACTCCGCTGAAGGGTGTCGCACTTGGTACTGGTGTTACCAGTGTGATCCAGTCGTCTTCCGCGACGACAGTTATGGTGATCGGTTTTGTAAACTCCGGTATGATGAAACTGAAACAGGCGATCGGTATCATCATGGGAGCAAATATCGGAACCAGTATCACTGGCTGGATCTTATGTCTTTCCTACATTGAAGGGTCCAATGGAATCGCAAGTATTCTTTCCACAGCAACGATTTCTGCTGTTGTGGCTGTAGTTGGTATTATTTTCCGCATGTTCTGTAAGCGTACCTTACATAAGAACGTAGGAAATATCATGCTTGGTTTTGCAATCCTGATGACAGGTATGCAGATGATGAGTGGTGCGGTATCTCCATTGCGTGAGAGTCCGATGTTCATCAAGATGCTGACTATGTTTTCCAATCCGATCGCAGGTATTCTCGTAGGTATCGCTTTTACTGCGGTACTCCAGAGTGCGTCTGCAACAGTCGGTGTGCTTCAGGCTCTGTCTGTAACCGGTATCCTGACGTTTGCAAGTGCGTTCCCGATCGTTCTTGGTATCGGTGTCGGTGCTGCATGTCCGGTCCTGATTTCTGCGATTGGAGCCAATAAAAATGGTAAAAGAACTGCTCTTGTATATCTGATCAATGACCTCTTTGGTCTGATCCTCTGGTCTGTGATCTTCTATACGGCAAATGCATTTGTACATTTTACATTTATGGATATGACCATGACACCGGTAGCAATCGCTCTTTTGAACACAGTCTTCCGTCTGGCAACCGTTATCGTGCTGTTCCCGTTTATCCCGAAGATTGAGAAACTGGTATGCTGGCTTGTGAAGGATAATAAAGAGGATCTGGAAGATGAGGCAGACTTTGATCTCCTGGAAGAGCGTCTTCTGAATTACCCGGCCCTTGCCATCGCACAGTGTCACCGTGTAATGAACGGAATGTCCAAGAAGCTCCGTAAGAATGTCAACAGAGCCATGAATCTTCTGAATGATTATCAGCAGGATAAGTATGATAAGGTTCAGCGAAAAGAGGATCTGATCGACAAGTATGAAAGTCGTCTTGGAGAGTATCTGATCCAGCTGACAAAGAGAGAGATGAATTCTGCACAGACAAGACAGACTTCACTGTATCTGCATACGATCAATGACTTTGAGCGTATCGGTGATCATGCTTCCTATATTGCTCATATGTCTAATGAAATGCATGATAACCATACGAATTTTTCACAGGAAGCCTGGGATGAGCTGAATGTTGTTATGGAGGCAGTTCGTGAGGATATCAATATAACCTGCAATGCTTTCATGAAAGACGATAAAGAAATGGCACAGAGAGTAGCGCCTCTCGGAGCTGTGATCACAGGACTTTGTGATGTACTGAAGATGCGTCACGCAGAGCGACTGAGCCAGGGCAAATGCGGACTGGAAGAGGGAACGGTATTCAGTGATATCCTTAACAGTTTCTGTCGTATCGCAACTCACTGTGCAAGTGCTATGGTGGCACTTATGAAGAGTGGAGAGACAGGATCCGATCTTCATATTCACGATTCCAAGATCTATCCCACAAACAGTGCGGACTACTACCAGTATTTCAAGGAATACGGACAGAAATATGATATTGGAAACCAGGAAGCCATATGCTCAGCATGGAGCCGGAAGAGGTGGAATAAGAAATGAAAAAAGAAGGGGCTGATTATTGATAGCCTCTTCTTTTTTTTTCTACCATGGATATTTTCCCTTTTTAGCGTAAGGTAGAAGTTTACCATGAATTTCGAATTTGATGATGACACGATGATTTCCTTCTGCATCTTCGGTTACATCTACATCCAGCCCGAAATCGATTGCGCTCGGAGGTACCTCGTTGTACTGAGATGAGCATGGTTCAGAGAACAAAATATGTTAACCCTCTATTTTTTATTATATTTTGTAAAAAAACATATAATTACTGATAATTACAAACGGGGGTTATCAAAATACAGATTTTATGATATGATAAACCTGTTAGATAGCGTGAGACATATAATGGGGATATGTATCTCGCAGAAAGAAAAGGGAGGGTTTTGTTATGGGCGAAAGTATGATTACATCATTTGACGGAACGAAACTGTATCTGAAAAAAGAAACGGCAGCAGACAATAAAGCTGTGATCGTGATTGTCCACGGACTTTGTGAGCATCAGGGCAGGTACGATTATTTTGCGGAAAAACTTCATGAGGCGGGAATCGGAACCTATCGTTTTGATCACAGAGGACATGGACGGTCTGAAGGTGAAGAGACTTTTTATTCAGATTTCAATGAACTTCTGGACGACACCAACGTAGTTGTGGATATGGCAATTGAGGAAAATCCGGATATCCCGGTATTTCTTCTTGGACACAGCATGGCGGATTTACGGTTTCTCTGTATGGGGCCAAATATCCGGACAAAAAACTCCGGGGGATCATTACCAGTGGTGCGTTGACCGCAGATAACGGCAATCTGATACGTGGTGTGCCGGGAGAAATGGATGTACATACGCGCCTTGCCAATCAGCTGGGTTCAGGTGTATGCTCTGTACAGGAAGTGGTAGACTGGTACGGAAAAGATCCATACAATAAACAGTCCTTTACAGCGGGGTTATGCTATGCGATCTGCGACGGACTTGACTGGTTCAAAGAGAAAAAAGCAGAGTTCCATTATCCGGTCCTTATGACACACGGCGAGAAAGACGGTCTGGTAAGTGTACAGGATACCTATGATTTCTTTAAAGAAGCAGGATCAAAAGACAAGCAGATGAAGATCTACGGCGGACTTTTTCATGAGATCCTGAATGAGTATTGTAAAGACGAAGTGATTGGGGATATGATCCGGTGGATGGAAGTGAGGATCTGAATATAAACAAATTGTTTTACAAGTAGCAGCAAAGCCAGGTGGAAACATATAACACCTGGCTTTCTTTTGCAAAGAGATTCTGTTACAATAGCAGGATGAAAACAAGAAGACAGAACAGGAGAAAATAACCATGTCAAACATCATAGAAATCACAGATTTTAACGCTCCGGAGCTGGATGTATATGCCAGGATCTCGGAAATACAGCTTTTGAACCGAGCAGAACCGGAGAAGGGGATCTTTATTGCGGAGAGTCCGAAGGTTATTGAGAGAGCGTTGGATTCCGGGTGCCAGCCGATTTCTTTTCTGGTGGAACATAAACATGTTGAGGGCGAGGCAAAAGAACTGATCCGTCGTTGCGGAGACATTCCGGTTTATACGGCAGAATTTGAGGTTTTGACGCAGCTGACCGGATTCAAGCTGACAAGAGGAATGCTCTGTGCCATGCGCCGGCCGGCGCTTCCTGATATAGTCGATGTATGCAAAAATGCCCGCAGGATCGCAGTTCTGGAAAATGTGGTAAATCCTACTAATATAGGCGCGATCTTTCGTTCTGCGGCGGCTCTTGGGATGGATGCGGTACTGCTGACACCGGGGTGCAGCAATCCACTGTACCGCCGTGCGATCCGTGTCAGTATGGGAACCGTATTCCAGATACCATGGACTTTTTTTTGATGAAAAAACGGAGTGGAAAACGGAAGGAATCCGGTCTCTGAAAGCGATGGGATTTAAGACGGCAGCCATGGCTCTTAGGGAGGATTCCTTTGATATTGATGATCCTCATCTGATGGCAGAAGAAAAACTGGCAGTAGTTCTTGGAACAGAGGGGGATGGCCTTGCTTCGGAGACCATTGCGGACTGTGATTATACGGTATGTATTCCAATGGCACACGGTGTGGATTCACTGAATGTGGCGGCAGCCAGTGCAGTTGCATTTTGGCAGCTGGGAAAACGCTAAATATTTAAGAGAGTTTCCGTTTTTTATGATCTTGCATTCCGGTTTTCTTCTTCCATATCCATCAGATGAAAAGAAAGCAGCAGATACAGGATCTCGTTTCTGTCTGTAAGATCTGAATCCAGAAAAGCTTTGATCTTATCCAGACGATAAAGAAGAGTACTTCTGTGGATAAATAAAGCGCTGGCAGTATGAGAAATGTTCTGGTTGTGCTCCAGAAAACAACGCAGTGTTTCATAGAGATGAGATTGCTTTGCCTCATCCTTATATTTCATTGACAGAAGCTTTTCGTGACAGACCATGTAAGCAGGAAGCTTTTTGGTTGCCTGTTCCAGAATATAAGGCAGAGCGATGGAGTCAAAATAGTGGATACTTTCTGCGGGATTTTTGCGTTTTCCAACCTGCAGGGTAACAGAAGCCTGCGTGTATTGCCGGTGGAAATTGAAATGTCCAAGCATCTTCCGGCTGTATCCGGCGCTTAACATGCTGCTTTTGATAAAGCCCTCGATCTTATCGGAAATCTCATGGATAGTCAGAGTGCAGAGATCCAGATTGATAAAAAGCACAGCATTGCCTTTATGTTCCGTGGCACAGGTGGCAGGAATTGTATTTTCCAGATAGTTACAGATGGCATTAAGGGTCAGATTTTTCTGGTCGATCAGTCCGGTCTGGATCAGGATGCATTGATACATATGGGAAGAAAGCCATCCCACATTTGTCAGCTGCTGACTGACTTTTACATAATCAGCTCCGGGATCTGTCAGAATGGACATAAAAATCTGATGAAGAGGAACAGCTTTATCCCGGCTGTGCATGATACCTGTGGAAAGTGCATGGGATACCATCTGGGAAAGGTACTCCAGAACAAAACCAAACGTATCATCCAGAGGAACCTCACCTTCGGAAAACATCAGCCTGTATACTGCTTTATCATTATTGGAGATATTTACGCAAAGAGAAGGGGCAGTAAGGCCATTTCCCGGATAATAAAAATATCCGGTTTTATAAAAAGCCTCTTCGTAATGAGGATCCTGCTTCAGGCTGTCCACAATGGCCCAGGAATTTTCAGTGGAACCCAAAACAGAATTGGAAAGATCACTTAGATTCCAGTCTCTGGAGGCAATGATAGTAAAATCCATACCGATCAGCATTATTGGATTAGGAATAACGGAAGCTGTAAGATCCAGAAGCTCCTGGATAGAGGCGTTCCGGAGACGGGAATCCATCAGGGACTGATTCCACTGATCATAGAGGATAAAAATATCCTGAATCCTGTTAAAGACAATATTGACTGGAATATCTTCAGGGATGATACACATGTTTGGCTGAGTTAATTCGTAGTTCTGATAGATTTTTCCAATCATCAGGAACAGAATATTTTTTGGGATGATGAAAAGTGAGCTGAAAATCCGGATCTGTGATAAGGTAAACACGCCCATCCTGAAGAGAGGTGTTCTTTTCCAAGCGGGAAGGGCAGGAAAGGGTGGGGAATGTATCCAGCCTGGATGTATGCATGGAAAATGATTTCTGCAGGTGATAGCATATGAGTTTTGCACTGAGTTTCAAGGAAAATCCTCCTTCCTATATTTTGTAGGAAAAAACAGGAATAATAGCCATATTATGTGGAATTGTGATTCTTTTGATTTACAGTATAATGGAATCATAAGGAAAAAACAAGTGCGGAAAAAAGGGCAGGGCTGTATGTCAGTTAATGATCTTCCGAAGCTGATCAAAGAATATGGAAAAGATATCACATTTATGGTGGTATCGACAACGGTAAGGTAGATTGCTTTGACTGGAATCAGGAAATGATCGAAGAGTCAACAGATCAGCTTTGCAGAGACTGTGGTAAGCTTTATTTTATCCCATGTACCACCCATGGCCTGAATTTCTCATGTATCCCAGGTGTATATGAGGCAGTGGATCAGGAAATCGATAAAATGACAAAGGAAATGTTTTGAGCGAAGCATAAGGCTTATTAATAAGAAGTAAATAGAATAACAGAGGTCGGAAAAGCCTGCAAAAATAAGCAGAAAAGTGTTTTTCCGGCCTTTTTTTGTGAAATTCAGGAAAAAATAAATTTGTAAAGCAAAAACCCTTGACAGGTATGATGGAATCGTGTATGATAGCCAAGGTGATTACAGATGGAGAAATTTGTAGAGCAGACATTTTTATTTGATTTTTATGGAGAGCTTCTGACAGAGAGGCAGCGGCAGGTGTACACCAGTGTGGTATTTGAGGATTATTCCTTAAGTGAGGTTGCTGAGGAACTTGGCATCAGCAGACAGGGTGTACATGATATGATCAGACGGTGCAATCGGACGTTGGAAGAATATGAAGAGAAGCTTCATCTGGTCGAGAAATTCCTGAACATCCGTAGTCAGGTCATAAAGATCCATGAACTGGCTGACAAGTACCACGCCGAAGATATTGCGGCGATTTCCAATGTGATATTAGAGGAGTTATGATCAATGGCATTTGAGAGTTTAACAGATAAACTGCAGAATGTATTTAAGAAGCTGAAGGGCAAGGGCCGTCTCACAGAGGCTGATGTCAAGGTGGCACTGAAGGAAGTTAAGATGGCGCTTCTGGAAGCGGATGTTAACTTTAAGGTCGTTAAGCAGTTTACGAAATCCGTTCAGGAAAAGGCTATCGGACAGGATGTTATGAATGGTCTGAATCCGGGACAGATGGTGATCAAGATCGTAAATGATGAACTGGTCAACCTGATGGGAAGTGAGACAACAGAGCTTCCGATCAAACCGGGAATGGATCTTACCGTTCTTATGATGGTTGGTCTTCAGGGTGCAGGTAAGACAACGACGGTTGCCAAGCTGGCAGGCAAACTGAAATCCAAGGGAAAGAGACCACTGCTTGTGGCCTGTGATGTTTACCGTCCGGCAGCGATCACACAGCTGCAGGTAAACGGTGAGAAGCAGGGCGTCGAGGTCTTTTCCATGGGAGATAAGCAGAATCCCGTGGATATTGCAAAAGCAGCTATCGAGCATGCGAAATCCAATCAGCAGAATGTTGTGCTCATCGATACGGCAGGACGTCTTCACATTGATGAGGATATGATGAAGGAGCTTGAGAATATCAAAGCGAATGTGAATGTAGATGCTACAGTGCTTGTAGTTGATGCCATGACAGGACAGGATGCGGTAAATGTGGCGCAGAATTTTTCTGATAAAGTTGGCATTGACGGTGTGATCCTGACTAAGATGGACGGTGATACACGAGGCGGCGCTGCGCTTTCCATTAAAGCCGTGACCGGCAAACCAATCTTCTATGTTGGTATGGGAGAGAAGCTTTCAGATCTGGAACAGTTTTATCCGGAGCGTATGGCTTCCAGAATCCTTGGAATGGGCGATGTAATGAGTCTGATCGAAAAGGTGGAAGCATCTGTGGATCAGGAACAGGCTCAGGAGATGCAGAAGAAGCTGAAGAAAATGGACTTCGACTTCAATGATTATCTTACCAGCATGGAGCAGATGAACAAGATGGGTGGTATTTCCAGTATCCTGAACATGCTTCCCGGAATGGGCGGTAAGATGAAGGATATCGAGGGTATGATTGATGAGAAGGCTATGGACCGTACCAAGTCCATCATTCTTTCCATGACACCTCAGGAGAGAAGTAACCCCAACATTCTGAACATCTCACGCAAGAACCGTATCGCCAGAGGCGCCGGAGTGGATATTACAGAAGTAAATCGTCTTGTGAAGCAGTTTGAGCAGAGCAAGAAGATGATGAAACAGATGCCGGGATTAACAGGCGGCAAGATGAATATGGGAAAAAGAGGCGGCTTTAAGCTTCCCTTTTAATAAATAACAATAAATTTTCAGAAAGATAATTGGAGGAAAACAAAAATGGCAGTTAAGATCAGATTAAGAAGAATGGGACAGAAGAAAGCACCTTTCTATAGAATCGTAGTAGCAGATTCCCGCTGCAAACGTGACGGAAGATGCATCGCAGAGATCGGAACATATGATCCGAATCTTGATCCAAGCGTATACAAAATCGATGAAGAGGCAGCTAAAAAATGGCTTGCAGCTGGTGCTCAGCCTACAGAGGTAGTTGCTAAGCTTCTTAAACTTGCCGGAATCGAGAAATAATACCTGACAGATTTGGATCTGTGGCCTCAATGAGGCAGGAGCAAGGAGGTATGTAATGAAACAACTTGTAGAAGTAATTGCAAAATCTCTTGTTGAAAATCCGGATGAAGTAGTCGTTACTGAGACTGAAAAAGACGACGCGATTGTTGTTGAACTGAAGGTCGGACCAGCCGATATGGGTAAGGTTATCGGAAGACAGGGCAGAATTGCCAAGGCAATCCGTACTGTTGTGAAGGCGGCTTCTTCAAAAAGCAGCAAAAAAGTGATTGTAGATATTCTGCAATGAAAAAGAGACAGGAGCTGTGGATTCCATGGCTCCTGTTTTTACTCTGAAAAGGAGCAAAAATGGAAGATTTATTAAAGGTAGGAGTTATTACAACGACCCATGGCGTCCGTGGTGAAGTAAAAGTTTTTCCAACAACGGACGACGCAGAGCGTTTTCTTGATATTGAATATGTGCTTCTGGATACAGGAAAAGAGCTTCGCAGACTGAATATTCAGAATGTAAAGTTTTTTAAAAATCTTGCGATCCTGAAGTTTGAAGGCATTGACAACATCAATGATATTGAAATGTACAAGGGCCGTGAGCTTTGGATCCCACGTGAAGAGGCACAGGAGCTTGGCGAGGACGAATATTATGTGGCGGATCTCATCGGAATGGAAGTACTTCTGGAGAATGGGGAGAAATTCGGAGTGCTCCGTGATGTGATGGAGACCGGCGCTAATGATGTTTATATTGTAGATCGTGCGGATGGCGAGGAAATCCTGCTTCCTGCGATCCATGACTGTGTTCTTGATGTGGATGTTGAAAAAAATACTATGACTGTACATTTGATGAAAGGGCTTGTTTAAATGAATTATCATGTACTTACATTGTTTCCGGAAATGATCGAGAACGGAATGAATACAAGTATTACAGGCCGTGCCATTACAAAGGGACTGTTATCACTGGAAGCGATCAATATACGGGATTTTGCATTCAATAAGCACCAGAAGGTAGATGATTATCCTTATGGCGGCGGAGCCGGAATGCTGATGCAGGCGGAGCGGTATATCTGTCTTATGAATCCATTGCAGAACGTATTGGAAGGAAACCCCGCGTGATCTTTCTGACTCCTCAGGGAAAAACCTTCAATCAGGATATGGCAAAAGAGTTTGCCCTTGAAGAAGACCTGGTTTTCCTCTGTGGTCATTATGAGGGAATTGATGAGCGCGTTCTGGAAGAAATCGTAACAGACTATGTTTCCATTGGTGATTATGTACTTACCGGTGGAGAACTTCCGGCTATGGTCATGATGGATTCTATCTCCAGAATGGTACCAGGTGTTCTGAATAATCAGGAATCCGGTGAGACGGAATCCTTTTCCGGGAATCTTCTGGAGTATCCCCAGTACAGCCGCCCGGAGGAATGGCATGGAAAAAAGGTTCCGGAGGTGCTGCTTTCCGGACATCATGCCAATGTGGATAAATGGAGAAGAGAGCAGTCTATCATCCGTACAGCCAAATGGAGCCGGATCTTTTACCAAAGGCTGATCTGACCAACAAAGAGTGGAACGAGGTCCGCAGGCTTCGCAAACAGTGGAAAGAGGAAGTGGAAAAATAATTATGAAAACATCAGATTTTTATTATGATCTGCCGCAGGAACTGATCGCTCAGGATCCGCTGGAGGACAGAAGCTCTTCCAGACTGATGCATCTGTCCCTGAAAGATGGAAGTATTGAACATCGTCATTTTACCGATATACTGGATTACCTGCATAAGGGAGACTGCCTTGTGATCAATGATACCAAGGTTATCCCGGCACGTCTTTATGGTCACAAGGAAGAGACTGGAGCGCTGATCGAGATCCTGCTTCTGAAACGCCGCGAAAATGATATCTGGGAGTGTCTTGTAAAGCCGGGAAAAAAAGCACGTCCCGGTGCAAAGATCACTTTTGGTGACGGTATCCTGAAGGGTGAGATCATTGATATTGTAGATGAGGGAAACCGCTTGATCCAGTTCCATTATGAGGGGATTTTCGAAGAAATCCTGGATCAGTTGGGAGAGATGCCGCTGCCGCCGTATATTACCCACAAGCTGAAGGATAAGAACCGTTATCAGACTGTATATGCAAAGAATGAGGGATCTGCTGCCGCACCTACGCAGGCCTTCACTTCACGCCGGAGCTTCTTGAGAAGGTAAAGGAGAAGGGTGTGAATATTGCACATGTAACTTTACATGTAGGTCTCGGAACCTTCCGCCCGGTAAAGGTAGATGATGTAGAAAAACACCACATGCACTCGGAGTTTTATATTGTGGAAGAAGATCAGGCAAAATTGATCAATGATACAAAGAAAAACGGTGGAAGAGTGATTTCTGTGGGAACTACCAGCTGCCGTACCCTGGAGTCCGCAACCGGAGAGGACGGAATCGTGAAGGCCGGAAGCGGATGGACAGAGATCTTTATCTATCCTGGTTATAAATTCAAAGCTATCGATGGACTGATCACCAATTTCCATCTGCCGGAGTCCACGCTTCTGATGTTGGTTTCAGCCTTGCCGGAAAAGAACATATTATGGCTGCTTACGAGGAAGCTGTGAAGGAAAAATATCGTTTCTTCAGTTTTGGAGATGCCATGATGATCGAATAAGATTTAAAATTACTTTTTATATAAATAATATCCCAACGGATCGCAGCATGGAAACATGCATTATCACAGGATCTGTTGGGATATTATTTTTGGGTTATTCTATTTATTCTTCACTGTCAGAGCCTTCCGATGTAGCGGATGAAGAATCCGCGGCCGGAATTGCAGCACTGCGTTCCTCTATCTTGGATTTGATCCTGGATGCCTCATCTCCGGATGCAGGAGTTGGCTGGTAGTTGTTGTAGCCATCTGCGGAAGAAATAGAGCAGGGAATGATATTGGTCACGTTATCAGCCTGTACGCCTTCTGAGGTGATAGTGAAGGTCTGCTGGAAGATCATGGTGTCCATATCACTTGGAGAGCTGTTTCCTCCAAAGCAGAAATTACCAAGACTGTAGACGATGTTTTTTCCTTTATAGGTTTCGATTCCCTGGAGCACATGCGGATGATGACCGCATACCAGATCTGCACCTTCATCGATAGCAAGGCGGCCAAGTGTCATCTGATTGGTATCAGGAACTGTTTCGGTCTCATTGCCCCAGTGGAAGATCACAACAATGAGTTCTGCTCCATCTGTTTTGACCTTTGCGATGTTATCTTTCAGCTGCTGTTCACGTCCAAGGTGGTCGTTCAGCTCATAAATTCCGACAAGACCAACTTTGACCCCTTTGATATCCATAACTGCAGTATCATCATAACCGAAGTGTGTAATGTCTGCATTGTCCAGAGCAGTCAGAGTATCCGTGTAGCTTTGCTCTCCGTAATCATGGCTGTGATTGTTTGCGGTGTTTACAGCTTCAACGGAACCGCTGGTGAGTATCTGAGCATATTCGGCAGGCGCTTTAAATGCAAAGGTTTTATCTTCTCTGGCATCGGAATCGGTGAGGGTTCCTTCAAAATTGGCAATTGTCAGGTCATCTGCCTCAAAGATGCTTTTTACATTTTTAAAGAAATAATCTTTGCCGTTGTTGTCGTAGTATGCGTTCAGACTTGTGTCATAATCAAAGGTCTCATCGGTACCCAACGTGCAGTCACCGACTACACTGAGTGTCAGTGAAACGGGATCTTTCACAGCAGCAGCTTCTTCTTTTGCCTTTTTTGCGGCCTCCTCTTCCTGTGCCTTCTGCAGTGCGGCGGCTTCTGCAGCTTTACGGGAAGAAATGCATGCACGTGCGGAAAAAATGATCACAAGAATAAGTATGATCAGGATCCCGCCAGCTGCAAGAAACATTTTCTGACGGCGTACCTGGTAATATCTGGATTTTTTGCTGATGTCATTCCTGCGAGTCCCAGTGGAATGTGAACGGGAATTTCGGGATGCAGAACCAGATTGCTTCTGACGTGTTTCTCGTGCTCGGGCGGCTTCTCTGCGTGCCTGCTCCGGATCATGGCCATGAGGCGGCCGCCTTCGATTGTCGTTTGCCATTCTTTTTCTCCTTCATATGTAAAGATATCTTTATTATAGAAAGAATGGTAAGTATTGTAAAGAAAGAATCGCGGACTTTTCAGAAAAAGAAGTTTTTGATATAATAGTTAGGCCAGAAGGCAGAAATATAAACTACAGGGAGATGGTGCTGATATGGTATTATATATCGGAAATCATACAAGTTCGTCCAAAGGCTATGCCGCCATGGGACGTCAGATGCTGAAAAACGGCGGAAATACGTTCGCTTTTTTTACCCGCAATCCCAGAGGAGGCAAGGCAAAAGAGATCGATCCCGCAGATGTGGAAAGATTTCTGAAGCTTTCCGGGGAAAATCATTTTGGAAAGCTGGTGGCACATGCACCGTATACCATGAATGCTTGTGCCGCAAAAGAAAATCTGAGAGATTTTGCAAGAGAGATTATGGCAGATGACCTGAAACGTATGGAATATACGCCGGGAAATTATTATAATTTTCACCCGGGCAGTCATGTAGGACAGGGAACTGAGACGGGAATTGCCAAAATTTCGGAAATCCTCAATGATGTCCTTACAGAAGAACAGAGTACGATCGTCCTTCTGGAAACCATGTCCGGCAAGGGCTCGGAAGTAGGAGCGACATTTCAGGAGCTTCGTGATATCATTGACAGGGTGGAAAAAAATAATAAACTGGGTGTTTGTCTGGATACCTGTCATGTATGGGATGGCGGTTATGACATTGTACATGATCTGGATGGTGTTCTTGATGAGTTTGACCAGGTGATCGGCCTTTCCAGATTGAAGGCTGTTCATCTTAACGACAGTATAAATGGACTGGGCAGTCATAAGGATCGTCATGCAAAGATCGGCGAAGGTCAGATCGGCCTGGATGCACTTGTGAATGTGGTGTGCCATCCGGCTCTTGAGGGAATCCCCTTTATTCTGGAGACACCAAATGATGATGAAGGATGGAAAAGAGAAATTTCACTTTTACGAGAACGATATTCCATGAAAGGAGATTGATCCATGAAAAAGTTCAGATATTTTATTCTGGTGATTGCCGGGGTGGCGGTTATGCTGGGAGGCTGCAAAGATAAGGAAAAATATGACGAATCCGCTTTTCAGGATGACCTGGAACCTCTGAGTGAGGATGAAGTGGAAGCCATGGACCAGAATGGTGATGGTGAGATGGCAGTAGCTGATGAAAGCGACCTGGAGCAGCTGCAGGATTCTGAAGGTGCTGCAGGATCAGGAGATACAGATGGGTCCGCTTCATCGGATGCAGCAGACTCGCAGAGCAAAAAGAAACTGGATGAAAATGGCACTTATACAGATAAAGATGAAGTGGCCCAGTACATTTATGAGTATGGCCATGTACCCTCCAATCTGACTGCTGCAGACTATGATAATGCAGACAGTATGCTTCCGGTAGAGGAGGGTGTCACCTATCAGCAGTGCAGCCTTGATGATGCAGGGAAACAGAAGCTGATCTTTACTCAGGATGCAAAGCGCATTTATTACACAGACGATGACGGACAGTCTTTTGACGAGATCTATTAAACCAAAAGAACAAAATAAGACCCCCGGATACAGATAAACGATCAGTATCCGGGGGATTTTGCGTGTCAGGGCTGAGACTGATCAGTGGACCAGATTCTTCATTTCAGCTCCATCCATAAAAGCTTTTGCGTTTTCCAGGGTTGTCTCCGCAATATTGGTCAGTGCTTCTACCGTAAAGAATCCCTGATGTGAGGTCATGGTCACATTTGGGAAGGACAGAAGACGCTGGATCGTGGAAGTAGGAAGAATGCTGCTTGACATGTCTTCATATACATATGCGGATTCTTCTTCGTAAACATCCAGACCAACAGCGAAGAATTTGTGATCACGGATACCTGCGATCAGATCATCTGTTTTGATCAGTCCACCTCTGGAGGTATTTACAAGGATCACACCATCTTTCATTTTTGCAATAGTTTCGGAGTTGATCAGATGCTCTGTTTCCGGAGTCATCGGACAGTGCAGACTGATCAGATCACTGGTGGAAAGGAGTTCGTCCAGTGAAACATACTCCAGAAAGTCAAGATTTTTATTAGGGAAAAGATCATAAGCAATTACTTTCATGCCAAAGCCGCGACAGATTTTTGCCATTGCCTGACCGATTTTTCCGGTGCCGATGATGCCGGCAGTTTTCTGATAAAAGTTAACACCCATGAGACCGTTCAGTGCAAAGTTATTTTCACGGCATTTGATATATGCCTTATGGGTGTGCCGGTTGGCGGTAAGGGCCAGTGCCATGGCGTGTTCGGCAACTGCTTCCGGAGAATAACCGGGAACACGTGCCACCTGGATCCCACATTTTGCTGTAGTTTCCAGATCAACATTATTGTATCCGGCACAGCGCATCAGGATCAGTTTTACACCCTGGCGGTGAAGCTCCTCAATGACCGGTGCGCCGAGATCTGCATTTACAAATGCACAGATGGCATCGTAGCCGTGGGCAAGAGCTGCGGTTTCTTCATGGATATTTGCTTCAATGAATTTAATTTCAATACCTGGATAAGATGGAAGCAGCTTCTCAAAAAAATCCCTATCGTAGCTCTTGGTGTCATAAAACAAAATTTTCATAATCGTTGCTCCTCTCTGGAAATAATTATTTTCCGAAAAAATAATACCATAATAGTAGGAATTTGGAAAGTGGGAAAAGCAATAAAATTTATCAAAAAAATGGTTTTGTTTTGGGATTATAGTATCCATAATAAATAAAAATTATACGAAATACAAAAAAAGAGAGCATTTTATGCACTATCATCTGATGGAACAGATGTTGTGATACATGAAAATGCTCTCTGTCTGGATAAAAGATAATTATTCTGCCAGACTATAAAGATCGGAATAGAATTCCGGATAGGAGATGTTGACACATTCTCCGTTTTTGATGGAAAGTGCTCCCTCACAAAGCAGTCCTGCTACTGCAAAAGACATAGCTACACGGTGATCCAGATGAGAATCGATCTCTGCGCCATGAAGGGCTTTTCCACCATGAATGATCATGCCATCTTCGGTTGCCTGGATATCTGCGCCCATTTTCCGAAGATTTTCCGTCATAACCTGGATGCGGTCGGACTCTTGACACGAAGTTCCTGTGCATCCCGGATAACCGTGGTTCCTTCTGCAAAAGCTGCCATAACGGCGATCATCGGAAGTTCATCGATCAGAGTAGGAATGATCGCACCTTCTATTGTGGTTCCGTGAAGAGCAGAGGAGCGGATCAGAAGATCGGCAGTAGGTTCGCCCTCTGTGGTCTTGTTAAGAAGAGTGATATCTGCTCCCATGGCCCTGCATACACGAAGGATGCCGTCACGGGTCGGGTTGATCCCCACATTTTTCAGAAGGATCTCACTGTTGGGAACAAGAAGACCAGCTGCGATAAAATAAGCTGCAGAAGAGATATCCCCCGGAACCAGGAGCTCACGTCCGTAAAGAGATGGATCCGGTTTGATGGATGCTGTTGTTCCTTTTGAGATTACATCGGCGCCAAAGTAATTCAGCATGATCTCCGTGTGATTTCTGGAAAGGACCGGTTCTGTTACACGAGTAATGCCGTCAGAGTACATTCCGGCAAGAAGTACGCAGGATTTTACCTGGGCAGATGCTACCGGAGAATTGTAGTGGATGGCATGGAGCTTTCTTCCGGAGATCTTAAGCGGTGCACATCCGTTTCCGTTGAGACTTATGATATCGGCACCCATTTGGGAAAGCGGAGTCATGATCCGTTTCATAGGGCGTTTCTGGATGGAAGCATCGCCGGTAAGCTCTGATACAAAGTTCTGTCCTGCAAGGATCCCGGAGATGAGACGGGTGGTAGTGCCGCTGTTGCCGACATCAAGAGTCTCTGATGGAGCACTGAGACCATGGAGACCTTTTCCGTGGACCAGGATCTCTCCTTCTGTATTTTCAATGTTAATACCCATTTTCCGGAAACAGGAAATAGTTGAGAGACAGTCTGCGCCCTCCAGAAAATTTGTGATCCTGGTAGTGCCTTCTGCAAGAGAGCCGAACATGACAGCTCTGTGAGAAATGGATTTATCTCCGGGAATGGCGAGAGAACCGGATAATTTCTTAGCTTTTTTGATTTCCATATTAGTACCTGCCTGTATTGTTATTTTTGAAATACATGGCAGCAGATCGGATATCTGCTGCCGTTTATATATCAGCGTTCGCAGATCTTGTAATTACGTTTTGTAAGAAGCACTTTAGCCTGCTCCAGAGCTGCGTCTGTATAAAATTCGATTTTCAGAACGCCATCTTCAAATTCTCGGTTGTGGATAATACCGATATTTTTGATGCTGACCTTTTCTGTTGCAAGGATGGTTGCAATGGTTGCAATGGCACCGGCCTCATCTGCCACATCAATATAAAGGACATAGGAGCGGGGGATCAGGCTGTTGTCTATAATGTCAATGGAGTCACGGTAATCCTTGGAACTTGCAAACATGTCAAAGATGTTGTCAGCTTCTTTGTTGTCAATGGAACAGCGGATCTGGATCAGCATACGGATAAATTCATCCAGAACCGTGGAAATGTTTTTCTGATTTTCCAGACAGATCTGTTCCCACATAACTGGTGAAGAGGAGGCAATACGTGTGATATCACGGAAACCGCCGGCTGCGATCATTTTCATATACTGGGCGTCGTTATCCAGAAGATTTACAAGATTTACAAGAGCGGAGGCTACGATATGAGGAAGGTGGCTGACTCCTGCGTGATGAAATCATGTTCTTCTGCAGTGATAACAAGGGGGATCGCACCAAGAGAGGAGATCAGTTCTGTGAAATCAGAAATCTTTTCCAAAGCAACTTCTCCTCCCGGAGTGATGATATAGTAAGCATTTTCCAGGAGATGATCACTGGAATTGGAAAAACCGCTGCGTTCGGAGCCTGCCATTGGATGACCGCCGATGAAGCGTCCTTCAAGTCGAGCTCGGTTACTTTTTCGTGGATAACGTTTTTTACACTGCCTACATCTGTGAGGATACAGTTCTCTCCAAGAGAAGCTTTGATCTTTTCCATGTATTCCACATTGAATTCTACAGGTGCACAGAGAAAAAGATAATCACAGTTATATAACTGTTCATCTTCAATATCACAGATCCCGTTGATCACGTTTAAACTGACCGCCTCTGCCAGAGCGCTTCTGTCTTTGTCAAAGGCAATCAGGCGATAATCCGGGTGAAATTTTCGTATGGTTTTGGCAATGGAGCCGCCGATCAGTCCAAGGCCGATAAAACCTATGGTTTTCATAGTACTTCAGAGTCCTTTCAGGTTACTTTTTACTTTTATTCTTTAATAGTGTAAATCACGGCTATATTGTAAAAGAAAGTGTAAAAAATGTCAACAAATGTTAGAGGAAACAGGAAGGCCATTTTTATAGCTGTTTACCGTAATGTTTTGCGAATAGGGAAGAGTAATAGAAAGTTACTGTTCATTGGTAATATTCCGCGAAGCGTGTTGCTGAGAACGGAGTGAACAGTAACAATAGAAAAAGGCTTGAGAAATCAGAGATTTCGGACGTATAATATAATAAGAAAAAACAATATAAGATACAGAGGAGAATTTAGCATGAAATATCAGTCAGTAATGGATCTTCACACACACACCGTAGCCAGCGGACATGCATACTGCACACTTCGCGAGATGGCAGGCTGCTTCGATAAAGTCTGGAACTCTGGGCGAATTCGACAGAGCATAGACGAAATGCCGGAACGA